>Ga0163151_10002029_pt1 | contig 32583 bp, 25 predicted proteins | sample OliLakLV19MP5IB2_FD_145596 | JGI IMG/M metagenome (GOLD analysis project Ga0163151, IMG submission 145596) | Freshwater microbial mat bacterial communities from Lake Vanda, McMurdo Dry Valleys, Antarctica - Oligotrophic Lake LV.19.MP5.IB-2 | ecosystem: Environmental > Aquatic > Freshwater >... | reverse complement strand
AGGCGGCTTTTGATAAGATCATGAATGTAAATGTGAAAGGCCCTTTTGAATTATCGAAAAAAGTCTATGCCTTGATGAAGGAAAAAAAATCGGGATCAATTATTAATATTAGCTCGGTTGGTGGCTTGCGCCCTGAGCAAGGTCTTGGCATTTATAGCATGAGCAAAGCCGCATTGATCTCGCTTACTAAAGTAATGGCCAAGGAATGGGGTGCTGATAATATTCGCGCAAATGTTATTTGTCCGGGCCTAATTAAAACAAAATTTAGTGAAGCCCTCTGGAACAACGATAAGATCATGCATACCATGATGAAGATGTTGCCAATAAAGCGCGTTGGCACACCGGAAGAAATCGCTGCCTTGGCATTATACCTAGCTGCTGATGAATCGGCTTATTGCACAGGCAGTGTGTTTACTGCCGATGGGGGATTTACTATTTAATATGACTGCATTATTTTATACTGACAAAGTCAACTCGCTGCTTCCTAAATACAAATCGTTTTTAGAAACAGAAGTTTATCCTGTTGAATTGGAGATTATTTCTAATTTTCGGCAAGCTCTTCCGCAGTTACAAAAACTTCGCGCGAAAGCGAAAGCACAAAAACTGTGGGCTCCACACTTAGCTGAAAAGGATAGTGGTCTTGGACTTTCACTTGTTGAGTTTGCTCAAGTGAGTGAACTGCTAGGAACAACGCCACTTGGGCATTATGTTTTCAATTGCCAGGCGCCTGACATTGGCAATATGGAATTGTTACATCAGTTTGCTTCCGCAGAATTGAAATCAAAGTATCTAAAGCCGTTGATGAATGGTGACATTCGATCTTGCTTTGCCATGACGGAGCCTGAGTTTGCAGGATCGAATCCGGTGAACATGGCGGCTACAGCCGTTCGTGAAAACGATCATTACATTATCAACGGACATAAGTGGTTTACAACAGCAGCCGATGGTGCAGCTTTTACTATTGTTATGGCACTTACCGATCCACAAAATCCTAATCCCTATTTACGTGCAAGTATGATTCTTGTGCCACTGGATACCCCTGGTTATCAGTTGGTGCGCAACATTCCAATCATGGGCGATGTTGGGGGCGATTACTTAAGTCATGGTGAAGTTACGTTTACTGATTGCAAAGTACCGGCTACTAATCTTATTGGTGAGGCGGGAAAAGGCTTTGCTTTGGCACAGGCGCGATTAGGTCCGGGTCGCATTCATCATTGCATGCGCTGGATTGGAATTTGTGAACGCGCTTTTGATTTAATGTGCAAGCGGGCTGTTGCTCGTAAAATAAGTAGCGAAAAGGTTTTGGCCGATCAACAAATGATTCAGTTCTGGATTGCTGAAAGTCGCGCAGAAATAAATGCCGCTCGCTTGATGGTGTTACACACGGCTGATGCTATGGAAAAAGAAGGCGCTAAAGCAGTGAAAGATGAAATTTCAACTATTAAGTTTTTTGTTGCTGATGTTTTAATGAAAGTACTTGATCGCGCCATCCAAGTGCATGGTGCTTTAGGAATCACCGATGACACGTTGCTATCCTTCTGGTATCGGCATGAACGTGGCGCTCGCATTTATGATGGCCCCGATGAAGTACATAAATCTTCGCTTGCAAAATCAATTCTGAAAAAATACACAGCTAACTTATGATTGATCAACCTTCCTCAGTTCGTCAAGGCGAAGAACTTGATCAAGTAAAACTGCAAACCTATCTACGCGGAATGCTTCCCGGATTTGATGAAGATATCTCAATTCAACAATTTCCAAGCGGGTATTCTAATCTCACTTATTTTATTCAGGCTGGTGAGCAGCAATATGTTTTGCGCAGACCACCCATTGGCGCCAATATAAAATCAGCACATGATATGGAGCGCGAGTTTCATGTATTAACTAAACTTAAGGCGGCAGGTTATTCAAAAGTGCCGGAGGCAGTTCATCTCTGCGAAGATATAACTGTAATGGGCTGCAAATTCTATTTGATGAAGCGCGTGCCTGGGGTTATTTTAAGAAACCGGCTACCCAAAGATGTTTCAATCTCCGAAGATTCGTTTCGTTTGCTTTCTAAGTCAGCCATCGATCAATTAGTTTATCTGCACAAAATAGATTTAGACAAAACTGGACTTAACACCTTAGGTAAACCAGATGGTTATGTTGCACGTCAAGTTGAAGGCTGGACAAAACGCTATACAAATTCTCAAACAGATGATATTGCATCTATGAATGAAGTAGCAGAGTGGATGCAGCACAATCAACCAGCCAACTCACGCGCAGCTTTTATTCACAATGATTTTAAATATGATAACCTGGTATTGAATCCAGAAAATCTAACCGAGATAAAAGGGGTGTTGGATTGGGAGATGGCAACCGTGGGCGATCCGCTGATGGATTTAGGAACAACGTTAGCGTACTGGGCCGAAGCGAAAGACCCAGATTCCTTAAAGCCTTTTAACTTAACGTGGATGGCTGGAAATTTTACCAGGAGTGAAGTAGTAGAGTACTACCAACAAAAATCTGGCGAACAAATTAATGACATCGTTTTCTATTACGCATTTGGCGCTTTTAAAGTAGGCGTAATTTGTCAGCAGATTTATCATCGGTACAAGCTTGGGGTAACAAAAGATCCGCGGTTTGCTTCGTTGATTCATGTAATAAAAGCATGCGGAGAAAATGCACGTAAGGTGATTGAAAGAAATGAAATCTAACAATGGTCTGTGTCCTCACAGACTATAAAAAGGAGATTGGATTATTTTGCTCTGTGAAGACACAGATCAAGGAATAAGTGCCATTGAAACAAGGGAAATCTAGCTAAAACATTGTACAAACGCTTAAAAGATCCAACACTTCATTCAATGTTTTATCTAAATTTGTCAAAATTTTGATCTGGTAATTTTATTATGTCCGATTCAGGCAGTAGTATTCAGTTGGAGGAGTTGAAGAAATTTAAACAAGCCACAATCTATTGTTTAAAGGATCATCCTGATATAGGATTGATTGAATCCAATACCTCATATATACCTATTGAAGCGTTTAAAGAAGTCTTCTATTCAATGAGCGATTTTGTGGTGGAAAGAAAACTGACCACTCTTATTTTTGATAAGAGAAGTCTTAAAGTATTTCATCAGCCATCGATGGAATGGTATTTCGTTGAATGGAAATCTGAAGTGGCTGCTCACGGCCTCGTCAATCACTTTAAAATTTTACCAGACGATCTTGTGTTTTGCCAGAGCGTAAAACTTGGAAGGGAACAAATCAATAAAAAGTACCCCAGAGCAAAATTTCGTGAATTAAATATTCAATATGCATCATCGGTTGAAGATGCGTTGAAACTATTAGGCAGGTAAATTTCGAAAATTGTTCCTTGACGTGTGCTTGTAAGACTTATTGTTCCCTGAAGCAGGTCAACTGCTTTTTTAGAAATGTAAAGTCCAAGCCCACTTCCCCCTGATTTTTCTGAGCCACGGTAAAACATTTCATAAACATGACTGCTGATTAGCGGATCAATTCCATCACCATCATCTTCAATCTTTATTACTAACCCTTTGCTGGTCAGCGATGTTGTAATATTTAAATAGCCTGGTTTACTAACATTGCGAAATATCAGGCCATTGTTGATTATCTGCCTCAATATTTCGCAAAATAAATCGGGGTCGCTCTCTATTGAGGCATTATTAATTAATGGTTGATAATTAATAGTAACTAAATTCTTTTCCGCCAACGGTGCATGATTGATCAGGCATTTATTAAACGTGCTATTAATATCAATGAGTTGTGGATGAACTTCCTTTGCACTCACTTTTGATAAGCTCGAAAGTGCATTTAGAATTTCAACCATATGAATCGATTTTGTTTCCACAAGCGTGAGGTATTCTTTCAACGTGGAAGAAAGTGGCTCATATCCACATAATTGAATAATACCTTGTATAGATGAAATGGGAGATTTTAAGCTGTGCGATGATTGATAGAGAAGCTGCTGTAACTCTTCGTTTCGCTCCTTTAAAATTTCGTTGTTTTTAACCAATTCATCAATTGCTATAGACAACATTCCGCGCTGAGAATCCAGTTCTTCCTGCTTTTCATTTAGCTCCTGCTCACGCTTTTTAAGCAGTTCCGCTAGATTATGAATATTTACATCACTCATTACACGTGGATTAACAACAACCTACACCTATCCTGAGGAATGAACAAACTCGACATGTTATTGTTCTGGGATTATCTTTTGAAGATTAGACTAAATTTCTCTAACTATGCCCGGTGCTCATCATGAAAATGAGATTAGATGGTTTCGCTTTGTGAGGACACCATAGTCGTTAACTTAAGCTCCGTTAGAGGCGAAATATCGCTAGAACAGAAAGATTGTTACCGATATTTAGACGGAACATTAAATTCTTCTAAGTTAACGAATATGTTGAGGACACAGACCGAGGGCCGAACTACTAAGAGAAGTAAAGTGATAAAATTATGACTATAAAAAACATCACCATCATCGGTACCGGAAACTTAGGGAGTCGCATTGGGTTGCAGGCTGCTATTTCAGGTTATCGTGTAATCTTCTACGATATCTCTGACTCTGCTCTTGGCAATGCAAAAACGTCTAATGAAAAAGTTAGTGCCCATCTTATTAAGGCCACTTTGATAACTGACAACCAAAAGTCAGAAGCTCTTTCCCGGATTGAATACACAACCGATCTGAAAAAAGCATTAGTCGATTGCGACTTAGTAAGCGAAAGCGTAACCGAAGATTTAGCCATCAAAGAAAAAGTGTGGAAGCAAATCGGAGAGCTAGCCCCAGCCAAAACTATTTTCACTACCAATACTTCTTATCTACTTCCATCTCAACTTGCAAGCATCTCTGGCCGACCAGAAAAGTTTTGTGCGTTTCATTTTCACGATGTGTTTTACGCACGTGTGGTGGATATCATGCCACATGTTGGCACTGATCTAACCTTAATTCCTTTGCTGGAAGAATTAGGTAAAAAATTAAATCAGGTTCCAGTGATTGTAAAGAAGGAATCAGCCGGATACATCTTCAACTTTATGTTGATGGCTTTGATTGGCGCTGCGGGAAAATTAAAAACTAAAGATATTGCCAGCATTGAAGACATTGATCGTTCGTGGATGGTAAACTTTCACATGCCCATGGGCCCTTTCGGGATTCTTGATAGCATTGGGCTTGATACCGCCTGGCATGTTGTTAAAGAACGCGATGATACCGCTTCGCAAGCCTTTGCCTCTTTATTAAAAGAGTATATCGATCAAGGTAAACTGGGAGAAAAGTCTGGCACCGGATTTTATACGTATCCAAAACCTGCTTATCGCGATGCAGAATTTTTGAAAGGTAATCTCACTAAGTCCTGATTTCGGTCTGTGAGAATACAAACCGAGGGAAAGGAGGGAAGGGAAAGTACGACTGAATTTTTGAATCGATAACTCAACTTACAAAACCATTATTTTTTCTCATTAACTTTCATCCATGAAAAAAATATTTCTTTTCCCCTTTCTGTTTTTGGCAATTGTAAGTTTTGCTCAACGTCCTATCACCCCATCCGATATTTATAAAATCCGGTCCACCAGCGACCCTCAGGTTTCGCCCGATGGAAAATGGGTAGCCTACGTTTTGTCAACTCCCGATTCAGTAAAAGATAAATCGGATACAGACATCTGGATGATCAGTTGGGATGGTAGTGAATCCGTAAAGCTTACGGCCAGCAAAGAAGGCGAAAGCAAACCTCGTTGGACACCCGATGGAAAGTACCTCACCTTTCTTTCCTCGCGCTATGAAACCAAGAAATCACAAATCTGGCGCCTGGATCGCAGAGGTGGGGAAGCAGAAAAATTAACCGATCTGAAATACAGCATCAGTGATTATGTATGGAGTCCGGATTCAAAAAAAATTGCATTGATTATAAAAGATCAGGAATCGAAAGAGGAGGAAGAAAAAAAGGATAAGACTGCAAAGCCAATTATGATCGATCGCTATCACTTTAAAGCCGATGGCGATGGTTACCTCGAACGCAAACGTAATCACCTTTATGTGTTTGATGTTGAAACAAAAAAATTGGATACGCTAACGAAAGGAGATTTTGATGAGAGCAATCCGGTTTGGTCGCCCGACAACAAAAAAATTGTCTTCGTTAGCAATCGGACATCCGACCCCGATCGAAATGGCAATACTGACTTATGGGTGATGGAAGCAAAGAAAGGCGTAGCATTAAAGCAACTTACAACCTGGCAGGACAGTGATGCGAGTCCCGCCTGGAGCCCTGATGGAAAATGGATTGCTTATTTGAAATCGCAAACACCAGAATATGACATTTATGATCAACCACAAATTGCTTTAATTTCAGCCGAAGGTGGTAGTCCAAAAATTCTCAATCCAACATTAGATCGTGATGTATCAGCACCTCATTGGTCTGCTGATAGTCAATCAGTATGGGTTGCGGTAGAAGATGATCGCAGAAGTCATGTAACTTCATTCGATCTGTATGGAAATAAAAAAGTTATCACAAAAGGTGATCGGGTATTTGGATCGTTACAACGAGGAGTTGGAAATAATTGGGTTACACTTTCCAGTGATCCGATGGCACCTAATGAAATTTTTGTGATTGAAAATGAAACTCCGCGCAGACTTACACACGTTCACGATGAGTTTTTGAAGTCGATAAAGTTAGCATCAGTAGAAGCATTTGATTCGAAAAGTAAAGACGGCACTACGGTTGGTAATTTTCTTTTCTGGCCTGCAGGAAAACCAAAGGATCAAAAGCTTCCACTTATTATGTGGATACATGGCGGCCCCACTTCACAAGATGATTTTAGTTTTGATTTGATTCCACAGATTTTTGCTGCGCAGGGTTATGCAGTGGCTACCGTAAACTATCGCGGCAGTAATGGGCGTGGCCTCGCCTATAGCAAAGCAATCTCGGGTGATTGGGGGAATAAAGAAGTGGTTGATATTATTGGAGCTACGGATCATCTAATTAAAATAGGTAAAGCCGATCCTGATAAATTAGGTATTGGCGGTTGGAGTTACGGTGGCATTCTTACTGATTATGTTACGGCTACCGACCCGCGGTTCAAAGCAGCAGCGAGTGGCGCTGGCAGTGCCATGCAGTTATCGATGTATGGTACCGATCAGTATACTGTACAATATGAAACCGAACTAGGTGTGCCTTGGAAAAATATGGACAAGTGGATGAAAGTTTCCTATCCGTTTTTAAATGTGGAGAAGATTAAAGCACCCACACTCTATATGGTGGGCGAAAAGGATTTTAACGTACCGGCTGCGGGAAGTGAACAAATGTATCAGGCATTGAAGACATTGGGCGTGCCTACTCAATTTGTTGTATATCCCGGTCAGAACCATGGTCTGGCTATACCTAGTTACCAGAAGGATCGCTATACCCGGTATCTCGATTGGTTTGGCAAGTACCTGAAGGCGGATACGATGAATGAGAAGTTGCCTTCGAAGAAATAACATGTTTTCATCAATGTATTGGATCAGTGCGAGGCGTGAGTACATCGGCAATGAATTAGTTATAGTGGAATAAAATGGCAAAGCGATTACGATTATCAGAACTCATTGGAGAAATAGATGATGCTATTCAAAACCGATTTGCAGGAGAGACTTTCTGGATCACGGCAGAAATTACGGATGTAAAAAAACAAGTTGACAAGCGTTGGTGCTTTTTAAAGTTCATAGAAAAGGAAGGCAGTCTTATCAAGGCTGAAATCAAAGGCGTATTCTGGTCTACCGCATTTGGAAGTATCGAGCGTTTTGAGAAATTATCTGGGCAACCCTTTGCCAGTGGACTTGAAATTACTTGTCATGTTCGGGTTCGCTTTCATAATCGCTTTGGCCTCGACCTGGAGGTATTGGATATAGACCACAGCTATGCGCTTGGTAAATTAGAACAAGAGCGGCAACAAACCTTGGATCGGTTGGTTAAGGAAAACCCAAAACAAATTCGTGTAGTTGATGGACAATATTTCACCCGTAACCAATCTCTTGAGCTGCCGATTGTGCTGCAAAGAATAGCACTGGTCACTGCTCCGAATTCTGATGGGCAACGTGATTTTAAACAAGAAATGAGTAACAACCCTTACGGCTACGCATTTTCAGTAACGGAGTTTCTAACTCAAATTCAGGGTGATAATTCAAGTTCGCTGATCATTCAAAAATTACAGCAGATTGAAGCCGATAAAGAAAATTTCGATATGGTAGTTATTGTTCGCGGTGGAGGTTCACAAACTGATTTTAAGCCTTTCGATGATTACGAGTTATCGAAATACGTTGCTGTTTTTCCGTTGCCAATATTAACTGGTATCGGCCATGATAGAAATACTAGTATCGTTGATTTGATGGCGCGTCAGCATAAAACACCAACCAAAGTGGCGAGTAGTATTGTTGACCACAACTTCAACTTTGAAAGTGAAATCATGGACCTGAAAGATCGTTTGCACATCACAACAGAAAGAAAGATGGATAACGCCAAGGATAACCTGCTTCAAATAAAGAGAACAGTGAAGGCCTACAGTCCGTCAACCATATTAAATAAAGGGTATGCCATCATTACCAGCAATGATCAGATCATTATTGATCCTAATGACATCAAACCGGATACTGAAATAAAAACCATTTTGAAGAACGAACTTATTCATAGCACGGTCACTAAAAAATCGAAAAATGAACTTGACCTATAACGAAGCATACAGCAAACTTTCCACACTTGTTGACGAAATTGAAGATGATAAAATTCAATTAGACACCCTTGCGGAAAAAATCAAACAAGCAAAGGAATTAATTGACTATTGCGAAACCCGATTGCGGGTAATTGATAGTGATGTAACAACAGCGCTGAAAGAGCCAAAGACTAAGAAGAAAACTAAAGAATAATCGCTTCTTCCCAATATAGATTTTTCGCTGACCAACTTCACTGGATTTATTTCCTCCTCTCGAATATCGAATTTTTCACAGGTTATCATTACCTTGTTGTATCCTCCAACCAACTCTCTCCGATGAAAAAAATCAGTTACCTCTTCCTTTTTTTTGCTTTCATCATCAGTTGTAAAGAAGATAAGCCAAAAGGATGGATCGATTATGATCGATTGAATAATCAGGATTCGAAAGACTGGCTTACGTTGGGCGGAAATCAACTTATGCAGCATTATTCACCACTCAATCTCATCAACAAAGAAAACGTGAATGATCTCGGCTTTGTGTGGCAGTATGATGCCAGCACCTACATCGGTAATGTCCCCCGCGGATTAGAAGCAACTCCAATAGTTGTTGATGGAATTATGTATACCTCAGGCGCATGGGGTGCAGTTTATGCACTCGATGGCAAAACCGGAAAGGAGCTTTGGACATACAAACCAAAGGTTGATGCATCGTATGCGCGAAGAGCTTGCTGCGATGCGGTGAATCGTGGGTTAGCGGTTTGGGAAGGTAAAGTTTATGTAGGCACGCTCGATGGATATCTTTCTTGTATTGATGCAAAGGATGGTAAAGTTTTATGGAACCAGGACACATTTACAGACCGTACAAAAGGCTATACAATTACTAGTCCACCGCAAGTTGCTGGTAAGATTGTAATGATTGGAAATTCAGGAGCTGAATATGGAGTGCGTGGTTATGTGACTGCTTATGATCTGATAACAGGCGAAGAAAAATGGCGCTTCTGGATTGTGCCTGGCGATCCAAAGAATGGTTATGAAACTCCTGAAATGGAAATGGCCGCTAAAACATGGGATCCAAATTCTGCGTGGGAAACTGGAGTAGGTGGTACAGCCTGGGGCGAATCGGCTTACGATCCTGAATTTAATTTGCTTTATATAGGCACCGGTAATTCAACACCGTATCCAATTTGGTATCGAAGTCCATCGGGTGGCGATAATTTATTTCTGTCTTCCATTATTGCTATCAATCCCGACAACGGAAGAATGGTGTGGCACTATCAAACAACTCCTTCAGAAATCTGGGATTATACGGCCACACAAAATATTGTACTTGCTGATCTTAAGATCGAAAACAAAGACAGAAAGGTTTTAATGATGGCGCCTAAGAATGGTTTTTATTATGTGCTTGATCGTGCAACGGGCGGACTGATCTCGGCAGAAAAATATACGCGCGTTAACTGGGCCAGTCATGTTGATTTAAAAACGGGCCGCCCTGTGCTAACGGAACAAGGTGGTTGGTACAAAGACAATCCGAAATTGGTGATCCCTTATTTGGGTGGTGGCCATGTTTGGCAACCGATGTCGTTCAATCCAACTACGGGATTGGTTTATATTCCTGAGCGTTCTGTGCCTCAAGTGTTCAAAGCTTTTGAACCTTATAAGTATAGAGATGATGTGGATAACACCGCTATTGATTATGGTGAGATGTATAAGTTCAAAAAGAATGTTCCTGAACAAATTAAATCAGCAGAAGATACCTTACGCACTGAAAGTCTGCTGGCATGGAATCCGGTAACGCAAACGGTAGCCTGGAAATTTCCGGATGGTGGTCCGGATGGTGGAACGATGTCAACACCCGATTTAGTTTTTCAAGGCACGCGTACTGGCTACCTCAACGTGCATGACGCACGTACTGGCAAAAAACTGAAAGAAATTTTTACTGGCAATGGAATTATGGCTGCACCAACAACCTATAGTATTGATGGCGAACAATACGTAGCGGTAATGGCGGGTTATGGCGGTGCCGAAACGTATGGCTACCTACCCGATGGCGTAATCTTTAAGTATAAAAACATGGGTCGAATTCTTGCTTTCAAACTTGGAGGTAGTGAAACCCCGCTTCCGCCTGAACAAGTTGTAATTAAAACACCTGCGCCACCGGAGACAAAAATAAAAGAAGAGTTAATTTCAAAAGGCGCTTCTGTATATGCTGCATACTGCGAAACCTGCCATGGTGGGTTTGGCGACAAGCATTTTTCGCAACATCCCGATTTATCGAAATTGGTTTTGGCCAAGCATCAGGTATTTAATGATATTGTATTGAAAGGAATTCTATCCGAAAATGGTATGGCCAACTTCAGCAATTCACTGAGTGAGGAAGATGTTGAAGCTATTCATAATTTTCTGTTGAAGAAACAAACTGAGTTGTATAAGAAGCAATAGTAACAATTACCTACCTACTAAAGTTGCCCAAGAATAAGGCCTTGTAGTTTCTTCGTGAAACTTTGTGTTCTTCGGGCCTTAGTGGTTAAAATTTTTCTTTACGTCACCACTTCTCCAGCCCGAGTAATTTCTTTCCAAGCACAGTAAGTTCAGCAGTTTTGTATTTTGTTTGTTCCCACTTACGTGGATCACCCGGAAAAGCATACCCTTCGGGGGCAATGCGATGTTGCCAGGAGTTAATGCGCCATTGACGTAACGTTTCATTTTCTTCTTCCGCTGGCATCATAGATAGGTATTGAGCGATGCGAACTTTGTCTTTCGAATTATTCGGACGAATGCCATGAGGCTGAAGGCTATTGAAGATCAACAAATCTCCAGCTTCCAACTTTACTTTCACTTTTTCAAAACCACTTACATCAGGTTTAAAATAATCGCGATCCGTGGGCTGTGTCAACTTCCAAGTATCATAATTTCGATACAATTCGGGAATGCACTGAAAGCCGCCCATGCTTTCATCCATTTGATCCGCCAGCGCAATTACACCTTGCACATTTTGGGGCTTGGTTTCAGGATCATAATCCCAATGGATAAATCCTTTATACTCGAACCCCGGCCGTATTGGAATATTAAGATTGGCGCGATCAATTGTGCACCATAATTTTTCAGTTCCCCAGATATCAACGAAGGCATCGTACACGCGCTTAACGGAACGGTTGTCCCAAAGAAATTGGTGATTATAGATTTCCACCATACCGGTATTAACGAGCTCTTTCATTTCCATGGTGGCTCGGGGCGGTGCATACCACGTTGATGGGTCGTTCGGATCTTTTTCTTCAAACTCCCATAACAAGTTTGCTAAACGGTCGCAATTTTCTTTAGGCACTGCATTCTTAACAACGATGTATCCTTCCGCTATCCAAAATTTCCAATCATCTTCGGAGAGTACCCGCAGGGATTTACCATTCGACCGATCATTTAGTTTAAGGGTACTGGACTTTGCCACTGATGGATTGCCCGGAATTTCTTTATGCTGAGGGGTCATGGTTGGCGTGATGGCAGCCATAGAGGTGGGTTTCTTATCCATGATATTATTTATTGGTTGGTTGAAGATAACCATAACACTGCACAATAGAAAGCACTAGCGTAATAAACAGAAGGAAGAAGCGTGTGCTCTGTGTAACGCTTAGCAACTAATCTTATCAACTCGCTTTTCATGCCTACCACCTTCGAATGGAGTAGCAAGAAACTTAGCAAGAATTTTTTCTGCTAAATCAGAAGAAACAAAGCGCGCGGGAATGCAAACAATGTTGGCATTATTATGCTGACGTGCTAAGGCGGCTAACTCTTCATCCCAGCAAATGGCAGCACGAATGCCTTGATGTTTATTGGCGGTAATAGCTACACCATTGGCACTGCCACAAATCAACACACCCAATTCAAATTCTTTTTTTTCAACTGCGGTCGCAACAGGATGTGCAAAATCAGGATAGTCAACTGAATCTAAACTGTGCGTGCCAAAGTCTTTTGATTCATGGCCAAGCTTTGAAAGTTGTTTGGTCAACAACTCTTTGTATTCAAACCCGGCATGATCGGCACCTATGGCAATTTTCATACAGATGATTGTTGATCTAATTTCTCTTCCTCCTTTTCTCGTTTTTCCTTTCGCCTAAGCTCAATCTTGGAAATTAAAATACTGATCTCGTAAAGGAAGTACAACGGAATAGAGATCAGCGACAAACTCAATGGATCTGAACTTGGTGTAATTACCGCCCCAATAACTAAGATCGCTACTACTGCATGTTTGCGATAGCTTCGTAAAAGTCTAGGCGTAACTATACCCACTTTTGTTAGGAAGAAAATAACAATTGGTAACTGGAATAAAATGCCACTACTTAAAACCAAAATAGAAATTGTTGATACATAGGATGTGATATCAAACTCGTTCGAGATCGTATCGCTAATAGAGTAGTTGGCCAAGAAGGCTATCGTCATGGGGCTGAGAATGAAATACCCAAACGAAATACCTATTAGAAATAGTAACGAGATTGAAAACACGGCTCCCTTTGAGCCCTTTTTTTCTTTACTATAAAGACCTGGCTTAACGAAACTCCATAATTCCCAAACTACATAGGGGAACGCCACTATTAATCCAATGATAAATGAAGCCGTTAGTTGCATGGTAAACTGCCCCATCAAAAATCGGCTTTGGATTTTCATCGGAATTTCTGTTACGCACAATCCATCTACTCCGGTGGAGGCACCCAAATCACAAAGCCAGCGAAATGTTACAAAGTCAATCCGGCCTGGCGCAAATATGATATAATGGAAAATTTCTTCCGTGTAGATAAATGCGAGAATCATCATTATAAAAATCGCAGCCACCGCACGCACCACATGCCACCTCAATTCCTCCAGATGATCGAGGAAGGACATTTCTTTTTCTTCACTCATAAATCTTATATAAAAACTCCGCAAGATGCGGAGTAAATCAATTCAAAAACTATTTATTTGTACAAAGGGAATTTCTTCATAAAGGTATTCACCTTACGCTTTACTGCTTTCAGGTGTTTAGCATCTTCGGGCTTCTTCAGCGCCTCGTCAATTAAGTCTACTACTTTAATTACATCTTTCTCTACTAAGCCACGAGTTGTAATTGCAGGCGTACCAATGCGCATGCCCGAAGTAATCATAGGTGATTGCGTATCAAAAGGAACCATATTTTTGTTAATGGTAATATCTGCTTGTATCAATGCTTCTTCTGCAATTTTACCCGTCAATTTTTTCGAACGAAGATCAATTAACATCAAGTGGTTATCGGTGCCACCAGAAATAATTTTGTAGCCCTTATCAATAAAAGCTTTAGCCATTACTTTGGCATTCTTGGCAACCTGCACAATATATGTCAAATAATCTTCGCTAAGCGCTTCACCAAAAGCAATTGCCTTGGCCGCAATCACGTGTTCAAGTGGTCCGCCTTGGGTTCCAGGAAACACACCGGAATCAAGTACTGACGACATTTTGCGCAGCTCGCCTTTAGGCGTTTTTAAACCAAATGGATTTTCAAAGTTCTTTCCGATTAAGATAAGTCCACCACGCGGACCGCGTAAAGTTTTATGAGTAGTGGTAGTTACAATATGGCAATGTTCCATCGGGTCGTTCAATAAACCACGAGCAATTAAACCAGCAGGATGCGAAACATCTGCAAGCAATAACGCTCCAACACTATCCGCAGCGATGCGAAGTTTTTCATAATCCCAATCGCGACTGTAAGCTGACGCTCCGCAGATGATCATCTTTGGTTTTTCGCGCTGAGCGATTTCAATTACTTTATCAAAATCAATCTCACCTGTTTCTTGTTCAACACCGTAAAAAGAAGGTTGATATAATTTGCCCGAAAAGTTAACCGGAGACCCATGAGTTAAGTGGCCACCATGTGAAAGATCGAAACCAAGAATTTTATCGCCCGGTTTAAGACATGCTAACATAACAGCTGCATTAGCCTGCGCACCCGAATGAGGTTGAACATTTGCCCATTCTGCACCAAATAGCTCCTTTACTCTATCAATCGCCAATTGCTCCACCTCATCCACCACTTCGCAGCCGCCATAGTATCGTTTGCCAGGCAAGCCCTCAGCGTATTTGTTGGTTAACACAGAACCTTGCGCCTTCATTACTTGTGGTGACGCAAAGTTTTCGGAAGCTATTAACTCGATGCCATGCTCTTGTCTTTGCTTCTCTTTTTCAATCAAATCAAATACAACTTTATCGCGTTTCATATGGGTGTGTGGGGTTTGCTATTTCAGGGGGCAAAAATAGATAGATTATCACTAAGAAGAACAGTTTAGTTTAGAAATGGCATCAATCTGTCACTAATTTGCGTACTAATATTCTAACAAGTTTCATTCTTTATATAATCGCTGAACGGTCATGAAAAAAATCCTGTTTCTAATTGTCCTAACAACGGCCTCATTCTTCTGCCAAGCTCAAAAAACCTATATCACCTCAGATGGTGAACTGATCCTTGGGTTTGCCAGTATTAACCAAAATGGAAGCTCAGAGCAGAGCATTCCCCGATTTAGCATCTTTTTTACTGGCCAGTCTTTGGTACACTTTGATAAAACTGAAAATTTTGGAATTTTTTCGGGCTTGGGTATTCGAAATGTGGGGTTTATCTATGACCAAGATGCCAGCATCCGAAAGAAATTCAGAACCTACAATGTGGGTGTGCCGATAGGTGTAAAGTTTGGCGATATGAATGGCCTTTACCTTTTTGGAGGCTATGAATTAGAATTGCCCATCAACTACAAGGAAAAGACTTTTATTAACGAAGCCAAAGAAGAGAAATTCAATGTTTGGTTTAGCAAACGCGTGCCTTCAATTTACAATACGCTTTTTGTAGGCGTTCGGTTTCCGCGTGGCATTAGTCTAAAGTTTAAATATTATTTAACTCCCTTCTTCAATAAAGATTATACCGAAGTACAAAATGGTAATACGGTGAAGCCTTTTGAAAACTTAGATGTAAATACATTTCACATCGCATTGAGCACCCTGATTTCGACAGGGAAAAAAGTGATGTGGGTAAAGCGCGAACAGTAGTTTACTGCATTAGTTCCCGTAAGGATTTTTGGACCTTCGGGTCAATGACAAGAACATTGGTTCTTGTTTTCAAGTCGAGCGAATTTCCAATTTCGGAACCAAGTGTTTTGACCGCGCCAACCCGCCCTAATTCGGTGAGTCCGGTAATTTCTTGCAATGCCCTATTTAACAAACGCTCACGCGCATCGCCCAATGGATAAAGAAGAAAGCTATTGTCTTCAAGAAATATTTGTGGATTGAAGCCTTCGCCATAATCGGACTGCATCAAACTGTTAAATGATCTGGTAACGATGGGCTGCATGCCCCATAAATTATTTACATCATCATCCTCGTTCAGTGTAATGGAGCCTACATTTTTTCCTACGGTTTTATTTCCAATTAAAAACACATCCATGTGTGGACGCAATCCGTTGATGAGCAACTCACTTGCCGAGGCTGTGCGAGTGCCGGTAAGAATATAGACCCTGCTTTCACGCAAAAGATTCCCAACATTTTCATTCTTTGTTAAGAATTCAACTGAAAGAAAGTCATCTCCCAAATTCGGATCTTTTTTAATTTCGATTGTTACTTTTTCATTGTACTCGCGAATTGCAAAGACCTTCGAATCATTTACCTCCTTGCCAATTAAACTGGCTAAGTTGGTTGTTGCAGTTTCAGCACCGCCACTATTAAATCTTAGATCAATAATTAAATCGGTAATGTTTACCGATTGAAACTCAGCAAAAATCTGATCCATTTCGGTATTGTATTGCGTGCTGCTTTGCGATGCACCGGTTGCAAAAAAATTATACATGTAATACCCAATCTTACGATCATCATAGTTGAAAATCTTGTGCAAAAAGTTTGGATTTTCAGTGTACTCAATCGTTGCTAAGTTTTTTGTCTGCTCAGTCCCAAACGCCTGATTAAGTAAGTCATAAGGCTTATAAGTAATTGAATGGTTTTCGCTAATAGCCTTTAGTAACGTTTGATAATTAGAAAGTGTAAGTTGTTCGCTATTGATTCCTGTAATTAAGTCACCCCGCTGTAAACCCGCGTTCTCAGCAGGCGAGTTCGGCTTCACGTACACAATTTGGCCAATCACATTGTTGTTGTCTGCGCTCGCGCGGAAAAGAGCAATTTCATAACCAGCCTCTTTGCTAATTCCTTGTAATGAATTTTGTAGCTCTTTAAAATTATCCTGAATCCAGGAGAATCGGTCGTCATCATTCAACAACGATTCAAAAAATGCTTCCTGCGCTAAGCTTTTATCAGGGTTTTTCGGCAAGGTGCTATTCCAATAGTACCAAAAATCCATGTTTGTATAGATCCAGTTATTTACATACGCGTTTGGATGTTCCGGTTCATCTTTATTGCAGGCGGGAAGCACAACAAGCAAAACGATAAAAATGACACCAATAGATTCTAGTAATTTCTCCTTCACCGATTCAACAAATCTCATAGCTCACAATTTGAGTTCACGAAAAATTTAACAACTTTGGGAAAGTATTGGTTCATACTCTTGATACGCAGGCCGTAACCATTACAAATCTGAATATGTGGTAGGTCGAAGAAACACCTGCACGTTCTTCGACACGTTCTTCTGATACTGGGGCATTACAGAAAGTGTCTTCCATTGTGGGTCGGCACCAAATGCTTTCCAATGCGCATCACGCTCGGCTTGATTTTCAAATGTGGTCATGTACATTAAATTTGGCATGCGTGCGCCACTCAATACTTCTGCATAAAATACCGCGTTAAAACCAAGACGTTTAAACAATCCAACTTCATCACCTTTATTAAACATCTCCACTTTATTCTCATAAATTTTTTCGGTGTGGCCTTCATAACTGCGCAACTCATATACCCGCTCGCTTACCGCAGATTTTAAATCGGGCACCGCTGACAGGGGCATTCCTGAAAAAGCTTTCAACACAATTTTCTCTATGCGATCATAAGGTGGGTTATCAAATTTTGCATCAATGTAATCTGTGCCGTCTGTTGCATATAGTTTATCTTTTGCCAGTTTGGCCGTCAATCCAACAAATTCAGCCATCGATTTAAATGGAATCAACACATAAAGCTTTTTTCCAAAGGTCGAATCGGTTTCAACAGGTTTAAAAACACCTACCTTTTTTATTCCCATTCTATGCAACGCAGGGAGCAAGGCCTTCTCCAAATAATTTTCTGTTCTGGTTTGTTGTTCAGCAGTTTTGAAACGATACAAACGCAACTCGTAAAACTCACGTGGAGCATCTTTTGCAAAAACCCCCATCGTAATAAACAGTAGAAGGCTCAGAAATAATGATTTTTTCATAGGTTGGGCTTTTCTCAAAGTTAGTAGAATCAATTACCCGATCATGAATCATCAATCAATTATTTCCAGTTCTTTCCATGATCTATAATTCAAACAATGGTTTTACCAGTGATCAACATTAAGGGCATCTCTAAAAACCCTTGCTTTCATTACCTCAACCCCTGCCCCTTCTCCAGAAGATAAGGGTAAGCGGAGTTTTTAGAGATGCCCTTAATTTGTTCTATCTTGATGCTTTGCCAATATTGCGAGAATGAGATCTACCCTCTCTCTCCTTTTCTTTTTAGGGATCGTGTCTGCTGCCATAAGTCAGAAAAAAAACGAGGCCTTTCAATTACCTATTCAAAAAGCAACGGGGGTTATTCGCATTGATGGGATTGTGGATGAAGATGATTGGGCGACAAGCGCAACCGCGACTGATTTTTATATGGTACTGCCCATGGACACCAGCCGCGCCAACGTGCGCACAGAGGTAAAGATGACCTACGATGATGACAACCTATACTTAGTTGCTATTTGTTATCATGGTTTACCAGGTCCTTACGTTGTAGAATCGCTCCGCAGAGATTTTTCATTCGGTAAGAATGATAACTTTTTACTTTTCATGGACACGTTCGATGATCAAACCAATGGATTCTCTTTTGGTGCCAACGCTGCCGGTGCGCAATGGGATGGTCTGATGTATGAAGGAAGTAGAGTTGATTTGAACTGGGATAACAAATGGACATCCATTGTAAAAAATTATGACGACAAATGGATTTTCGAGGCAGCAATTCCATTCAAAACAATTCGATACAAGAATGGAATTACAAAATGGGGCATAAATTTTAGCCGCCTTGATTTAAAAACAACTGAAAAATCAAGTTGGACTCCGGTACCCCGACAATTTCCAACTGCATCACTTGCCTTTAGTGGTTCCTTGATTTGGGATAATCCACCAAAAAAAGTAGGTGCCAATGTTTCAGTTATTCCTTACGCCCTTGGTGGTGTTACAAAAGAATACGAAAACGAAGCCCCAACCTCTAATCGCGGTCAAGTAGGGTTAGATGTTAAAGTAGCAGTAACTTCTTCACTTAATTTAGACTTAACAGTTAATCCTGATTTCTCGCAAGTGGATGTCGATCGACAAGTAACAAATCTAGATCGCTTCGAATTATTCTTTCCCGAAAGGCGACAGTTCTTTTTAGAGAATGGCGATATGTTCAACAACTTTGGCTACTCAACTATCCGTCCATTCTTTTCAAGACGCATAGGCCTCAGTGCTCCCATTCAAGCTGGTGCCAGGTTAAGCGGAAAGCTTGACAAAAACTGGCGCATAGCCGCGATGGATATGCAAACCGGCAAAGTGGATAGCGATGCATTGCCAGCGCAAAATTTTGCTGTGATGGCATTGCAACGTAGAGTTTTTGCCCGATCAAACATTGGCATCTTGATGATTAATAAAGAGTCGCTTAACTATACTACCCCGGAGACTACTGGTATTCCAGTATACTCGAAATACAATCGCAACCTCGGCTTGGAATACAACCTTGCCTCCTCTAATAATATGTGGACAGGCAAGGCTTTGTATTTGAAATCATTTAGTCCGGTTAAGGCTGCCAACGAATTTGTGCAAGCGGCCAACTTGCAATACTCTAACCGAAGGTTAAGTGTGAGTGGGCAGTATGAATATGTTGGGAGTGGCTTTACTGCTGAGGTAGGGTATGTGCCACGCAAAAATTTTATTCGTGTCAATCCACAAATCGGGTATCTCTTCTTCCCTTCCGGGAAAAGAGTTTTAAGTCATGGCCCTAAAGTAAGCACAAGTGTTTTTTTTAATCCATCTTTTAAACAAACTGACAGCGAAACTTTTTTAGCGTATAATATAAATTTCAGAAAATTGAGTACGCTCACGCTTTGGGTGGCGAATAATTATGTCAAGCTATTAGATCCATTCGATCCAACTAATTCTGGTAAAGACAGTTTGGCAACAGGAAGTAACCATCATTGGAATGCTTGGGGAACAGAGTTTGTCTCGCGGCCTCAGCGTAAATTAACATACGGATTTACAACTCGCTATGGCGGGTACTATGCTGATGGAACCCGGTTTGCATTCACTACCGATATTGGCTATCGGGTACAGCCTTATGTAAGTATTTTATTGAGCAGCAGCTATAACGATATCCGGTTGCCAGAGCCCTGGGGGCGAAATACCTTTTGGCTGGTGGGACCGCGCATAGACGTAACATTTACCAACAAGATTTTCTTCACCACATTTTTGCAATACAACGAGCAGCGTGACAACATCAACTTAAATACCCGCTTTCAATGGCGATATAGGCCTGCATCTGATTTATTTATTGTTTACACCGATAACTATCTACCCGAAAATCTTTCTGTTAAAAATCACTCGCTGGTTCTTAAGTTTACGTATTGGTGGAATCTTTAAGATGAGACCAAAGGCATCTGACCGCTCTGAGAAAAAGAAGACAAGCGGTCTAACGCTACTACGATAGGGTATTAAAAAAACAAATTATGCTTCTATACAGAATTACCAACGGAGCTGTTCTTCTTATAGAAGACAATGCCTATTTACTTAACGAAGATTGGAACAAACTAATTAACCAATCCGGATTGCATCAACATCTTGAGAGTCTTGCAAAAAATCAAAAACCAATTGCTAACACACAAAAGCTGGAGTTAATTAAGAATTCACTGCCTCCTATTGGCGATCAGGAAGTTTGGGCATCGGGGGTAACTTATTTGCGGAGTCGTGATGCGCGCATGGAGGAAAGTAAAAACTCGGGTGCTGCCGATGTGTATCAAAAAGTATATGAAGCCGAACGCCCTGAATTATTTTTTAAATCGACTTCAGCTCGTGTTGTAGGAAACGGTGATGAAGTATTTATTAGAAGTGACTCGGCCTGGAACGTGCCCGAACCTGAACTGACACTATTTATTAATTCCAATGGAGAAATTCAAGGATATACAATTGGTAATGATATGAGCTCACGGAGTATTGAAGGTGAAAATCCGCTTTACTTACCTCAGGCAAAAGTTTATGAAAAGAGTTGTTCGCTCGGCCCATGTTTGTTCGTGCCCGAAAAACCAATTTCACCAAACACAACAATTTCTATTACGATTAGAAGAAATCAACAAGAGGTATTTAACAATTCGATTCAATTGGATCGCATGAAGCGAAACTTACCAGAGTTGTCGGCTTGGCTTTATAAGTCTTTGAAGTTTCCAGTAGGCTGTTTTTTAATGACCGGCACTGGCATTGTGCCGCCCAATGATTTTACCTTACAGGCACTTGATGAGGTGAGTATAGAAATTGAAGGAATTGGTAAACTGATGAATATAGTCGGTGTGCTTTAAGTTTAAAAAAAAACTGTTTTTATCATTTATCTAAAAACGAACTAATGCTCTTTGCTTCTTCAATTATTTCCTTGGGATATTCGGCTAGTTCCAAAACTTTAATCGCGTTTCGCGTTTTCAACTGACCGGGTTTTAACTTATGGTCAAAATGCAGTGTTTCGTCTTCTATCGTTTCAGTAAAATGATATAAGTCATATTCGTTTTCAAGCAATTTGGCCAATTCAATATCATGCGTTGATACTATAACGATATTCTCATTTTTGTTGAGATACGATAGAATCGCTTTCGCTGCTGCTATCCGCTCAATCGTATTAGTTCCCTTAAACACTTCATCCAGAATAAAAAAATTCTGATTGGATGAATTTACTTCTGCGATAAGAGATCCAATAATGGAAACTTCTTCAAAGTAAAGACTCTTGCCCTCAAGCAAGTTATCATTGATTCTGATTGACGAAAATGATCTTAAATAGGGTGTTATGAATTCATCGGCAAAGCACGTGTTAATCGATTGCGCCAATAATGAGTTTATGATAAGAACCCTCAAGAAGGTCGATTTACCCGACATATTTGATCCGGTGATTAAAATACTTTTTGATTTAATGGATAGATCATTTTTTACACAGTTTTTAATCAAGGGATGATATGCATTCCTGGCAACGAACTCCTTTCGTACTTCAAGAAATTCTGGCTGACAGGTTGGCAGCGCCCCTGCGCGCAAAGACAAAACAGAAATTGCCATGTCAATTTCGCCAACATAATTAAACAAAACAGAAATACTCTCTTTCTTTTGTTCCAGCGTTTTAATTAATCTGAAAAAAGTAAAAACCTCTATTAAGAAAAATGCTTTGATCAATTCAGCTAAGTAAAGCGCGAATTGACTTAATTCATCTTTCACACCCCCATCACCACCGAAGCTTAAAATTCTTAATTCCTTTTGAAATGATCTCAGTTCAGAGATGCTTCTGTCAACCTCATTGGATTTAAGTGAGTGATGTGTGTCGCTGATATTTTTCGAAACATCAATCAGCAAGCTAAGTTCTGGAAAGGAGGCGGCAAACGAATACGCATTGCTCTTATTCCAATAGTGGACCATCATATTAAAAACTATTGGAATTGTTAAAAAGATAAGGAGAATTGGAAATTTTATTGAACCCAATAGCAACAGCACTATGACCATGAGGCTCACTATAAGAAATTTCAGCCACTTCGGTCGGTCAATCAATTTATCCTGAAGGAGGGTTGGGATATGGTACGCGTTGCGAGCAAGTTTTACGAGTTCCTTTTGGATCTTTTCTCGCAGTGCCAAATCAGAATTAATCAAATTCGTCTTAGCTTCTAACGCTTCCCGTTTTTCCCGACTTGCGGTTGGCTGCAAAATGCTAGCAAATAAATATTGCTGTCCGGGACTGGAGGTAGTTCTATCTATAAAACTAAAAAGCTCATAGAAATCAATGTCATTGATTGTTTGATCTGATATGCGATAGTCATCATATCCTTTTATTGTATTGGCATACCTTCCAATAAGATGAAAATTAAATTGCTCATCCTTTGGTTTACCCCAATCGCTTCTGAGTTTTTCGAGCGCCTTCTTTCTGGTTCGAGCAAATGAGTATCTGGAGTACAGAACTATAAGTACAATAACAATTACTGCAGAAATGATATAGATCATTTGTAAAATTGAATTGTCAGAAATGAATTCAATTGCTAATCACCAGCCTCCACTGCTTCCGCCACCACCAAAGCTTCCACCGCCACCCGAAAAACTACTTCCGCTTCTACCGCTGCTTGATCCCCAACTACTACGACTGTTGGACGAGAATCCTCCTCCGCTACTACTACTGGTCATTTTTTTACTGACGTTTTTGCCCCACTCCGTTCGCCCAACCAATAACTTTACAATCGGAAAGAGAACGATGAATGCAAGACCCGGCACGTACCAGATATCCAAGGGCACTACAATTAAAGGAAAAAGTGTAAAGAACGGAATAAGAAACGCATACATACCCCAACCCCAGCCATCTGTAATTATAAGAGCAAAGAATGCGAAGATTCCTAGAAACGCATAAATACCTAAGCCAATTAAAATTCTTGCAGTCATTGATAACTCTGAAATATCCTCCGCATCATTGGATGAGTATTCGCCACCGATTGCAGCTATTATCCCATGAATTGCATTAGTAACTCCCTCATCAAAGTCGGCTCTGCGAAAAGCGGGCGCCATCTCATTTCGAATGATTCGATTACTTAGCGCATCCGTGAGAGCGCCTTCTAATCCTTCTCCAACTTCAATGCGCATTTTGTGATCATCCACAGCAATCAATAGCAACACCCCATTATCTTTGTCCTTTTGCCCTAACTTCCATTTTTCCGCAACACGCAGTGAGTATTCTTCAATGGTTTCTCCGTCAAGCGTGTTAATAATAAGAATGGCAATTTGATTCGATGTTGAATCTTCATATTGCGCAAGCTGATGTTCAAGTTGATCGATAGTTTCTTGTTTCAAAGCATGCGCTTCATCATGCACGCGCGCATTCCACAATTCAGGAACAGCTTTCTGAGCAAATACAGAAAACGAAAGTACTAAGGAGAAAATCGAAAAAAGGGTGCGCATATTCAAATCCTAAATTCTAAAATTATTTACCACGAATCGCTCGAGCCGCCACCGCCAGAAAAGCCGCCTCCACCAAAGTCGCCACCACCCCACGATCCGCCACCAGAACCACGGCCACTTCCGCCCATCATAGAACCCAACATAGCGGCTGTCCAGAATCCACCACCTCCACCACCACCGCCTTTATTTCTTCGGGACATTACAATGAGAATGATAATAATAAAGATTATAGAACTTATTGGAGAACGTTTCGATCTTTTTCGCTGTGGAGTGGGGTTTTCATTTATATACGTGCCAGCAATAGTCTTAATAATAGCAACCACGCCTGCCTGAATGCCGCCTTCGTAATTTCCTTCTTTAAAATAAGGAGCCACTTCATTACGATTAATGCGACTGCTCATCGCATCGGTAAGCACACCTTCTAGTCCGAATCCAACTTCAATTCGCATTTGTTTTTCTTGCATCGCAACAAGAAAAAGAACGCCATTGTCTTTCTTGGCTTGCCCCAGTTTCCAATCTTCAAAAACCTTTACAGCATAGCCATCAATATCACTTCCTTCCAAGGAGGGAATAATTAGTACGGCAATCTGACTCGAGGTGGAATCGCGATGTGCTTGTAATAGATTTTCGAGTTGCGCTTTCGCGGAAGCAGAAAGAACCCCCGTTTCATCATGTACCCAAACACCACCGTGTGCCGGCACCTTGGGTTGCGCCACTATTGACGGTATTGCGCAAAAAGAAAAAAGTACGATTAAAAATGATTTCATGCGAACAAGTAAAAGCTAGTGATACATCAATTAAGGTTATTCTATTCGCAAATCATCTTTCAATTCATTGATATCATCCGGTGAGTTAACAAATCCTTTTTCTAAAAGAATTTCGCCACATCGCAAAATGGCTTTTTCAATTCCTTCCGCGATCTTATCCTTTTTTACGTGATCGATGATTGTACGCACGATTAAATCCCATTCCTTTTGGTCTACTACTTTACTAATTCCTTTATCGGCTAATATAATTACCTCATGTTCAAAGAATGAAATAAAAATCATGATGCCCGTGCGTTGATTGGTATTGAAAACTTCCTCTTGCAAAAAAGCACTTTGCGCCCGTCTGTGGGTTGCGTGATCCATATAGCTTTGACTTAGCATCAAACGCTTAACAAAACTTATATAGTTCGCTTTTAGTGCGCCAAGAAATCCGCCTGCTACAACTAAGGCAAAGATTAACACTGGATCGTACACGGCTATCGAAGGCACGTACCGATCGAAAAGTATAATCAGGAAAAACACCAGGGCTGCGCCCATTACGGCTGCTTTGTAATTAGCCAATGTGTAGTGGCTGCTTTTTTCAACAAAGAACGGAACGATCTCTCCGGAAATTTTACTTTCCGCCTGCTTCACAGCAGCTTTGATACGCTCCAGGTCTTCGGGTTTAAATCTTTTTTGTATTGACATACTAATTGGATTTGAAAGAGGTCAAAGATACAACGAAACCAATCGATTTTAGTCTAAAATGCCAAAGAGAATTGAGCCAGCCTTAGTTGATTTTAGTACATCAAAATCTGTACATTGGCGTGACAAACTATCACGATGTGAGAAAACGATTAAAAATTATCCTGATTTTATTTCTCGGTCTATTTGCTGGAAATAGCTTAGTCGCGTTAAGTCAGGCAGTGGATACATTATCTGCAAGTATCGGCATTACAGGAGATGGTAACGATGTAACAACGCAAACCGAAGCAGGCTTTGTGCTTGCGGGTGGCGGAAAAGATCAAGACGCTGCCATGAGGTGGATGATTGCACGATCTGGCGGTGGAGACTTTATAATTATTCGTTCATCCGGCTCTACCGGATACAACGATTATCTCTATGAAATGGGGGGACTAAATTCGGTAGAAACCTTAATGATTGATTCGCGTGAAAAAGCCATGCGTAAAGAAGTCGGCAAGCGAATTCGTGAAGCGGAAGCCTTATTTATTGCTGGTGGCGATCAGTGGAATTATGTAAACTACTGGAAAGATTCGGAAGTATCAGCAGCGATAAAGTTTCTTATTGAAGAAAAGAAAATTCCGATTGGCGGTACCAGTGCCGGCTGTGCCGTGCTCAGTAATCATATTTTTGATGCGCAACACGATACAGCCATTTCGAAAGATGCGCTGGCAAATCCATACACAAAAACTGTTAGCGTTTCTAAAAGTTTCATTCAACTACCTTTTTTGGAAAACACAATTGCCGATCAACATTACTCACAACGCGAGCGGCAAGGAAGACATGTTGTGTTTATGGCACGCATGGCAAAGGATTTTAAAATTAAGTACCCCAAAGGTGTCGGTGTAGATGAGCGGACTGCCGTCTGTATTGATAAAAATGGAAATGCTTTAGTGATCGGTGAAGGAGCTGCGCATTTCCTGTTTAGCAATGGTTCAGCAGACGTTTGTGAACCCGATAAGCCGCTTCAATGGAAAAAGAATTCAATCCGGGATTATATTTTCCAAGGCTCAGAAGCTGGCACATCTGCTTTCAATTTGAAGAAATGGCCTAAGACCAAACCCAATGAATATTGGCTGGTAATTGATGGTGTTCTTCAAAGAAACAAAAACTGATTACTCAATATAAAAAGACATTTAAAGCGAATAGAGATATAAAGATTAATAATTCTTTGCCAATTTTTCTTAACATAGCGTGATAGACGAAGAGGTTAGTTTTTTAGTTTACTATCTATTCTTTATAAGATAGCTGTTAGGGATTTGTAATCTCGAAAGTTGATAAAAATGATTCTAATGTTTGTGTTTCTGCAGTGGTGCGCTTCCGAAGCCGCGTCCTGTCCCACATTACTGGACGAAAGTAAGAAAACAAAACTTTAAATTTACATTTAACCCCAAGCTGGCACAAACATTTTGTTGGTAACAGTGTGGTATCTAATTCTTTTTCGATAGTCCCATTAGTTCGTAGGTTTCCTCTACATTGTCCTCAAGTTTAATATTATGATTTATCCAAAAATTGGGTTCTTCCTTCACACGCATTGATTTAATGTTTGATAATGATAAAGTAAATGATTCTGCTACTTTGGCTATAATGTCGGTCGAAAGTAGTTCTCTAATTTCTAGGTTACGAGAAGACGTGATTGCCTTAGTGTCTGTCCATCTACCAAAATGAATTTGTTTGGAATAATTTAAAAAGTATCTACCGTCATACTCCTTGTACGATTGAATGAGTTGATGTCCGTATGGATCAAGTAATAGATTTGGTCGTCTTTTACTTTTGTAGCTCTTGCGTTGAATCAAAGTTTCAATCTTCAAGACTGTATAAGTGTCAACATCTATAAATATCGTACCGCTTGCTGAGATTGGTGACGGATATCCAAATCCTGTTGTGTAAGCACCTGGTTTTTTACAATCAAAACTTATTTCGTAAACTCTTTTGTTTTCGTACATCGTTATTCCTTTTAGATTCAAATCATAGTACGCAGGTCGGTGCAAAACATTATCCTTATCGAGAATAAGATCATGCGTGTAGATAAGCCATAAAGAGCCAACTCCAGTCCACGAGTTATTACGATCTTCATTATTGGTGGTGTTTCTAAATTGTAAAATCTGCCCCTTTAATTTTCTGGAAGCGTTTGTGCTTGATTGATACCCGATGGGATTATAAACTAAAACTGAGGCTTCTTCATTAAATACTACTGAGTCTTCTTTGTATGTTTTTACTCTATAGAAAAACTCCTGTTGGTTAGCGTTTTGATAGTAGTTCTTACTTATCTTCTTTTCGGCAAGTTTAACTATTTCTTTTGCGCGAAGTGGTTTTGATCGAATTTCGATCTCTGCTAATTGAGTTGCTACTGGGTTAAGCTCAATTCTATTTGTTTTGAGAAATTCACGAACAAGAAGCGTGTCTGTTTTATAGCCAATTGACGAGAAAACAACTTTATCACTAAGCTTCGCTTGTGGAACTACAAATATGAATTCTCCATCTAAGTTTGAAGCCACACCCTTTGAGGTGTTTAATAAATAAACATTTGCGTAACTTACTCCCAGTCCAGTTTCTTTGTCAATTAATTGTTTTACGCTTCTGTTGTTGACTTTGTAGTTTTGCTTGGCTATACTTTTTTCTATTTGGTTCTCAGGATTCTTGATTTGGTAGATTGGAAACGAGGGTGGAAATGTTTTTTTTATAAAGAACAGACCATCAAAGATTTTTTGCCAAGGCGCGTATACTGGCAGATTTCCTAACGCAGAAGAGTAAAACATTGATACATCCTGCATCGGTCGGTAGTCAACAAATGTATAGTTATTACCTCTCATAGCAAGTACGTATTCAATACTTTCACTAGGTGGTCGAATAGCATCAAGAGAAGTTGTATTATGGCCAAGCATTCCAAATTCACCCTCAAAAGACGAGAAACACATGCTGTAAACCTTAGATCCAAAATGGTCTTTGAGTATTCTACCCATTGGCACTGCCTCCGACACTTCTTGATCCAAGTCAGTTGGATCCTCGCTTTTTTGTAGGCTGTCTAATTTTTGAATATAAAATTTAGTTAAGTCCGTGTTCTTAAAGAGTTCAATTTGATTTGCGAAATGATAGGAGGCACCCCAACCAATGATTTTCTTTTCAGGGTAAAGCTCTGACAGAAAGATTAGGTTTTGAGCCATCTGAAAGTCCCTTGGGTTTTGGACTTTTACAGGGACATCGTTTAGTAAATCCATTTCCCCTTTCATTATCTCAAGCCAGCTAATTAAAGATTGCCGTAATATTTTTGCTTTAATGTCATGTTGAAAATTTTGTAAGCTTTCCAAATTGGTTACTATTTTTCTACAAGTATTGAAAAATAGAATAGAATCTGCTTCGTCAGCAACTATAAACTCAGGTCCTGCTGAAATTACTTCATCTAAAATATTAACCTCCTGTTCACTTAGTTTCATAGATGTTCCTAGAAAATTCTGTAAATCGTTTAAAAACTCATCCTTAAATATATTGTCCGCCTGACAATCGAATCCAGTCACAATTAATGGTCGAGTTGAAACTTTCTTCTCATGGATGTATTTTAACAACGGTTCAAACTCCTTAGATTCAGACCAAATCCTAAAGATACTTTCCTTCAATGGGCTTTCTCGATAGCTTGTGTCTTTAATATTTTCAAATGCTTTATAATTATCATAGAGCCCACTTTCAAAACTTATGATTTCGTAATTTAACTCTTGATGCAAAAATTTGATAAGTCTCACCTTAGCTTCAAAAGTTGCCCCTTCACCATGTGATTGTTCCCCGAGAAGTACTATTCTATTGTCTTTTAGCGTTTCCTTTAAAAATTGTAGATCTTGGAAATCCACGTTTGACGGGTCAATTGATTTTACCGTTTGAGGTGAAAGATATTTTGTAACACTATTGCTTTGTTGTGCTTGGGACTTAAAGCTCAAAATTGTCAAGCAGATAGAAAGTAGGCTTAAGAGTAATTTCATACTTGTTAAATTAGTTTCTTTTATAAATATGAACGGTCTCCAGTTAAGTTTATTACCTGTAATATCTAACTGTGACAGTAAATCGAAGTCTTCCCTGTCAAACCGCATTGCTACCAATGTTTGTGTTTCTGCAGTGGTGCGCTTCCGAAGCCGCGTCCTGTCCCACCAAACCAAAAGTTGAACGAAGATAAAAATTTATAGCTTACACGTCACCGCACCACTGCAGAAACGTTTTGTTATGCACAGTGCCGCAGTCAACCGTTACTTAACCACACGGATGCCAGTGCTTTGGCTAGTGTGTCAGCATTTGCGGCATCGGTGTGGTTTTGGTAATACTTATTCGTTAGCTTTTAATTTATTCATTTCTTAAAGTCTTAGTCGGATCATCTGTCGCAGTGCTGAAAATAGTTGTGCTTGTTGTCGAAATACCAATGATGAAAATTGAGATGCTACATAATCCAATCGTCATAAATCCAATTTCGATATGTTGGGCATATAGATCGTTAAGCAGAGTATTCGTTAAGAAATAGCCACCGTAACCTCCCAACAAGGCAGCCAGCGCAAGAATAATTGCAAATTCCCTATTAAGCAATTGAACAATACTTCCAACACTCGCGCCTAATACTTTTCGTACGCCAATCTCTTTTGTCCTCTTCTGAACGTTCAAACTCGCCAATGCATAAATACCAGATGCTGACAGGAGGCAACCTAGCAGCGTTATGAAAAATAGGATCTGCTTGAGGTTGCTGTTGTATCCATTGGCTTCTTCATAAACAATATCTTCCTGTAGTTTACTTTCAAACGGCCTACCAGGAAACAAGACTTTCCATCTTTTCTCCAGATACGCACGAACGGTCAAGATATCGTTTGGGTTGGTTCTTACCACCATCACCCTATACTTTAGTGGTTGGGTCAATGTAAATAAATGTTCGCCATCATCCCTTTGTTTCAGTCCGCTTAAATGATTCTTCACAACACCCACAATCCTATAAGGTTTATCGTTATAAAAAAGTTGTGCGTCAATTGGATTTTTCATGTTATGATTCAATACAAAGTTTTCATCGATGATGGCAGCAGATTCGTAATCAGTTTGATTGCCTTCCATAAAATCCCGACCAGTTACAATGTCCAATCCTACTACTTTAAAATAACCAATGCCTGTTTCATAAACACTTGTTTTAAATACGGTTGTATCAAGTTTAACCGTACTATAGCGCGAAGTATAAGGGCCAATGTGATTTGCGGTGCCAGCGATGCTTTCAATTTTTGAATTTTTCGAAACTTCATTCTTTAATTGTTCATACTCCCGGTCGCCTTGTACGGAAACCATTAAAATATTTTGTTTATCATAACCCAGACTTATATTTTTCTGATAGGCAGCATTCTGCGTAAAAGCAATTCCCGCAATAAACACAATAACCGAAAGTGAAAACTGAATTACCAGAAGACTGCGCGTCAGGTAATTTGTTCCTATAATCCCCTTTCTACCCTTGAGTAATTCAATGGGATTGAATTTACTGTTAAACAAAGCCGGATATATACCTGCTAAAAGTGCTGCGACAAATAACAACACAATCAACGCAAGTAGTAAATTCAATTTATTCAGATCGCTCAATCCATACTGAAGCTGCCACATCATAGCAAACTGCGGTACGATGACTTGAGCCATTAACAATCCTGCAAGAATAGCTAACGAAATAGTAATGACCATTTCAATAAGGAACTGATAGACAATCTGTCTTCTGCCCGAGCCAACTACTTTCCGTATACCAATCTCTTTCAAGCGTTTCCCTGTTAAGGCTAATGTTGTATTGGTAAGGTTAAAGCACGCGATTAATAATATGATAAAACCCAGCGTGCTAAAGATAATCAACGCAATAGTAGGTATCGGAAGACGAAGATTACTCTGACTTACCTCACCATTTATGATAGGTGTGGTGAACGGCACTAATTCAAATGAAACTGAGCGAGAGTCTTTTTGCTTCTCGTTAATTAATCGGGAATACTTGCTCATCTGCTGACCAATGACCTGTCGCTGGTTAATGTCGGTGAGTTTAAATAATACCGAGGATGACTGATTTGTATCCCATTGATCCGGTTCAATTGAATGAGCATCCAGATATATTTCAATGCGCATGAGTGCGTCAATGTTGAAAGATATGTTCAATGGTAATTTTTCAAACACGCCTCCTACGACCACTTCATATTTTTTGCTGTTAAATTCTACCGTCACCATTTCCCCAACTGGATCTTTTTTATCAAAATATTTTCTTGCTAAGAGTTCGCTCAAAAAAATAGACTGTTGATTTTCAAAGTTTCTGTATGATCCCTGCGCTAACCCAAGCTTGAACATTGTAAAAAAGGAAGGATCGGCAAAACGGATATTTTCATAAAAGGCACTGCCCCCCTGACTCACAATACCATCTTCATTACAAAACCGTGTGAAGTCCTCAATGCCTGAGATTTCTTGTGCGGCCCGAGGAGCCATACCAATTGGGATTACTAGCTTTTTATCGGACTTGCCGGCAGAAGTTTCCAAATGGTGCATCACTTTAACAACATCTTGAACTTGGTCATCACTAAAATATTCGTCAAACTCAATATTGTATGCGATAAGCAAATACGCTGTCATGCAACAAGCCATGGCTATGCCCATACCGAATGTATTGATCAGGACATAGACCTTGTTCCTTAACAGGTTGCGTAAGGCTACTTTCATATAATTTTTAATCATGACTGTAGTCTTTTAAATTAAAAAATAGATTTGTCTAAGGTTAGACACAATAATCGCACAGTGGGTTACAGGTGATTTGCTTTTAATTTCTCCTCTATTTATCCGAGTATTGAAAACTTCACCACCATGGAAAACTTCTCCGCGAGCACTCTTTTTTTAAATTTTGTGTCCTAATAGTCTGCGAATTCGAAAGCGTTGTCTCTCGTGGAATCCTAAATTGAAGTCGTTCAATCGTCAGCTATTAATTCGCCCTTTGTCACAGGCGGGAAGGTTGGCTCTTTTGCTTGCTTTGTATTTGTGGTTGGGTTTGAAGGGCAAACAAATGTGCCAATGCGGGGGCGTCCACTTTGTCCGCGCGGCATTGTGCATAACGCTTGGCTATGCACTGTGGCGGAATTAAAGATGCTTACTCCGCTGCAAAGGAT
>Ga0163151_10002028_pt1 | contig 32597 bp, 32 predicted proteins | sample OliLakLV19MP5IB2_FD_145596 | JGI IMG/M metagenome (GOLD analysis project Ga0163151, IMG submission 145596) | Freshwater microbial mat bacterial communities from Lake Vanda, McMurdo Dry Valleys, Antarctica - Oligotrophic Lake LV.19.MP5.IB-2 | ecosystem: Environmental > Aquatic > Freshwater >... | reverse complement strand
TGGCGACCAGGGCGCTGGCGACATCGATATAGAAAGCGCCATCCACCGCATCGGCACCGGGCTTTGCCTGGAGCGCGGTGATTTCCACAATGTCCAGTGGCGACTTGCGCCCCTTGACCACGATCTGTCCAGCGCGGCCGTGGCCGAAGCGCGGCCCGGCGCCGCGCTGCGTGGCGTCGCTGACAACGATGCCCCAGCCGAGTTCGCCGGCGCGCGCCTGCAGGCGCGAGGCCACGTTGACCGTGTCACCGATGATGGTGCGCTCGGATTTGCCGCCGGTCCGCCCGCCGTAAAGGCTGCAGACCGAGACCGGGCCGGAATGCATGCCGGCGATGGCGGCCAATGCCGGGATCTTGCCGTGGCCCAGCTTTTCGGCAATCCAGGGGCCGTAGCGATGCAGTGCCAGAACGCACAGAATCGCTGTCTTGGCGGCACGCTCGGCATGGTGGATGCTGCTGGTCACGCCATCCTCGAACATGGCGATGAAGCCACCTTCGATGGTCTTGACGACCCAGCCCGAGCCATTGGTGACGACGTCACGCACGTTTTCGTAGAAGGTGTTGAACAGTTCGAGCTGCAGTTCCTCACCCAGTGCCTCACCGACGCGGTTGAAGTCGCGGATCGCGAAGAACATCACCGTGCCATCCACCGGCCGGGCGGTGGCGTCGGCGCTGGGGGTGTCGATGTCGGGATGCGGTGCCGTGTACTGGGGCGCCATCGCCATGGTCTCGCCATGTCCGGATAGCGGTAGTTCCTGTGTTTCGATCTCCAGTTGCCTGGTCCGGCGCTGGCGGGTTTGTCTGGACACCGCGCGCAGCAGGCTTTCGCGATTGAACGGCTTGACCAGGTAGTCCGAAACCCGCATTGCGCTCGAACGCTCGCGCAAGTCCGTATCGTCGGAATCGGTAAGGAAGATGAACGGCGTGGTTGCGGTTTGCGCGTTGGATCGAATGCCCGCCAGCATCTCGATGCCGTTCAGGCGCGGTATGCGCGATTCCGAGACGATCAGGTCCGGATGCGATTCGATCGCCATGCGCAGGCCCTGTTCGCCGTCTTCAGCGGCCATTACGTCATGGGTCTCGCTTTCAAGATGAAGCGCCAGCAGCCGGCGGATCGCCGGATCATGCTCGACCACAAGCACTCTTGCCATACGATTGCTTCCCTCGCGCCCCGGTTGCAGCCGACTGCCGCCCGAAGCGCCGTGCCTGGTTGGTGAAACGCGGACGCAAGTGCTCGTGCGCCACCGCTCCGGAGCGCGCCGGGCGCCTGCATCTTCGAAGTTTTTAACGGCCGGGCAGCGGAAAACCTGATGCCGGCTCTTTGCGGGGTCCGGCGCGCAGCGGCAACGGGGCGGCGCGAAGCATGCGCCAGACACGCTTGGCCTCAGCGGGCGCGTGTCATCAGTCCCTTGTGGCGGCCGCATATCCTCGCATCGAGTGACGCGGCGGCAAGAGTGGCCGGTCGCACCACCAATGGCGCGCCGCAGCTTGTACCGGAGCAAGCTGCGGCCCCACAATGGCGCCATTCACATCACCGTGATTGACTCATGGCCCCCCTTCAATGCCACGAACTCAGGATAGAAATCACTGCGGACGACCAGCCGGATGACCGCTTTTCCAGCCACGTGAACAACGCGCGCTACTTCGTTTTCATCAGCCGCACTTTTCATAACTGGTACGTGCAAATGGGAATTCGCGTTCCCAATGCGCGCTACAGCGCGACGATGGCGCACATTTCCTATGATTTCGTGAGCCAGGTTTTTTATCCGGGTACGGTGTTGTGCCGAATCACGGTAGCCAAGGTAGGCCGCACCAGCATGGAACATGCGGTCGAAATGTGGGATGTCACAGCCGCACCGCGCTTGGTCGGGCGTGGGCGGGTGGTCCATGTGTGGATCGAGCGCGCGGCCGCCAAGGCGCTGCCGTGGCCGCCGGAACTGCTGGCCAAATGCTGGGATGGCGCGGCGCCGGACGCGGCGGTCAAGCCCTGGCGCGCAAACGCATGGTGAGTCCGTCGGGGTACATGGTGAAGGCCATGGTCTCGCGCGCCTCGCCGCCGTCCGGTGTCGCCACGCCCGCCAGGTCGAACTGCCCGAGCAGCACCGCCATCGCCATCTTGATCTCCAGCATGGCCAGGTAGCGCCCCGGGCACACCCGCGGCCCGGCACCGAAGGGCATGGAAATGCGTTTGGCGGAATTGGCTGCCTGCGACGGTCCGCCGTCGCCCAGCCAGCGCTCGGGCAGGAACTGCGATGCCTGCGGCACCAGGCGCTCGTCGACGCTGTCATGTCGCAACAGGCAGAAGATGGGCGTGCCCTTGGGTACGCGCACGCCGCCGACCATGGTGTCGCGCAATGCCACCAGGGAGTTGAACGGCGCCACCGGCTTCAAGCGCATGGTCTCGTGGGCGCAGGCTTCCAGGTAGTCGAGCGCACCCATCTGCTGGTGCGAAAAGCGCGCCGAGTCGGGTGCATGCGCCCGCACCTCTGCCTGCGCCTTGGCCAGCGCCGCGGGGTGCCCGTTGAGCAAGTAGATCATCCAGGCGAGCGTGTTGGCGGTGGTGTCTTCGCCGGCCAAAAGCATGGTCATCACGTTGCCGGCGACCTCGCGGTCGGTAAGGCCGCTGTCGGGCGCGTCGGCGGCGACGATCATCGTCTCGAGCAGGTTGGGCGGGTTGGCGCGGCGCGCCGGATCGGCGGCCAGACGCCCGCGCGCCGCGGCGATGAAGCCGGCGATCGCCGCCTTGACTTCGGCAATGCTGCGGTCCAGCGCCCGATCGGCAGGCAGCTTCACCAAGCGCCAGTAGGCGAAGGGCGCGAGGATGCGCTTGAACAGGGCCGGGAAGATGCGGTCCAGGTGCTGCTGGATCACGTCCGCGCCCGACTCCAGGGTATTGACCTCGGCGCCGAAGGCGAGGCCTGCGATGGTATCGACCGTATAGCGCATCAGGTCGGACTGCAGATCGATCGCCGCAGCGCTCGCCGCCGCCTTGCGCCAGCGCCCTTCGAGGCGTTGCGCCACCCTTGCCATCGAAGGAAAGTAGGCCTTCACATGCGCCGGATCGAAACCCGCCATCACCATGCGCCGCTGGCGCCGCCAGGATTCGCCCTCGCTGCCGAACACGCCGGGCTCGAGCCCCATCTCGGCGGCGATGTGCTCCAGGCGATCCGAGCGCCGGAAACCGTCAGGTCGATCGCGCAGCATGGTGGCGATGACTTCGTGGTCGCTCACCACCAGGAGCTCGCGCTTGGCGAGCTTCAGGCGATAGTAAGGGCCATATGCGCGGCTCCAGTCCTCCAGTTGCTGGTGAATGATGGCCGGGCGCACCTTGTGCAGCGAGCCCAGTAGCGGAATGCGCGGCGGGCCGGGCAGGTCGGCGATCTCGCGAGGGGCGCTTGCCTTGGCCTGTGTACGGGTTTCTAGGGCTTCCATTTCTCTCCTTGTGGTCTGTGCAGGTGCGCGCCGTCGAGTGGCGCAATCGAACTTGAGGATTCCGAACGACTTTGCGCCTTGTGCGAACTACTTGTCGGCCAAACCCAGCTCTCGCACCAGGCGCCCGTAAGTGGCATGGAAGCTGTCGATATGGCCTTTCACTGCGGCGACTGTGTTGTCGCCGGCCAGCGGCACGCTGTGGCCGAACCCCACCAGTTTGTCGCGCACCTCCTTGTGTTCCAGCGCTGCGGCGATCTGGCGGTTGAGTTCGGCCTGGATCGCCGGCGGCGTGCCCTTGGGTGCCAGGATGAAGTTGGTGATCTCGATGGAGAAATCGGCCATGCCGGCTTCGCGGAAGGTCGGCGTGGCGGGCAGGCGCGCCGAACGCTTGTCGGAGGTGATCGCCAGCGCTTTCAGGCGTCCTTCCTGGATCTGCGGCAGCATCAGTGTCTGGGTATCGAAGGCCACCTGTACCTCGTTGGCGCGCAGCGCCTGCATCATCGGGCCATTACCCTTGTAGGGTACGTGCACCATCGCGAGCTTGGCCAGGCGGTTGAAGTGTTCGCCCACCAGGTGCTGCGGGCCGCCCACCCCTGATGATCCCCAGTTGATCTTGCCGGGGTTGGCGCGCACATGGGTCAGGAACTGCGCGAGCGATCCGAAGCGCGCGACGTTCTCGCTGTTGGTGACCAGCACGAAGGGATAGGAATACACCGCCGCGATGAGGGTGAAATCATTGCTCGGATGCCACGCCAGGTTGGAGACGATGGGCAGCACTGCGTGGGTGCTGGTGGCGATCATCAGGGTGTGGCCGTCGGGCGCTGCGCGCATCAGTTCGGCCACGGCGATGGCGCCGCCGGCGCCGGGCTTGGCATCGACGATCACCGCCTGGCCGATCTGCTCGCCCAAGCGCTGGCCGAGAATGCGCGCCACGATGTCGGTGCCGCCGCCGGCGGCGAACGGGATCAGCACGCGAATCGGGCGCTCCGGGAATTTCGCCTGGGCGCTTGCCGGCGCCGCTATCAGGCAGGCGGCGACGAGAGCCGCCGACAGCAGTTTCAGTGTACGCATTGCAGTCATCCGTTTTGGTTTGAGATTCATGTAGTCTGGTTCGGGGTGTCTTCAAATTGGGCGATCGAGCGCAGGTAGCGAGCACTCTCGCCAGCATCGACCTGCGGCGTGTTCAAGCCGGCCTGGTGCACTGTTACGTAACCACGATAGCCAATCTCGCCCAGCGCGGCCGTGATCAGGGGGAAGTCGATGCCGCGCGGATCCCACAGCGGAATCTGCTCGAACGGCACCTCGCCGCGGCACCAGGTCCTGAGCACCGAGTCGCCCGCGGGGTCGAGGCGCTGGTTCTGCAGATACACGTTGATGATGTAGGGCGCCAGGCGGCGAATGGTGGCCGCGCGGTAGTCGCCGCCACAGGCTTCGAGATTGGCCGGCTCGTAGGTCAGGCCGAAGTTGGGCCGATCGATGCGGCGCAGCACCTCAAGCATTTGATCGAGCGTCTCGAACAGCGAGCGGGTGTGGCACTGGTGCGCGAGCCGGATGCCGCGCTCGCGCGCGATGTCGGCGGCGCGTTGCGCCCAGACGATATCGTCTTCCTCGCGCAGCGCCACGCGGATGATGTCGCAATCGAGCGCCGTGGCCAGGTCGAGCGTCGGGGTGATGTCGCGCAACGCCGCCGGCCCGGCGTCGGTGTTCTCGGGCACAGCGAAATCGCCGGTGACCATCGATACCGCAAGGCCATGGTCGCGCAGCAGACGCGCCTTCGCGGCGATCTCGGCGGCAGGCGTGTGAATGCCGATTTGCGAGGCACGCATGCAGATGGCCGAATAGCCGCTTTGCACGGCGATGCCGGCCAGTTGATCCAGCGACAGCGAGGCTTCGCGCTTGTTGGAGAATTTCTCGCCGACGCGGGTGGAAAGCGATAGTTTCATGCAGAACCTTTCTTCAGGTCGCGGATTGCTTTGCGCAGACGCAAGCACGCGGTGCGCGGGTCGTGAACTGATGGCTGCCGCCAGCATCGCAATTGCCGGGCGAGGCGGCCCTGCTCAAGCGATTGACCTCAAGCGCACTGGCATGGCACTTGGCATCATGGTGAAGGCAGGTCTTCGAGGCGGCGGACGCCGGGCTCCGCGGCGATTTTAGGCATATTCATCTCCCCCTCAACTGGCATGAAAACGCAAGCAGACGTGCCATCGAGTGGCCGGCTCGCTGTCGGTGCGACAACATGCGAAGTGTAGACTCAGCCCGGACTTTACAGGCGATTTTCACCCAACGCGTCGATACATTCCCATGACTAACAAGACCATAGCCACCTTTCCCGCCTTCGCGCGGCCGCTGATCGAGGCACAGTTGCCCGAGTGGATCGAAGCGCGCTGGTTCGCCAACAGGGCGGAAGCATTGGCAGCAGGGCCGGGAACGGAAATCGGCTGGTTCGACATGGTCAAGAAACCTGCCATGGCGCAGGCGGTTGAGAACGCCACCGACCTGAAGTGGCTCAATTCACTGTATGCCGGTGTTGATGGCCTGCCGCTGGAACTCCTGGCCGAGCGGAGCGTGGTGCTGACCAACGGCGCCGGCCTCAACTCGGTGACCATTGCCGAGTATGTGGTGATGGGCATGCTCAATATCGCCAAGGGCTATCGTGCAGTGGTGCATGCGCAGCAACGCCATGAATGGCTGGCCGAGGCGCCGGGCACGAGCGAACTGCTTGGCAGCCGTGCGCTGCTGTTGGGCTATGGCGCGATCGGCCAGTTGATCGATGCGCGCTTGCAGGCTTTCGGCGTTGAAGTCAGCGTGGTGCGGCGCGCGCCCGACGCCAGCGGGCGCGCGCTGGGGCCAGACCAGTGGCGCGCGCGCCTGGGCGAATTCGACTGGGTGATCCTCGCCGTTCCGGCCACGCCTGCGACCGCGCGCATGATCGGTGCGCCCGAACTGGCGGCGATGAAGCCGAGCGCGGTGTTGCTCAATATCGCGCGCGGCAGCGTCATCGATCAGGAGGCCCTGGTTGAAACCCTCAAGGCACGCCGCATTGCCGCCGCCTTCCTCGATGTCACCGACCCCGAGCCGCTGCCGCCCGGGCATCCGCTGTGGAGCCTCGACAATGCGCATGTCACCATGCACCTGTCGGGCCGCTCGCAGACCACCATGTTCAGGCGCGCGGCAGAGCGCTTTCTGGAGAACCTGGCGCGCTATCGGGCCGGTCTGCCTTTGCGGAACCAGGTAGATCTGGCGCTCGGGTATTGACTTTTCGGTGCCGGGCCAAGCCATGACAAAAATCAGCCCGTGCCCGCGCCGATGCCATATATGCTGTTTTGATGATCCTTGTATGCTACGATGGACTATCGACTGTCCGGAACGGGCCTCGCCCAGCCATGAAAAGAACCACCATATTCGCCGATGACACCATGCTCAAGGAGTTGAAGCGTGTCTCGGATCTGGAAAAGAAGAGCCTGGCGCAAGTCATGCGCGAAGCCTTTGATGCGCACCTTGCACGCAAGCTCGCGCCGAAATCCCGCTTCTCGTTTGCCGGCAAGTTTGACAGTCGCCGCAGGGACATCGCGGAAAAGCATGAAGAACTGCTCTGGACCGGACGCAAGTGAGTGTCTGCCTGGTCGACACAGGCATCCTTTACGCCATGTTCGACCGCTCGGACCGCTGGCATGCGCGGGCGCTTGCGTTCGTCAACGGCTACCGCGGGCGCCTGCTGGTAGCCGCTTGCGCGGTGCCTGAAGCCGCATACCTGGTCAACAAGTACCTTGGCGTCAGCGCCGAGATGGAGCTGGTGCATGCACTGGCGCACGGCGATTTCGACATCGAGGATCTGGCAAAGAAAGACTACGGCCGCGCCGCTACGCTGATTGCACAGTATGAGAAACTCAACATAGGATTTGTCGACGCGGCCAGTGTCGCGCTGTGCGAGCGCCTGAAGATCACCGATTTCGCCACCACCGACCGGCGGCATTTTTCGGTGATTCAAACCGCGAAGCGCCGGACACTCAATTTGTTGCCGGCCGATTGATACGGTTTGCGGCGCGCGCGAGGATCAGCCCGGGGTTGCCCAGGCCGACGGCGAACACCGGCACTTTCTCTTCCAGCACCGCCTGCGCCTGTTCGTTGAGCAGTTTGGGCGACATGAACCAGTCGTTGGCAGGCGGCGCCGCGGGCAGGCCGAATTCGCCGATCAGGTCGCGCACGAATTTCACATGGGCGGGATAGTCACGCAGGATGCGTTGCCACATGTCCTCGATGGATTGCGGCTCTCCCTCGTCCATGGTGGCCGGTAACAGCAGGTCGATACCGAAGGGCTTGTCGGTAAGCTCGCGGATGCGGCGAATGCGGCGGCGAATTTCTTCCGGCTCGACGTCTGTCATGCCGCCTTCGCCCATGCCGCCGGCGTTGGAGACCGCCGCCACCAGTTCGGGCGGGGTCAGGCGCCCGTACAGTCCCCCCATGCCGGCCAATACGACCGGATAGCGGATGCCCAGCAGGTCGCAGAGCGGGGTGTGCAGTTCACGCATCGGATGGCATTCGCAAGGCGGACGTTGAAGCGAGACTACGCCAGCGTGTAGTCAAGGAAGCCGTCGAGCTTCACGTACAGCAGTGCGCCGGCCTCGCTTGCCAGCGGGCCGTTTATCGTGCCTGCCGGGCGGTGTACGAAACCGCCGGGCCCAAGTTCGAACGTCCCCAGGCGCACCGCGCCATGCAGCACGAAGGCTTGCATCCACGCACTGTGCGAGCCGGGGCCGTGTTGACGGTAGCCGGGGTCGAGGCGCAACAACAGGGTTTGCTGGCCGGTGACGGGGTTACGGCTGAGCAGACGCATCGCCAGGCGTTCGAGGTCGAAACCGACGAATGATCCTTCGCCGCGCGCAAAGGCCGGCCCGGGTTGCCATACCAGGGATCGCGAGTCGACGCGCCGCAGGCGCCCACGCGTGCCAAGCGCGCGCTCTTCATTGGCCGGGAAGAGTCGGTTCGTGCCCGCTTCGCCGGGTTCACAAACGGTGCGGGTGACCGGCCCGCTTTCGTTTGAGCGTCCCTCGAAACCGAGTACGAGTTCGACACCTTGCGGACTTTCGGCATGGTGAACCCAGCCTGGTGGGCGCCAGAAATATGTGTCCGCGCCGAGCACGCCTTCGCCGCCCAGGCGCACCGCCCCGTCTGTTACGAACCCTTCCTCGACCGAGTCGTGGCAGCAGTGCGTGAGGTCCCGGTAACCGGGTTCGAGTTGGACCAGGTCGAGGCGCCGCGTGGTTGCGGGGTCGAGGAACAGGCTTTTCTGCCGGTACTTGGCGAAGTTTGCCTCGACCTGATCGGCGGGGCCCAAGTTGTCGCGAAACGCCGGCGCCAGGGTGGCCAGGTAGTCGAGGCCGTTTTCCCAGGCGAGCGCTGCGCTGTCGATGATGATCGTGGCGGAATTCATTACTCTCCAATGCGTAGCGGGCCGGCGTGCCAGACAGGCTGCATCCGGGTACTGGCGCGAGGGCATGTTGATCTTGATACCGGAGTTGGCATTTCGCTCGGCGCCCCGAAATGGGCGAGACCGGGCGCCATTGGTTGACCCTCTACTATACCTATCGACCTGATCCGTCTTTTTCTGCCCAGTCCGTGAACTCGCCCAGGCAGCAAACATCCTTGTGACCCAGGCAGGTTGATCTTTTGGATTCAGCAAGAGCTTGAGGGCGCAAGCGCGCGCCGCTTTGCAACTTGCCTTGTGGCCGTTCCGGCGCATTTCGTATTTTTCGAGTTTTTCGTTTAATGCTAGACTCCGAGCCATCGACTCATCGGAGAGCACCATGCCTGCCGCCCCTGCTGTTGGACGCACCCGAGCAGCAGCCGAGTCATTCGATCCGCTGATGCCCTTGGCAAAAGCCATTGGCTCCAGGCTGACGCGCACGACTGTCAAGAATCAAGATGCCGCTGCCACGCTGTTGTCGCAAGTAACCACGGCCTTGCACCAGGTGCTGGAAGCCCACACCCCGCAAAGTCGTAGCACGAGAATGCTGTTGATTCGACATTTGGTTGATATTGAAACCGTGCAGGCGGGCATCACAGCGCCGCCAAAGCCTGCAGCGGCAACTGAATTGATTGGCACGGCTCAGGCGGCTGCGTTACTGGGCTACAGCCGCCCCTATGTGGCCATGCTGATTGACCAGAACCAGCTGGAAGGGGCGACCGTATCGGCGGGCGGTCATCGGCGGGTTCCCCGTGAGTCTGTTTTGGCGTGGAAGGAGAAACATCGGTCCGCAAACAAGGCTACTGATATGCGCGCCGAAGGCAAAAGAATCGGCGTCTATAAAAGCTCGGAGGCCGAGGCGGTACGTCGGATCAAGGCACTCGCTTCGTCGCCAAAATAACGGCGCGATGAGCCGGCACCCACTCACACCTGCGGGAAACACGCTGGTTATTTTGGATGCCTGCGTGCTGCTCCCGTCGCGGTTGTCGGATGTGCTGTTTGACTTGATGCTCGAGGGCATGTACTTCGCTTACTGGACGAGCGATGTAGAAGCGGAATTCTTGCGCAACTGGCCTCTCGTTCATCCGGACGCTTCGAAGTCGGGGCCCAGGCGACTGCAGGCATTTCAGCGAGCGACCAACCACGGGCATTTGATTGTGGGGCACGACGAAGAAGCGCACAGGCTTCGCGTTCCTGCGCGAGTGCAGAAGAAGGATCGTCATCTGGTCGCGGCAGCGTTGCTGATGGCGCGCGGTCTGGATGAAGAAGACGATCCAGCGCAACACAAGGTACTCATCGTTTCCGACAACACCAGGCATCTGGCTGTCGCAGATACCAGGAAACTGGGCATTGACGCAGTCAATGGCGGCGCGTTCCTGGACAGCCTGTTCGCCGCCGCCCCCCAAAGGACCGCGAAGGCGATTGCCAAGTCCATCAGCGATCTAAAGAAGCCACCTTACACGAGAGACGAAATGATGGATGCGCTTCGGCTGCATGGCGCGAAGGCGTTGGCGACAGGTCTTGCCAAGAAATGGAGCCAGCAGTGACCGCTCGAATGGCAGAACGTGCGCCCGGATTGACACCTCGTGACGCGTTGGCCGAGTCATCCGGTGGGCGCGTGGCTCGCCTCGCTCGGCGCGATTGCCACAGCATCTACACCATCAGATATTTTTGCCGCAACTCCGGCTGCGCCGACAGATCAGCCGGCGTGCCCTCGAAACGGATCTCGCCCTTCTCGATGATGTACACCCGATCGGCCAGTTCGGTGGCGAAACGCAGGTTCTGTTCGCTGATGAGCACCGTCTGGCCAGCCGCCTTGAGTGCTTTCAAGCGCTTCAACAGCGCATCGACCACCAGCGGCGCCAGGCCTTCGGAGGGTTCGTCCAACAGGATCATTTCGGGATTGCCCATCAGCGTGCGGGCGATCGCCACCATGCGTTGCTGGCCGCCGGAAAGCGCGCCGGCGCGCCGGTCGAGAAAGGTCTTGACGTCGGGAAACAGTTCCAGCACATGGTCAAGGGTCCAACGGGTCTCGCCGCTGCGCCCCGGCAGGCGCGCCGCCTCGAAGTTCTCGGCCACGGTCAGGCCGGTGAAGAGCCGGCAGTCCTCCGGCACGAAGCCCAGGCCGGCGCGGCAGGTCTGGTAAGGCTCGGCGCCGCGAATCTCGGCGTCCTTGAAGCGGATGCTGCCGGCGCGGGCGGGCACCAGGCCCATCACCGAAGATAGGGTAGTGGTCTTGCCGGCGCCGTTACGCCCGAGCAGTGCGACCACCTCGCCCGCGCCCACGTCCAGCGAAATGCCGAACAGGACCTGGCTTCTGCCATAGGCGGTTTCGAGGTTGCGAACCTCGAGTAGCGGCATGTGGGCGTGGCGGTTGTCTGGTTCAGCTGGTGCCGCGGGCCTTGAGCAACTCCATGCAGGGCCGGGCGTATTTTTCGACCGGATAGGTCTTCACGTCGGCCATGCCGATGCCGTCGGGAAAGGCGGCGTCGCGCTTGACCGTGCCGACATAGAAATTGTAGAGCGCCATGTTGTCGCAGGAACGCACCTTGACCGGGCCGGTCGGGCCTTCGAAGGCGACCGTGCCCATCGCCTGCAGCACCTTCTCGACATCGTCGGCGCTGCCGGCCTTCTTGATGGCTTCGACCAGCATGCGCCCGGCGACGTAGCCGACCGGGGTCGGGCCGGTGGCGTAGGTCTTCTGGCGCTTTTCCACTTCGGCGGCGAAGCTCTTGGCGCGCGTGTCCTTGAGCGCGTAGTAGGGGAACCATACCGTGCTTACGGTATTCGGCGGCAGGGCGTCCTTGAGCGCGCCCATCTTGGCCAGATCGACGCCATGGGTGAGAAACTGGATCTTGCCGGCGAACAGGCCGAAATCGCGCGCCGCCTTGAGGAAGTTGACCAGGTCGGCGCCGAAGCCGGCGTTGACGATCATGTCGACCGGCTGCGCCTGCAGCGCGGTGACATGGGCAGCGAAGTCGGTGGCACCCAGCTTGGACCATTCCTGGCGCACCACCGTGATGTCCGGGCGCGCCGCCTTCAGCGCGCGGTTGAAGTCCTCGATGAACTGCTGGCCGTATTCATAATCGGGCGCGATGGTGGAGATGCGCTTGACCTCCGGGCGGCTCTTGATGTATTCGGCGAGCACCTGGCCGATTTCGTAGGTCGACAGGTTGGCGCGCGCCACGTAGGGGTGGCCGGCCTCGCCGGTCAGGCGCTTGGTAGTGGCGAAGCCGCCGACCACCAGCGCCTTGTGTTCGCGGCCGAGATTGCCTACCGCGACCGCCGCGCCGCTGTGGATGCCGACGGTGACGAACTTGATCTTCTCTTCGAGCATCATGCGACGCCCCTCGGTCACCGCCTTTTCGACCTGCGTGCCCATGTCGGCTGTGACCAGCTGGAACGGCCGGCCCTTGAAGCCGCCGGCGGCATTGGCTTCGTCGAGCGCGATCTGGAAGCCGGTGCGGATCGATTCGGCGATGAAGGCGAAGCCGCCGCTGTAGATGTCGATCAAGCCGAGCTTGACCGGCTCGCCGCGCGCCAGCGTCTGCGCCGCCGCCTGGGTTGTAAGCATGCCGAGCGCAAGTGCGCCGGCTGAAATGAGTGCATGGCGAATGGATCTGTGCATGGCGGCCCGCTCCTTGGTATGGTGTCTTTAGAATTGTCCGGACAATTGCTTCGCTTTGTCAAGCCTGATCTGGCATACTTGAATTTCGCGTTGCCCATCCGACACATGCAAAGTCTGCTCGAAACCTTCGCCCAGCACTTCGCCTGGATGCACAACCCGGTCGTGGTGGCGCGCCAGGCGCTGGCAGGTATTTCCAACGGCATGCTGCTGTTCCTGATCGCGGCCGGCCTGTCGCTGATTTTCGGTGTGTTGCGCATCATCAACTTCGCCCACGGCGCCCTGTTCATGCTCGGTGCCTTCATTGCTGTCAGCCTGTCCGGCTGGCTGCCTGACGGTTCGGCCAGCTTTGTCGCCATGCTGATCGGCGCCACCGCCGGCCTGGCCGTGATCGGGGTGGCGATCGAAAGCGGCTTGTTGCGACGCATCTATCGCGCGCCGCACGAGTTTCAACTGCTGCTGACCTTCGCGCTGGTATTCATTCTGGGCGATGCAGTCAAGCTGATCTGGGGCAACCAGGATCACTCGGTGGCGACACCGCCGCTCCTGGTAGGCAGCACCCAGGCACTGGGAGTGACCTTTCCGACCTACCGCCTGTTCCTGATCGCGGCCGGCATCGCGGTCGCGCTCGGCCTGTGGTGGGTGCTGCACAAGACCCGCTGGGGCATCTTCGTGCGCGCCGCCACCATGGATCGCGCCATGTTGGGCGCGCTGGGCGTCAACACTCGCGTACTGTTCACCACCGTGTTCGCCCTGGGCGCGGCGCTTGCCGGCCTGGGCGGTGCGCTGGCGGCTCCAGTGGTTTCGATCGGCCCTGGCCTGCACGTGCAGGTGATCATCGATGCATTCGTGGTGGTGGTGATCGGTGGCATGGGCAGCGTGATGGGCGCGTTCGTCGCCTCGCTCCTGGTTGGGCTGGTCAATGCGTTCGGCATCCTGGCCTTTCCCGGGCTCTCGGTGGTGCTGACCTTCGCCTGCATGGCGGTGGTGCTGATCGTGCGGCCCTGGGGCCTGTTCGGGAGCCCGGAATGAGCCGCAAGGTGCCAATCGCGCTTGGTGGCGCGCTGGCGCTGGCGGCACTGCCGTTCGCGATTTCGGATTTCTGGATTTTCATCGCCATCGAGGTGCTGGCCTTCGCCCTTTATGCGGTGAGCTTCAACGTGCTGCTGGGGTATGGCGGCATGTTGTCGTTCGGTCATGCGGCCTTTTTCGGCATCGGCGCCTACGCCGCAGCCCTGCTGGTGAAAAAGGCGGGCATGGCGCCCGGCCTGGCGTTTGCGCTTTTCCCGTTGGCGGCGATGGCGGCGGCCGCGCTGGTCGCAGCCATCATCGGTTTTTTCTCGGTGCGCCGTTCCGGCATTTACTTTGGCATGCTTACCTTCGCCTTCCAGATGCTGCTCTATACGATCGCGCTCAAGGCCACCGGCTTGACCGGCGGCGACGACGGCATCACCGGCCTGAAGCCGCCCGGCGCCTTCGCGCGGCCCGCGGTCTACTATTACTTCGCGCTGGCCATCACCGTGCCTGCGCTCTATGTGCTGTATCGGCTGGTCAGCTCGCCCTTCGGCACCATCCTGCGCGCCTTGCGCTCGAACCCGCGCCGCGTTCAGACCATCGGTGTCAATGTGCGGTCCCACCAGTTGGCAGCATTCGTCATCAGCGGCGCGTTCGCCGGCCTGGCCGGCGCGCTGTTCGCGATGTCCAGCGGCAACGTGTTTCCCGGCTGGCTCAACTGGACCGCCAGTGCCACGCCGATCGTGATGGCGGTCTTGGGCGGCGTGAGCACCTTTCTCGGCCCGGCGCTGGGCGCTGCGGTATATGTGGTGCTTGAAGTGATGATCAGCGGCCGCACCGAGTATTGGCCGCTGGCAATGGGTGTGATCATCCTGGCGCTGGTGTTGTTGATGCCGGCCGGCCTGACCGGGCTGGCACGCGCACGACGGACATGATGAGCGCGGCGGTCATTCCGATCCTGCAGGTAACTGCACTGGCCAAGCGCTTCGGCGGGCTGCAGGCACTGGGCGGGGTCGAACTGGCGGTGGCGCCGGGTGAATTCCGCGCCATCATCGGCCCCAATGGCGCAGGCAAGAGCACCTTCTTCAACACCATCACCGGCCTGTTGCGGCCGGATTCGGGGCGTGTGATTTTCGAAGGGCGCGATGTGGCCGGCACCGCGCCCCATCTGCTGGTGCGCCAGGGCATGGGACGCACGTTCCAGATCACCAGCATGTTTCCCGACTTGAGCGTGCGGGAGAACCTGCAGGTGGCGCTGCTTGCGCATGCGCGCCGCAACTGGAGCATCTGGCCGTATGCCAGACAGATGCATACCGAACGCGCCCATGAGTTGCTGCACCTGGTTGGCCTGGCCGGGGACGCCGGGCTGCCCGCGGGCACCCTTGCGCATGGCGACCAGAAGCGGCTGGAACTTGCAATCGCGCTGGCCGGCGAACCGCGCCTGCTGCTGTTAGATGAGCCCACTGCGGGCATGGCGGCGCAGGAGCGCATCGAGTCGATCAGCCTGGTGCATCGCTTGGCCACGCAGTTGGGGGTGTCTTGCGTATTCACCGAGCACGACATGGCGGTGGTGTTCGCTGTGGCCACCAACATCACGGTACTGCACCAGGGCCGGGTACTGGCCGAAGGCTCACCGGCACAGGTGCGCGCAAACCCGCTGGTGCAGCAGGTATACCTGGGTGAGTCGATCACCAGTGAAGGAGTGTGCCGATGAATTTCGACCGTATCGAAGAGCACGAGATGTTGCGCGACAGCGTGCGCAGTTTTTTCGAGCGCGAGCTGCCGGAGAAGAAGATCCGCGAAATGGACCGCGCCCGCAAGATTCCGCGCGAATTGTGGAAGCGCTTCGCCGAGCTCGGCTGGATGGGGCTTTCGGTGCCGGTCGAATTCGGCGGCAGCGGCAGCGACGTGATGACCGGCGCGGTGTTTTGCGAGGAATTGGCACGCCGCTTTCCTTCGCTGGCAACCGATTGGCTTCTGGTATCGATGAGCGCGCGCATTCTGCGGGAAGCGGCTTCGCCGGCGCAGCAGGCCGAGTATTTGCCGCGGCTCGCCACGGGCGATTTCCTGATGGGCTTCGGCATGAGCGAACCGGGCGGCGGCACCGATGTGCTGGCGCTCAAGACGCGCGCGGCGCTGGAAGGCGATGAATGGGTGGTGCGCGGGCAAAAGCTCTACACCTCCTTCGCCGACGATGCCGATGCGATCCTGGTGTTGTGCCGTACCGATGCGAGCGAGGGCGCCAAGCGCGCGCGCGGCTTGTCGCTGGTGCTGACGCCGCGCAATCAGCCGGCGGTGGAAGTGCGGCGCCTGGAGCTGATGGGCATGCGCGCGGCCTGTACCTGCGAAGTGTTTTTGGACGGTGCGCGGGCGCCGGCCGATGCGCTGGTCGGGCAGGAGGGCCGCGGCTGGTATCACCTGCTGGCTACCCTCGACGAAGAGCGCATCCTGTGCGCGGCGATGTATGTCGGCATCACCAGCGCGGTGCTCGACCAGGCGCTGCAGTATGCGCGCGATCGCGAGGCGTTCGGGCGACCGATCGGCGCGTTCCAGGCGGTGCAGCATCCACTGGCCGATTGCGCCACCGAACTGGAGCAGATTCGCCTGTTGACCGCCAAGGCCGCCTGGCTTTTGAGCAACGGCCGCGAATGCTCGATGGAGGCCTGCATGGCCAAGCTGGCGGCGACCGAGGCGGCGGTGCGCGCCACCGACCGCTGCATGCGCGTGCTCGGCGCTTACGGCCTGGTTGAAGAGACCGCGATGGAGCGCCTGTTCCGCGACACCCGTCTCGGCCCCTTCAGCCCGATCTCGAATGAAATGGTGCGTAACATTGTCGGTGAGCGCCTGGGCCTGGCGCGCAGCTACTGAGCGCACCAGCCCTGTCGGATAAACGCTCGGGAGCACACCATGAAGATCACCAAGCACTTTGTCAGCGTAGGCAGCCGCCGGGTCCACTACCTGCGCGCCGGCAGTGGTCCGGCGCTCGCGCTCCTGCATTCCTCCCCCTGCTCGGCCAAGGTACTGCGCCCGATCATGGAAGTGTTTGGCGAGCGCTTCACCGCCCTGGCCTTCGACACGCCCGGTTTCGGCATGTCCGACAAGCTGGCCGTCGCCGCGCCCTCGGTCGAGGACTTCGCCGACGCGCTAGCGGAAACCCTGGCCGCCCTCGGTGTCGATCACGTTGCCACCTACGGCAGGCACACCGGCGCCTCGATCGCGGTCGAATTCGCCGCGCGTCATCAAGAGCGTTGCGCGATGGCGCTGGCGGACGGCTTCGCCGTATTCGCCCGTGCCTACAGCGACGCCGAGCTGGATGCCTATCTGGAACCGATCATCCCGACCTGGGACGGTGCGCACCTGCTGCACCTGTGGTTCCGCTACCGCGACCAGCATGCGTTCTGGCCGTGGAACAACCAGACCGCGGCCGGACGTTCGGACACCGACATACCGGATCTCGATTTCCTGCAGCGCGGCGTGATCGAACTGCTCGAAGCCGGCGACGATTACCGCATCGGCTACGCCGCGCCGTTCCGCCACCGCGCGCTCGGCGTGATCCCCGACCTCCGGGTGCCGGTGTGTTTCGGCACACGGCCGGGCGACAGCATGCACAAGACGCGGTCGCTGGTGCCATCGACTGCGTGGTCCGAGGTGTTGCCGCGCGAATTCGCTGCGGCCACGCTGGCCGAGCGCGCGTTGCTCGAACGGTACCCGGCGCGTGGCTCGGTGCCGCTGGCACCGCGCTGCACGGCACTGCCCGGGCGCATCACCACCGACTTCATCGAGGTCGATGGCGCGCAGGTGCTGGTGCGCAGCGTTGGCGAGGTTGGCGGCGCGACCGCGCCCCTGCTGGTGGTGCACCACGCGCCCGGTTCATCGATGTTGTACGACAGCCTTGTTGCCGAGATCGGAAAATCACGCCCGGTGCTGGCCTTCGACCTGCCCGGCCACGGCGAATCCGACCCGCTGCCAGGCAATCCACAGGCCATCGCCGCCTGGGTCGCCACCGCCACCAAAGTCCTTGCGCATCTGGCGATCAGGCAACTGCATGTCTATGGCCACAACGGCGGCGCGGCGGTGGCGGTTGAACTCGCCAGGAGTCTGGGCGATCGGGTCCGGGGCATCGCGCTCGACGCACCGTTTTTTTTGCAAGATGCCGAACGTGCACGCTGTGGCACCGACTACGCGCCGGCGGTCGAACCCAGCTGGGAAGGCGCGCATTGGATACGCGCCTGGCACCATGTACGCGATTCCGAGTTGTGGTGGCCGTGGTTCGAGCGCAGCCACCGCAATGTGCGGCCGGGTCCGTCGAAGATCGATCCGGCGCATCTGACGCTACGCGTGCGCGAGCTGATGAAGCAGCCGTCGAGTTACCAGCCGGCATGGCGCGCCAACCTCGGATATGCATGGCGTGAAGCGCTGGCCGCGGTAAATTGCCCGCTGCTGCTGATGGCCGCGCCTGAAGACACCTTCGCGCATCTGCTGACGGCAGTGCGCGGTGGCATGCCCGACGCAGCCTGCATTGCCATCGAAGACAGCGCGCAATCGCGCGCGCAAGCCATCCGGACTTCTTTCTCCAATTGAGGCGCACATGACCTTCACCGCAATCAAGCCTGCCAGCTTTCCCTGGTTCGACTATTCGCGTTACTCATTCTCGCTCGGGCTCAAGACAGCTAGCGGCGCCTATCTCTCGGGCCACACCGCCTCGGAGCACGACCCGCTGACCAAACGCATGGTGGTGCGCGGCAGCATGACTGACCAGGTACGCACCGCCTACGCCAAGATCGGGGCGATTCTCGAGGCCGCCGGCTACGGCTACGGCGATGTGGTGCGCATCGTCGAGTATGTGAAACCCGAAGGCATCGAACGCTATGCCGAGGCCGCCGCGGTGCGTGCCGAAGTGTTCGGCGCGCATCAGCCGACGGTCAATACGGTACCGGTCAAGGCGCTGTTGCGGCCGGATGCCTTCATTGAAATCGAAGTCACCGCCGGGCCTGCGATACGCGAGTCGGCCGGTGTCGTGTTCCTGCCCTCGGTGCAAGCGACCGACGATCAAGGCAACATCATCGGCGCCGGCGACGTGGTGGCGCAGACCCGCGCGGTGTTCGAGAAAGCCGGCAAGATGCTCACAGCGCTGGGTCTGGGTTTTTCCAATCTGGTCAAGACGCTCGACTACATCACCCCGGCCGCGCTTGCCAACTACAAGTACACCGGTCGGGTGCGCAAGGAACATCTCGGGCCGGTCTATCCGGGCGCAGCCGGCATCCTGATGCCGCGCCTCATGCACCCCGAGGCGCTGATCCAGTATGACTTCACCGCTTCACGCGAAACGCCGGTGGCGATCAACCCCGGCTGGTCGCGCTACCAGAAGCTCACCTACAGCCCGGCGGTCAAGGCCGGCAAGATGCTGTTCATGTCGGGCCAGGGCGCGCTCGACCCGGAGACCGAGCGCATGCTGTTTGACGGCGATATCGTCGCCCAGGCCGAGTACACCTACCAGAACATTCTCAAGGTGCTTGCGGCCGCCGGCGGCGGGCCGGAGCATCTGGTGAAAACCATCGAATACGTGACCCCGGCCGGACTGGCGCGCTATCGCGAGGTGGCCGCGGTGCGCGCGCGCCTGCTGCGCGAGCCCTTCCCGGCCTCCACCGGGCTGGTCTGCGAACTGCTGCTGCGACCCGAGATGCTCATTGAAGTGGACCCGCTGGCGATTCTGGACTGATCGTCATGGCACTGTTGACCGATGAACTCAAGGCAATGGTCGGGCGCGAGGTGCACTACCCCGCGCGCGAAGAACTCGGGCAGGCGTCGATTCGCTACTTCGCACTCGCCATGGGCGACGCCAACCCGCTGTATGTCGATGATGCGTACGCGCGCGCGGCCGGCTACCCGTCGATCATCGCGCCACCCACCCTGATTTGCGAGACCTGCCAGTACGCGCATCGGCCAGCGGACGAAGATGGCTACATCGGTCACGAATGGCATCTGCCCGTACCGAACAGCCGCATGATCCGCGCCGGCAACGAATATGAATTCATGCGCCCGATCCTGCCGAGCGACCGCATCTCGGTGACATGGAAACTCGACAGCATGAGCGAACGCAATGCGTCGCGTGGCGGCACCCAGTTGTTTGTCAACGCGGTGGCGACCTATCGCGACGCCGCCGGCGCGAGCGTGGCAATCAACCGCGAAACCATCGTCTACCAGCCGCTGGGGGCCGCATGATCGCGCCGACCCGCGTGGCCGCAACTATCGTGATCGGAGAGGCCTTGCCGGTGCTCGACAAGCGCTTTACCCAGGTTGATCTGGTCGCCTACGGCGCCGCCACCTGGGACTGGCATCGCCTGCACTACGATCTTGAATACGCGCGCTCGAAAAACCTGCCGGGTACCCTGGTGGACGGCCAGGCCTTCGGCGCAGTGTTGGCACGTGCCGCGCAAGACTGGGCCGGCCCGCGCGCCTTCATCACCAAGTTGTCGTTCAAGATGAAATCGATGGCCTTCGCCGGCGATACCCTGCGCGCTGTGGGCGAAGTCACCGCGATTCGCGCAGTCGAAGGCGGGCATGTAGTGGTGCTGGCGCAACGCCTGATGAACGGCGAACGCGTCGCCTGCGACTGCGTCACCGAGTTGCGCCTGCCCGCCGCCTGAAGCCATGCCGGTACTCGCGTTCGACGCGCTCGCATGGCATGGCGCGCCGATGCCGGGCAGCAACGGGCCGGTCGAACTGGCGCGCCTGCCGCAACTGGACGATCAGGCCTTTCGCGCCTTCGTGCGCTTTCCCGCAGGCTGGGCACGCCCCGGCGCCGGTCACTACGCGGTGGCGGAAGAATTTCTGATTCTTGCAGGCGACTTGAGTCTCAACGGCATCACCTGGAAGAGCGGCGGCTATGCCTGGATTCCGGCACGGCGCGTGCGCACTGGTTCGAGTTCGGCGGGTGGCTGCCTTGCATTCGCCTGGTTCGGCGGGGCGCCGCGCTGGGTGGCGGGCGCAGCAGCGACTCCGGCACTCGACACCGGGGTGCATTTTGCGCACTGGCGTGCAGCGCCCGAAACCGGTCCTGGCATGCACCTGCTGCGCGCCGGACCGGAGCATTCGACCTGGATCGTCGAAGCGCAACCGGCAGTACTGCCCGAGGCCGCGCAGGAAGCCCTGTGCTTGCAGGATCAAGCATGGTCATGGAGAGAACCGGCTGATTGCGCCACCCATATTGCCGGAACCCTCATGGTGCGACAGCGACCAGCGTTCGCTGCTGAGCCGCGGCAACAGGTACCCGGTTGACCTGCCTATAATTCCTCTGATCGATGAAATGAAAAGCCAGGGCAACGCAAGATGAATCTCGCCGCCAACCTCACCCAAGCCGCCTTCAAGTGGCCGCACAAGACCGCGCTGGTGTTCGAAGGGCGGCGCTGGACGTATCTGCAATGGAACCGCAGGGTCAACAAGACCGCGCACGCGTTCCGCGCGGCAGGCATTGGCAAGGGTGACCGCGTCGCCTTTCTCACCTACAACCTGCCCGAGCAGGTCACCGGCTTTTATGCGCTGATGAAAATCGGCGCGGTGCCGGTGCCGATCAATTACCGGCTGGCGGCCAACGAGGTCAAGTACATCGTTGACGATTCACAGGCGCGCATTCTGGTGTTCGAGGAGGCTTTGCGTGCGCCAGTGGCCGTGATCAGGGCCGATCTGGCGGTCGAGAAGCTGATCTACATCGGCGACGAGCCCGCGGCTGGCGAGATACCGTTCGAGACCTTTATCGCAGCCGGGTCGGACGGCGAGCCCGAGGCCCAGGTCGGCTGGTTCGACCCGGCCTTCATCATGTACACCTCCGGCACCACCGGGCGGCCCAAGGGCGTGGTGCGCTCACACCTGGCCGAAAACATGGGCAGCATGTCGATGGCACTCGAATGCGGCTTTCGTCATGCGGACGTGATCCTCAACAACAAGCCCCTGTTCCACATCGCGCAGCTGCAGATCCAGTTCGTGCCCTTTGTGCAGCTGGGCGGCACCAATGTGTTGACCCGCGGTTTCGATGTCGATGAGACGCTGTCGCTGGTGGGCAAGGAGCGCATCACCACCCTGCACGGCGTGCCGACCCAGATGGTGATGCTGGCGGCGGCCGATTTGTCGAAATACGATCTCACCAGCCTGCGCTGCGGCTTCTACGGCGGGCAGACGCTGGCCGACGATGTCACGCGCAAGTGCATGGCACTGTTCCCCCAGTTCTTCGCCAACATCTATGGTTCGACCGAGGCGCTGGCGGTCACCACCTGCGATTACCGCATGCATCCGGGCAAGCTTGGCAGTGTCGGCCGAGCTGCGGTGAACATGGACGTGCGGGTGATCCGTAGCGACAGCCGCGAGCCCGACGACCTGTGCAAGCCGGGCGAGATCGGGCAACTGATCACCCGCGGACCCAGCCTCTTCAGCGAATACCTCGGCCTGCCCGAGCGCACCGCGGCGGCCTTCACGCAGGGCTGGTTCTGCTCCGGCGATGCGGCGTTCCTCGATGACGAAGGCTTCATCACCGTGATGGGGCGCATGGACCACACCATCAAGAGTGGTGGCGAGAACATTCATCCGTCGGAGATCGAGAACGTGTTGTTCAAGCACCCCGGCATTGCCAATGCCGCGGCGCTCGGCCTGCCCAGTGCCAAATGGGGCCAGGCGGTGTGCGCGGCGATCGTGCGCCGCGACCCCAACCTGACGCCGGCGATGCTCGACGACTTCTGTCTGAACAGTGCAGACCTGGCCGCATTCAAGCGGCCGCGGCACTATTTCTTCGTTGACGAGATTCCGGCCAACCCCACCGGCAAGGTCGAGCGCGGCAGGTTGAAGGAACTGCTGATCGCCCGCTTCCCGGCGCCGCTCGACTGAAACGGACGCGCATCTTGGCGGCATTCATCATCATCCAGGCGACGGTCTCGCGCGATTCCCGGCAGCGTGAGCGCTATCGCGACTACCAGGCCCAGGTGCAGCCGCTGATCGCCGCGCACGGCGGCCGCCTGCGGGCCACAGGTGGCAACCTCGAAGTGCTCGAAGGCACGCACGACGGTCGCCGCCTGGTGGTATTCGAATTTCCCTCGATGGAAGCGCTGCACGGCTTCTGGCACTCGCCGCAGTATGCTGCGCTCAAGGCGCTGCGGGCGGACGCGGCGCAAGTCGACGCCTGGGCTGTGCCGGCGCAGTAGCGTGTCGATGCGCATGCGCCTGAATTCGCTTGTCCGCCGGCCGCGCCCAGCGGCGCGCGCCAGCTGCCAAGCGACACCGAACCCGGAGCAAGTGTGACCACGGACCTGTTTACCCCCTTCTGCCTGGGCGACCTTGTGCTGCCCAATCGTATCGTGATGGCGCCGCTGACACGCTCGCGCGCCACCCCCCTGCGTGTGCCCACGCCGATGATGACCGAACACTACGTGCAGCGCGCCTCGGCCGGCCTCATCATCGCCGAGGCGACCAACGTGGTGCCGCAGTCCAACGCATGGGAATGCACGCCCGGTATCTTCACCGGGGAGCAGGTCGACGCCTGGCGCGAACTTACGGCCGCGGTGCATCGCGCCGGCGGGCGCATCGCGCTGCAACTCTGGCACGGCGGCCGCGTATCGGCGGTGCGCGCGGAGGGTGCCGCGGTGCCGCTCTCGCCATCGGGTGTCAACGATGATCTCGATGCGGTCACCGTCTGGGGCCGCAACGAGGAGGGCAAGTTCGCCAAGCTTGCCGCCACACCCTCGCGTGCGATGACGCTTGACGAGGTGCGCTCCACCATCGAAGCCTTCGGCGCCGCCGCCGCTGCCGCCCGCGCGGCTGGCTTCGATGCCGTGCAACTGCATGCGGCCAATGGCTACTTGCCGCACCAGTTCCTGTCGGCCCACCTCAACCGGCGCAGCGACGAATATGGCGGCTCGCCCGAGGCACGCGCGCGTTTCGCTATGGAGGTAGTGGAGGCGATGCTGCCGCACTTTGCGCGCGGCCGCGTCGGCCTGCGCATTTCGCCCTTCGCGCCGTTCAACGGCGCGATCGATCCCGATCCGCTGCCGGCCTACACCTTTCTTCTGCGCGAACTCGGCCGGCGCGGCCTGGGCTGGCTGGAACTGGCTGATTCCAATTTCTGGAGCGGCCGCTTCGATCGCGACAGCATGCTGCAACTGGCGCGGCCGGTGTTTGACGGCCCGATCATCGTCAATGGCGGCATCGACCCGGCCACCGGCGACGCCCTGGTGCGCGAGGGAAAAGCCGAAGCCGTTTCCTTCGGCCGGCTGTGGATTGCCAACCCCGATCTGCCTGAGCGGATTCGTTTGGGCGGGCCGTACACCATCAAGCCGCTGACGCGGCGTTTCTATGGCGGTGGCGCGGACGGCTACAACGACTATCCGACACTCGCGCAGGAACGCGCCGCATAGGCGCCGGTGGCCGCCAGTGCCCGCCGCAGTAGTTGGCAGCTTGCGGCTCCTACACCCAGGACGCGGGGCGTGATCGACTGACAGCGTGCAGGAAAGGCTTGTGTCGGGGAAGGGGGCCGGCAATCCCGGCTATTGCACGAACAACCGGCCTTGAGGCACGATGTGCCTGGCCGCCGGCAACGCAATGGTGGTGCGCTTGTGAAAGCGCCGCTGCTTCGAATCGTTGCGAGCGCGCCGGGATCGGCGGGTGCAGCAGAAAGATTCTCAGCCTCTCATACCTGCGCCCAAACCACGGTCTTGCGCTCGCGAATCCAGCCCTCGTAATGGCCGGCGTAGGCCTCTTCGATGCGCGCCCGCTTGACCTTGAGTGTCGGTGTCACGAAGCCGTTTTCCGGCGTCCACATGGTGGTGACCAGCGCCACGCAATCCAGCTTTTCGTGCGCGTCGAGCTGGGTATTGACCGCTTTCAAATGCGCCTCGAGCGATTGCACCAGCACCTTGCGGCCATCTCCCTTGGCGGCGGCCATGGCTTCAAGCGACAACATCAGGAGCGCCAGGGGCTGGGCGAAATTGGCGCCGGTCACAACACAGGCCTCGACCGCCGGATGGGTCACCAGCAGGTCCTCGATCGGTGCCGGTGCCACGTACTTGCCCTTGCTGGTCTTGAAGATGTCCTTCACCCGGCCGGTGATGCGCAGGCAGCCGTTGCCATCGACCACGCCCTTGTCGCCGGTGCGCAGCCAGCCGTCGGCGGTGAATGCCGCCGCAGTGCCTGCGGGATCCTTGTAGTAACCGACCATCACCGCCGGTGAGCGCATCTGCACTTCGCCGGTGTCCGGGTCGATGCGCGATTCGACACCGTTGTAGGGTATGCCCACCGTACCGGGATGGCTGGTGCCGGGCAGGATGGCGTGCGAGATGGCGAAGTTCTCGGTCATGCCATAGCCCTCGAGCAGGTCCAGCCCGAGGTTGCGATACCAGCGCAGCACGTCGGCCGGCAGGGGCGCGGCGCCGCTGCCGGCGAAGCGGCAATGTTCCAGCCCCAGGCCCTTCAGGATCTTGCGCCGCACCAGGTAGCCCACCAGCGGGATCTTCAGCAGGCGCTGCAACTTTTCCGGCGGCAGCTTGGAATGCACGCCCTGCTGAAACTTGACCCACAGGCGCGGTACCGAGAGAAACATGGTGGGGCGGGCGCGCTGCAAATCGGCGAGGAAGGTGTCCTGCGATTCGGCGAAAAAAATGCGGCAGCCGTGGTGGATCGCCGTCATCTCGAGCACCACGCGTTCCATGATGTGCGCCAGCGGCAGATAGGAAATGAAGCGGTCTTCGGTGGAAAAACTGATGCGCCGCAGGGCCGGTCCGCCGGCCCATTTGAGCCCGGCGAAACTGAGCATCACGCCCTTGGGTCGTCCGGTGGTGCCGGAGGTGTAGACAATGGTCCACAGGTCTTGCGGCTGCGCCACCGGTTCGCCTGCCAGCGCTGTGGATGCCGCAATCAGCGCATCCCACGACAGGGCCTCGAGCGGCGGCGCCAGCGGCAGCGCGATCAGCGGCATGCCGGCCGGCACACCGTCTTTCAGGCTGGCCGTTTCGTCCAACTTGCCGATGAAGCAGGCGCGTGCTTCACTGTGTTCGAGGATGTAGCGCAATGCATCGGCATTGAAAGTCGAATACATCGGCACCGAAACGAAACCCGACATCATGATGGCCAGGTCGGCCAGCACCCAGTGCGCACTGTTCTTGCCCAGAATCGCCACCTTGCTGCCTGTTGGCCAGCCTTGCGCCTTGAGCCAGGTCGCCATGCGCCGCGACTGGTCGCCGGCTTCGCGCCAGGTGATGTCGCGCACCGCGCCGCCTCCGACGGGCTGCGTCATGAACACGCGCTCGGGGCTGGTGCGCTCCCAGTGGTAGAAATATTCCAGCGGTATCTTGCCTTCGTCCGAAGCTTCCTTGTCAGCCATGCTTGTCTCCTTTTTCGGGTGTCGCGGTGTTCGAGCGAAACTTCACTGCTTTCGACGCCTACCTGGCCGCGGCCTCGATGATCCACAGATGCAGGTTGCGCTCTCCATGCGCACCCTGCACACGCAGGGTCTGGCGCGGTTTCCAGTCGCCCATGTCGTGCACGTAGGAAAGCACGCGGGTGCCGGGTCTGAGGTCGCGCATAAGTTGCGGCCGCAGTTTCAGGTTGAGATCGGGCCAGAGAAACAGGATGACCACGCTGGCATCGCGGAAGTCGGTGGTGAAGAGATCCTGCTCGAGAAAGCGGATGCGAGCGGAAACACCGGCGGCGGCCGCGTTGGCGCGGCTTTCGCGGATCCGCTGCGGGTCGATGTCCACGCAGACGCCGCGCGCCCCGGCCTTGACCGCAGCGATCACGGTGCGGCCGTCGCCGCAACCGAGGTCGTAGACCAGGTCATTCGGCCCCACCTTGGCCAAGGCCACCATTTGGGCCACGATGCTGACGGGGGTCGGGTCGTAATGAACGTCGGGGGCGCGCGTGCCTTCGCTGCGCGAGAAGCCGGCGCAGCCGGCGAGGGCACATGAGGCGACCAAGGCCAGGCAAGCCAGGGCGCGGCGCCGGTCCGCTGCGGGCACGGGCACGGGCGGGGGCCCGGTCAGGGCGGCGGTGCGCCGCCGCAGGAAATCGGATTTGCCCACCACGCCCGCCTCCGTCTGATCGCTGTTCTATCTGGATGGTACGCGAAACCGATTGCTTGCCGCACCGCGCCGGCAACCCCTGCGGTGGGCGCGGCCGCGCGATTTGTTAAAGTCGGGCCATGGCCCCTCGCGATCCCCGTGTGCTGCGCAGTGAGGCATCCCCTTGCGGCCGCATCAACATTGCGCAGGCCACAACGTGAGTCGCCGATGACGACAGCGGAGCGCCAGGGTGGCGGCGTGGTGCTGGTGGTCGCCGCCTGCGCCTGCTTCGCCGCACTCGATACCGGCAGCAAGTACGTGAGCGCCACGGTGCCGATGATGCTGGTGATCTGGATTCGCTATGTGATGCAGATGGTCTTCATCGGTGCGGTGCTGGTGCCGCGCCAGGGTGGCGCGTCGTTCGCCCCCCGTCATCCGCTGCTGCAGGTGGTGCGCGGCCTGCTGTTGATTGTGTGCAGCATGCTGGCCTTTCTGAGCTTGAAGCACATGCCGGTGGGCGAATTCACTGCGATCGTGATGATCAGCCCGCTTTTGGTCACGCTGCTGTCGGCGCTCACGCTCAAGGAACCGGTGTCGATGCTGCGCTGGACGCTGGTGTCCGGAGGCTTCGTCGGCGCGATGATCGTGATTCGCCCTGGTAGCGAAGCCTTCAATTGGGCGATGCTGCTGCCGCTACTGCTGGTGCTGGTGAACGCCTCGTTCCAGGTCATCACCAGCAAGTTGTCCCGCAGCGACGCCGCCGGCACCACCCACCTCATCACCGGCCTGGTGGGTCTGGTCTTGTCCTCCCTGGCGCTGCCCTTTTTCTGGATCACGCCCGACAGTGCCTTGACCTGGGCCATATTGCTGGGCCTTGGGGTGCTTGGTACGGTGGGTCATTACTTCCTGATCATCGGCTACAGCCGCGCGCCGGCCTCATCGCTCACCCCCTACCTGTATTCGCACATCGCCTTCGCCACAATCGGCGGCTGGCTGGTGTTCGCCCATGTGCCCGACGGCTGGGCCTTGTTCGGCATCGTGGTGATCACGGTGTGCGGCGGCGTCGGGCTACTGGCCTCGGCACGTGAGCAGCGTGGCGGCGCTTGACTGGCTGGCCGCGCTCATCGACCATGCATTGCACTACGATGAGAGAATCCTGCTTCCACTTCTCAAGGAGATCCAAGCATGAGCAAGCTCAGCATTGCCGACATCCGCCAGCGTTTGAACGCGTCGATCCTCTCGGACTGCCTGGACAGCGCCGGCTACCGCAACCAGGCGCTGGCAGCGCGGATTCGCCCCCTGGACGATGCCTCGGTGATGGTCGGCCGTGCGCGCACCGCCGCCTACATGGAGGTGTTTCAGGTCGAGCCGGACAAGAACCCCTACGAACTGGAGCTGCAGCTCATTGATAGCCTTCTTGCGGACGAGATACCGGTGTTTGCCTGCGCCAACCCGCAGCGCATCGGCCCCTGGGGCGAACTGCTTTCCACCGCAGCCAAGGTGCGCGGTGCCGCCGGCGCCTTGATGGACGGCTGCGTGCGCGACATCCGGGCGATTCGCGCCATGGGTTTTCCGGTGTTTCACGGCGGCATCGCGCCGCTGGATTCCAAGGGGCGCGGGCAGATCATGGCCATCGATGTGCCCATCGAGTGCGCGGGTGTCAAGGTGTGTTCCGGCGACCTGGTGTTTGGCGACGCCGACGGCGTGGTGGTGGTGCCCGCCTTGGTTGAGGAGCGGGTGATGGCCCTGGCGATCGAGAAGGTCAGCGGTGAGCGCAACACCCTGCGCGACCTCAAGGCCGGGCAGCGCATCACCGACGTGTTCGCGCGCTACGGCATTCTGTAAATCGCAACAGCCGCCGCTTTCGTGCTGGCGGAGCGTCGAAGGTGCTGCGCTGCCACGCGCGGCCGCGCGCCTGCTGCGATGGCCAACCCATGCCCTGGCTAAGCGGCACGCACGCCCGGTACCTGCAACACCCGATCATCGGCCACCACGAATACGCGGTCGCCGACCTTGGGTGTAATCGCATGAGCGCCGGTGAAGTCGCCGAAGGCCGGCAGCACGCCGACGTTGCCGCCGAACCAGAAACAAGGCAGGCGCAACGCATCGCGCTTGGCCGCCAGGCGATAAGCCGGATGCAGGTGCCCGGCCAGCACATAGCTGCCCGCTACCGGTATCGGGTGGTGGCACAGCGCGAACGGGCCGTCGATCAGCGGTTCCTGCAAAAGCTCGATGCCAAGCGAGGCCGGCGGCGCACCGGCGTGCGCGTCGTGATTGCCCTCGATCAACTGCAGTTCCAGCCCGGCATGGCGCGTGCGCCAGGCTTCGAGCGCAGCTACGGTCTGCGGCGCGCGGGCCTCTTTCGAATGCAGGAAGTCGCCCAGAAACACGATGCGGCGGCAAGCGTGACGCGTGAGCAGCGCATCGAGCGTGGCCAGATTGGCAAGAGTGGTCGCCTCCGGCACGGGCACTCCGCGGGCGCGAAAGCTGGCGGCTTTGCCGAAATGGGCGTCGGCTACCAGCAGCGTTTGGCGGCGTGGCCAGAACGCGGTGCGCTCGGGATCGAGCAGCAGTTGCTCGCCGGCAGTTTGGATTTTCATTTGCATGTTTTTTTTCAGCGCTTGCGCGGAGCATTGCTCAGCACGATAGTCTGCATCCGGCAAGCGGGTCGGCGCGCTTGTCGAAGCTGGCGGTTTTCTGTCGCGCCATGTGTATGATTGACCGGACCGACCGGGATGTCGGCGAGACCCGCGGATGCGCAAGCCTTGAGCGCCAGCGCCTGCAGTACCCATTGTGGCTGCTCGACTCTTGCACAGTTGCGGATTGGCTGCTGCAAGCTCATTGTGTTCGCTACCCGGCTTCCGCCTCAAGTTCCTTCAGCAAGCGTTGCACCCGATCCGCCAGCTTCTCGGTGGTCACTGCCTCACGCAGGCGCTCGACCATCAGCGGAAATGAAAATGGCGTGAAGCGCCTGGGTTGCGTGAAGACCAAGCGGCGCCGGCGCATCTCGGCAAGCGTCGCGCGCAGGCGCACGATCTCCAGCTCCTGCTCCAGCGCTTCGGTCTGGGCCTGGCCCAGGAGCAGGTTGCCGGCATCGTGTTTGCGAAACACTTCGAAAAACAGGCTCGACGAAGCCTGCACCTGGCGCGTCGATTTCGGCGCGCCCGGGAAGCCCTGGAACACCAGCCCGGCGATGCGCGCGATTTCGCGAAAGCGGCGCTGCGCCAGTTCCGATGCGTTCAGGCTGTCCAGCACGTCTTCGAGCAGCCGTTCCTCGTTGAAGAGCCCCGCCTCGATCAAGCCCGGCCAGTCGAATGCGTCGGGCGACAACAGTTCGAAACCGTAATCGTTCATCGAGATCGAAAACGTGCCGGGCGCATCGCGCGCCGCGCGCCACGCCAGGAGCGATGCCAGGCCGATGTGCACCATGCGCCCGGCGAACGGATAGACGAACAGGTGCCGGCCTTCGGCCGAGCGGATCGATTCCAGCAGCAGCTGGTCCGGTCCCGGCAGGGCCGACCAGCGCTGCTGCAGTTCGATCAGGGGCTTGATGGCGCGTGCTTCCGGAGTATCGAAGCGGCCTGCCTGCATTTCGCCCAGCACTTCCAGCGATGCCTGGCCCAACTCACCGGAAAACGACATGCGCGCGCCGCTCCACTGCGGCACCACACCCTTGTTGCGCGTGGCCTTTTTCACATAGGCCGTCATGTCCTGCACCCGGATCAGCTCCAGCACGCGGCCGCCAAAGGTGAAGGCATCGCCGCGTTTCAGGCGCGCGATGAATGATTCTTCAATGGTGCCGATGCGCCCGCCGCTCATCCAGGCCACGTTCATCGCCGAATCGCTGACGATGGTGCCGATCGACATGCGATGGCGCCGTGCGATCATCTGCGAGGGCACGCGGAATTGCCCTGCTTCATCCGGCGCCACGCGGTGGTAATCGGGGTAGGCCGAGAGCGCGCCGCCATCGGATACGAAACCCAGCACCCAGTCGAATTCGGCGCGCGTGAGATCGCGGTAGCTGTAGGCGCCGCGCACTTCCGCGAACAGGGCGTCGGGCTCGAAACCGCCGCCCAAAGCGATGGTGACCAGGTGCTGCACCAGCACGTCCAGCGGCTTGGCCGGTGCGCTGCGCGCTTCGACGCGGCGCGCGTTGCCGGCTTCGCGCGCGGCGATGGCTTCAACCAGCTCCATCGCGTTGGTGGGCACCAGGGTGATGCGCGAAGTGCGGCCCGGTGCGTGACCGGAGCGCCCGGCGCGCTGCAGCAGGCGCGCAATGCCCTTGGCCGAACCGATCTGCAACACGCGCGCAACAGGCAGGAAATCGACGCCCAGGTCCAGGCTGGAGGTCGCTACCACTGCCTTCAACGTGCCCTGCTTCAGGCCGGCTTCGACCCACTCGCGAATCTCGCGGTCGAGTGAGCTGTGATGCAGGGCGATCAGCCCGGCCCAGTCGGGGCGCGCCGCCAGCAGCGCCTGATACCAGATCTCGGCCTGCGAGCGCACGTTGGTGAATACCAGTGTTGTGCCGTTGCGTTCGATCTCGGCCACCACCTCCGGCAGCAGCTTCAAGCCGATATGCCCGCCCCAGGGAAAGCGCTCCATGGTCGCCGGGATCAGGGTGTCGATCACGACTTCCTTGGGCTCCACCCCGCGCACCAGGCGCGCGCGCCCGGCGTCATCGCCGTGCAGCGCGGCCAGCGCGACCGGAAGATTGCCCAGCGTTGCCGACAGGCCCCACACAAGGAGATCGGGATGCCATTGCTTGAGGCGCGCGATCGCAAGTTGCGTCTGCACGCCGCGCTTGTTGCCGATCAGCTCATGCCACTCATCGACGATGATGGCGCGCAGGTGGCGAAACTGTGCGTGCGCGTCGGCGCGCGCCAACATCAGCGTCAGGCTTTCGGGTGTGGTCACAAGTGCCGCCGGCGGCTTGGCTGCCTGGCGGGTTTTTTCAGCGCTGGTGGTGTCGCCAGTGCGTGCGCCGATGCTGCAATCCAGGCCGATGGCGGCCAGCGGCGCCTTCAGGGCGCGCACCGTGTCGGCGGCCAGCGCGCGCATCGGCGTGATCCACAGCACGGTGAGCGGTTTGGTCGCGGCCTCTGGTGCGTGTGGCGCGCCATCCACGCCCAACACCGCCCGTCCTCCTTGAGGAAGAGCGGCGAGGGTGCGCCCAAGAGTGGCGTCGATTGCAAGCAGGGCGCCGAACCACACCGCGTATGTCTTGCCGGTACCGGTGCTGGCGTGCAGCAGACCCGATTGACCCGCCGCCATCTCCGCCCACACCTCGCGCTGGAAGGCAAAAGGCTGCCAGCCGCGCGCGGCGAACCATTCCTCTATCGTGAGCGGTACGCCGGCAGGGACTTCATCTGCTCGGGCCAGGGGCGCATGAAAATCCAGCGGCGCCTGCTGTGCGCGTAACAGACGCGTCGCGCGCGCCTCCTGCGCGCGCTTGCGATCGAGCTGCTTGCCCAGATGGTCGAGCGCCGCGATTTCCGGTGGCAGGCCGTGGCCTTTGCTGCTGCGTCGCATCCGCCTAGCGCCGCACGGCCTTCCATGGCTCGAGCAATTCCGCCATGCCGTTCCACAGGATCTGCACCGCGCCCGGCGGATCAAGGATCGGCAGCAAGGCGGCCACCACCACGAATACGGTCTTGAAAGCGGCGATGAGAGAGGGGTCCATGCCGCGCATGATACCGGCCGCCAGCGTGGCCAGCCTTTATGAAAACGCTGAGCAAGTCCCTGGAATGCGGATTCTCGAACGAAGAACCTCTTCGACTCAACATCTTGCAACAGCGACTTTCGCGACCTACGGACTTGTTCAGTGTTTCCTTGGGAAAACGCTGAGCAAGTCCCTGGAATGCGGATTCTCGAACGAAGAACCTCTTCGATTCGACATCTTGCAACAGCGACTTTCGCGACCTACGGACTTGTTCAGTGTTTCCTTAGGCGGCGCGCGGCACCCCGACGATCCAGCCTTCGAGCGCATCGGTGTCTGGCGGCAGGCCGAAATTGTGATCGCGGCGCAG
>Ga0163151_10002027_pt1 | contig 32605 bp, 28 predicted proteins | sample OliLakLV19MP5IB2_FD_145596 | JGI IMG/M metagenome (GOLD analysis project Ga0163151, IMG submission 145596) | Freshwater microbial mat bacterial communities from Lake Vanda, McMurdo Dry Valleys, Antarctica - Oligotrophic Lake LV.19.MP5.IB-2 | ecosystem: Environmental > Aquatic > Freshwater >... | reverse complement strand
ATTCGGGCAGCGTTATTTTTTGTTCCAATAAAGCCGCACATTTTGGCGGGCGCGCTTTCGGAATCGGCGCACATTGGCCGAAGGCAACAGCGTGAAATCGGGAAAAACACGATACCCGAGAAAGGTGACCCCCTCGGAACACCTATAAATCCGGCTTTTGCGCTCGTGCAGCAGCAGTCGAAAATCCTGCAAAAACACTTCAATTTTTTATTTGATCTCCAACAATGCAGTTTTGTCATTGCCAAACACCACGAAATCGTCCAAGTAGCAAAGGTATCCCGGGCATCCTAGCTGTTCTTTGATGAAGTGGTCGAGGGCGTTGAGGTGTAGTTGCCGCAAATTGGCATAAGTATCCGCGATCATGCCAACTCATATCGCCGGAGATCGAGGCAGTGCAAGTCTTTGGCGAGGCGCACTAAAAAACGGATTTTCTCCAACTCAAGATTGGCTTTTTGAAGGGCAATACGCTTGGGTTCGCCTTTGGTATAGTATGCTTCAATGAGCAACAGCAGCACATCGGTTAGGGCATTTTGCCCCGAGTACTCGGGGGTCGGCCAATACGAATTTCTGGTGCCTTGGGAATTTGATCAGTTGCGGCACGAGATAGTGCAACAAATCATAGGTGAGGGTGACAACGTCCTTTTTTTCATCCATTTTATATACTTAACGTGCGTTTTGGGAAACCGCAGCTTTTATCTACAAAAAAACGGCGTAGCCGTGCCATTCCTGTAGCCCGATAGGGCGTTTGTGGGGAAAGGAACGGCGTAGCCGTGACATTTTTATGTCGAAATAATGCCACGGCTACGCCGTTCTGAAAAAATTTAACGCTGGGGCTACAAGAATGTCGTCGCTATGCGACTAAAATTTGCCACGCTCGGGTTTTCCCGACTAGGGCCGGGACAAGTATTGACCTACGGTATGAAAGCAAATCGTACCCCCCATTTCACCGACTGCTTGCAATTGCCAACCCCGAGCTTGTCAAAAGCCCTGACACGGCGAAAAATCGGCTTCTCTGAGCCCTGATTTTGGCCATTCAACAAAAGCCGCTTAATTTGCTGCGCAAAACAAAATTGTCATGTCTTCCATCACACTGCAAATCAACCCCGCACTCGAACTAAAATTGCGTGAAAAAGCCGCCCGAAAAGGCGTAGGCCTGGATGTCTATGTGCAGGCGTTGCTGGAAAAATTTGCCAATACCGAAAACCCTGAATCCCGTATTTTGAAATCCAATAAAGAGGAAGAGGACTTGCTGAAAAAAATCAGTTTAGGACTTTCGGAAGAGTTTTGGGTGGAATACAAACGACTCGTAGAAAAACGCCAATATGAAATAATTGATGACGAAGAGTTGGCTTGCTTAATCGAGATGACCCGCCAAGTTGAAAGTGCCAATGCAAAAAGGTTAGAGTACCTGGCTGCACTCGCTAGATTACGGAATGTTTCTTTGCCCAAAGTGATGGAGCAGTTGGGCATCAAGCCAGAAAGTTATGCGTGATTCGGTAAGAATTGTGGTTCGTGAAAGGGCCAGTGGTGGTTGTGAATATTGCAAAGCACCGGCGCGTTTCTCCCCCGCACCTTTTTCTGTAGAACACATTATTGCCCGCATTTGGGGCGGCAGCGATGCGTTGGATAACCTTGCTTTCTCCTGTCAAGGCTGCAACAATTACAAATTCACTTGTTTCGAATGGCCTGACCCTCAAAATGGAGAAATCGTTCCAATTTTTCATCCGCGCCATCAAAATTGGAAAGGTCATTTTGAATGGGACGAATCTTTCACGCTAATCGTGCCACTTACTGATATTGGACGCGCTACAATTGAAAGACTCAAACTAAATCGCGAAGAATTAATTGATTTACGACGGGTTCTTTTTGCATCTGGCGAACATCCACCAGAGTAAAAAATGTTGATTTGATTTGTTGTTGATTTGTTGATTCGAGTGGCCAAGCCTGAAGGCTAGAATCAACAAATCAACAACGAATCAAATTAACATCAAAGGTCCCCCACCCCCCTCGGCCTCCGCACCTTTTCCCAGAAAAACCCCTCCAGTTTTTTCGTGTCTTTACCCGCTTGTTTCATGGGGATGAATTTGCCGCTGGGCTGCTGGTAAAATTTGATACTTTCCACCTTATTATCGCCAAAAAAGAGCCTCATTTCGGAACAAGCTGTTTCATTGAGACCGATATAGGCTTGTTTGTCGTCTACTGCATAATACACGGCCTGTGCATTGCCTTCCACCAGCATTTCACGCGCCTGGTCGTCGCGGAAAAAAACGGTGGCGTTTCGCCCTTTGATTTGGTTGAAAAGGATGCCCTCTTCAGAATTAATGACCATTGCATTTTGGCGCAGCCAAAGCCGATCTAACTTCTTGTTTTTCAACAACAACTTGATCGTATCGCCTGAAAATTGCGAGGTGTCTGACCAGATGATAGGTAGGTTGTTGATCTTGTAAAACCAGAAAATAGAGTCCGCACTGCTAAAGGTGAGCGAGTCGCATACTGCCTGCAAATCGCTCTTGAAAATCCGCACATTCTGGTGGGCAAAAAGTTCGCGCACATCGCTGGCTGAATCTGGCTTGAAGGAGGTAAGCGTGTCAGAACTCATGAACAGCGTATCGCCATCTATCAGGCTTTTCATCATGGGCCTGCCGCCCGCGCCTTTCTCTCCAAACCCGCCAAAAGCGTTGAGGTACTGCGAAGTTTTGTTGTAGTCCATACGCCAGGAAAGCACGGTGTAGTCGCTCGCGGTGTCTTGCCAAACTACGCTGCCGAGCGCAAGGCCGTTGCCCAGCACGTCGTTGAAATCCAGCGAATCGGCTTCGATGATGTTGGGCGGATCGCTTACGCGGCCACGACCAGTAAGTTGGTATGTTTTGTTTCGGGTATCGTAGCGGATTTCGGCACCCTGGATGTCGCGGGTGCTGTCGCGATAATGGGCGTTGCCACGCAGGATAGTTTTCTCATTGTCAGCATTGTAGCGGATCACATCGGCTTCTGCGACCTCACCCTTTGCTGGTTTTTCGATATGGGCATCGCCTTCAAGCGTGTATTCTTTGATATGGCCTTCGTAGCGCATTTTGCGGGCCCGACCGAGTTGTCCGTCCTTTTCGTATTGCGGATTTTGGTCAAATTCTGCAAAGTCGTTCGTAATGTCATAAAACCCGCTCTCTGTATAAATTTTGCTCCCGCGCTGACTTATCAAAGTGGGCGCAACAAAACGCACCAGCTGCGCCTCGGTGTTGAACACCATCGTGTCCGTTCGTATCGTAAACTCGGGGTCTGTCACCAACACATCGCCTTTCAGAAACACCTCTTTTTGCTCCACAAAATAGTGTCCGCGCCGACTGGTGACCTGGCTTTTGCCATTGGTCATGACTGCCCCGGTGGTGTAGGTGGCGATTTTGTTGGCGAGGTCGTAGCGAAGGCGTTTGGTGAAAAGCTCTTGTTTGCCATTCACCAAGACCACCTCACCGAACAGGTCGCTGATTTTGGTGGTGGCGTTGTAATGCGCCGAATCGGCGAATGCCCGCACGGAATCGCCCTGTGCAATGACCACTTTGCCGCGCAAAACGGCAAAATCCTTGTCGAGCGTGGCTGTGTCGCAGTAGATGAGGGTATTTTCCTGCCGAAGCCGTACTGATCCGCTGAGTTTCTGGATTTCGCGGCCGTTTTTCAGAAAGTATTCGATGACGGCGGCGGTTTCTATTTTTAGTTTTTGGGTGTCGGATTGGACTGTTGACTGTTGGCTTTTGGCCGTTGGCACTTGACCGTTGGGCGTTATTGGTTGGTTGGTAATTTTTGACGTAGAGGTGGGCGTTTGCGCCAGCAGGAAGTTGGTGCAAAAAAGCAGCAAAATGGCGAACAGTCTGAATCTCAATGTCTGTGCAAATAGTTTCAATACAGTATGTTTCTTTAACGTGCGTTTTGGATAGTCGGGGTTTCAATAAAAACCGCGTAGCGGTGCCATTCTGGCAGCTACGTGAATCCGGCATCCCCGTCCCCGTCTTGCAAAGCCAAGGGCTGGTTGGCGAGGATTTCCGACAAACCATTTCCGACAAAATAAGTTCGGCGAAGGGTTTTGTTCCAAAAAAACGGGGTTCGGTTTTCGTTGCAAAACGGCACCAACCGCGGATGATATAGCGTCAGCATTTTGGCGCCTAGTTGAATTGCGTGGGCAAAGATAACGCTGGCAACTGTGGCGGAGTGTTCATCGGAGTGCCAGGCGTATGGAATGCGCAGGTGACCATCGCGAATCGTGAGGATAAGAACGCCGATGGTTTGTTGTTCGCTGTCCGATAGTTGGAGCGCGAGGGTTCTAAACTCCCGGGCGATGGAGGTAAAATGGTATCGGCGGGCAGTGTCGTCAGGGGATTTGGTTTCGGTGACCCAAGGATTTTGGAGCATCCAGTTGATTGCGGTGCGGTCGCGACGGGCGAGTTCATCCTGATGGTTTGCATGGATGAATGTGCCAAGATCATCGTCAATGGTCTGGAGGTATTGGATTTGGCAAGGATATTTTGCGTTGTGCAAAAGATTGATTCTGAGAAAATTGGGGACGGAAAGCATCGCATCGGCCACGCTTAACAGGGGTTTTATTTTTTCAAAAAACGGTTTTTTCGGCGGAAGTATTTGTGCAAGGTTCGGTCGCAGATAGCCACGAAAACCAATAATCGGCTGGCTCTCGGTCATGCTTTCCGAGCGGTCGTACAGGTTTTTCACTTCGGGCGTGAATTCGGTGAGGATGAAGCGGTTTTGCCAAGCCTCGAGCATAGTGTTGAGGAGTTTTTTTGCCAATCCTTTGCCTCGCTGCGAGGGAGCGATCCAGAGGCAGGAAAGCCAGGCCATTCGTTCTGGAGGGTTTTCGCCAAAATAAAACCAGTCGGGCAATGCGCCTAGGTAGCCCACGATATTCCCCTCGTCGTAGGCCAGAATAAGTGCCGGGTCATTGGGCAAGGCACGGGGGTTGCGACCCTGCGACACGGCGCGTTGCGGCGAGATAGGCAATACCGACAAACGCCGATATTCCTCCGAGGCTGCGAAGGCCTCTAACTCGTTGACTGTTAAAAGGGTGAATGTCATCATCAGCTTCTTTTCACAGTTTGTTTCCCCAGCATTTTTCGTAAAACAGATACAGCAAATTCGGCAGAGACAACATTTCGTGCGGGCAATGCCGTGCGTTCCATCGCAAGCCGCTGTAAGTGCGTCGGTACCGTATCGCGCTTTGTGCCAGCGGAGCCAAAACTGAGGAGCGGCCCGCCAAGTTTTTCCTGAACAATGTTGAAAAATTCCAGCCCGACCCCATCGTCTGTGAAAGGGAAAGCGAAGGTATTGAGCGCGACCCCGAAACGACTTTTTACTTCGGAAAGGCTTTCCACTGTTTGCCTGATTTGCTCGTCCAAGGGGATTTGTGCGTACTGAGGGTGGTCGAGGCTGTGTGCTCCAAATGTAAAACCCTTGGCCTGCATGGCCCGGATTTGGACTGTGCTGAGGCAGGGTTTTTGATCGGCAAGAAAAGCCGCAAAATCAAGTCCGATGGCTTCTGCCCAGATGTCGAGGAGGTGTCGGTTTTCGTATTTCACAGCCAATGGATTTTGGAAGTGTGGCACACCCTCGAGGTGTGCCACACTTAAAAGACTGGCTTTGTAGCGGAACATTAGCCCCTGATTGTCAATAAAATCCGGGTTGAGAAAGAAGGTAGCCGGGATTCCCTTTTCCAACAAAATCGGCATCACCACCTCGTGGCATTCTCGCAGCCCGTCGTCGAACGTGAGATGAAACACCGGGCGGTCAAACGGCTTCTTCTCAAAAACGTGTTCCCAAAGTGTTTGAAGGTCAATGGGTTGAAAATGTTTGAGCAAAAAATCGAGGTCCTTCCGGAACTGCCGCTCCGTACGAACCGGGTAGAGATGACGGACATGAGCCGGGGATTCGTCGCTCACCAAATGGTAGAATGGAAGGAAAAGTCGTTCGCTCCAAAGCCATTGCCAAGACTTAAAAGGCAATATCGGTGCGGTGTGGGAAAGGGCTTTGGTGAGTGGGTTTTTCATTTGAATGTATCTCGCGGACTGGCGAAAGTAAATTTCTGAGCACTTTGTGTAGTGTTTTTATTAACCACAAATTGTTTTTAAAACAAAATATTTGTTTTAAATTTGCCCATCTTTTCACTCTCCTTCGATCAACTTTTTAAAACTCCGTTACTTTGGGCGCAAATTACAAAACATCCAAGCCGAACGGCAAAGCGAATGCCGCTAAGGCCAATGGTCAAAAGCCACCCGCCTTCGCCAAGGCTTCGGCGGGTAAAGCAGGTAAACAACCAAAAATGCAAGAAGTAAGATATACCGAAGACGAGATCAAATCCCTCGACTGGCGCGAACACATCCGCCTGCGCCCCGGCATGTACATCGGCAAACTCGGCGACGGCTCCAGCCCCGACGATGGCATCTATGTATTGCTCAAAGAGGTCGTTGACAACTGTATTGACGAGTATGCCATGGGCAATGGACGGCAAGTTGACATTACGCTCAATGAAAACGGCTGTACTGTACGCGACTACGGGCGCGGCATTCCGCTTGGGAAAGTGGTGGATGTGGTGTCAAAAATCAATACCGGTGCGAAGTACGATTCGAAAGCATTCAAAAAAACCGTGGGTCTCAATGGGGTTGGTACAAAGGCGGTAAATGCGCTTTCGGAGTATTTTAAAGTCAGTTCCATTCGCGAGGGTCAGATGAAAACCGCCGAATTCAACTTTGGCAACCTCAAGGAAGAGAGCAAGTTGCTGCCGACGAAAGAAGAAAACGGTACGCTGGTTGTTTTCAAACCAGACAATGGCCTTTTTAGGAATTACCGTTGGCTGCCGGAGTTTGTGGAGCAAAAGCTTTGGGACTACGCCTACCTCAATGCAGGGCTGAAAATCAATTTTAACGGCAAATCTTTTCTTTCCAAAAACGGCCTTTTGGACCTTTTGGAAAAGAAAACAGGGGCAGAAGCCACACGCTATCCCATCATCCACTTGCGCGGCGAAGACGTTGAAGTTGCCCTTACGCACGGCAACCACTACGGTGAGCAAATCTATTCGTTTGTGAATGGCCAGAATACCACGCAGGGCGGTACCCACTTAAATGCCTTCCGAGAGGCGTTGGTAAAAGTGGTGCGCACACACTTCAAAAAAGAATTTGACGCAAAGGATATCCGCGAGAGCATCATCGGAGCAGTGGCGGTGCGGGTAGAGGAGCCGGTGTTTGAAAGCCAGACCAAAACACGCCTTGGCTCGGAGCGCATGTCGCCCGACGGCCAGGCTGTTCGCACGTTTATGTCCGATTTTTTGATGAAGGAATTGGACAATTTTCTCCACAAAAACACGGAGGTAGCGAAAGAACTCCTCAAGCGTATCCAACAAAGCGAGCGCGAGCGCAAGGAGATTTCAGAGGTAAAAAAACTCGCCAACCAGCGCGCCAAGGCGGCCAATATCCACAACAAAAAACTTCGCGACTGCCGGTACCACTTGAATGAAAAAGCCCCGGAGGAGCTGCGGCTTGCCACCACGGTTTTCATCACAGAGGGTGATTCAGCCAGCGGTTCTATCACCAAATCTCGGAATACGGAAACCCAGGCGGTGTTCAGTCTGCGGGGTAAACCTTTGAACTGCTACGGCCTGACAAAGAAAATCGTGTACCAAAACGAGGAGTTCAACCTGCTTCAACACGCTTTAAACATTGAGGACTCGCTCGACGATCTGCGTTACAACCGCGTGGTCATCGCTACCGATGCTGACGTGGACGGAATGCACATCCGCTTGTTGATGCTCACGTTTTTCCTTCAGTTTTTCCCGGATGTGGTGCGCAACGGTCACCTTTATATTCTAGACACTCCGCTTTTCCGGGTACGCGACAAGCAGCAGACTTTTTACTGTTATTCCGAGACGGAAAAAAAACAGGCCATTAAAAAACTACGCGGCAAACCCGAGATCACCCGATTCAAGGGTTTGGGCGAAATCAGCCCCAACGAGTTTGGAGCGTTCATTGGCGAAGACATCCGCCTCGACCCGGTGTTTCTCCCGGAAGAAACCAACCTTGACCATGTACTCGATTATTACATGGGCAAGAACACCCCTGAGCGTCAGGAGTTTATCATTGACAACCTGCGCATAGAATTGGACATTATAGATACGCCCGAAGAAGAAGCACAGGTGGAACCGGTTGCTCCAGAGGATGTTTTGGCAGAAGTTTAAACCAAATTTCATTCACCAATCACCGAGCCATGATCCGCATTATAGACTGGCAGCCCGCTTACCAAGACGCCTGGAAAAACCTCAACATCGCCTGGATTTCCAGAGATTATGAGGTGGAACAAGTAGACCTTGACACGCTCGATTTTCCTGAAAAGTATTTTATCAACGGCGGTGGTGCAGTGTTGCTGGCGCAACGCGAATCGGATGGTGAAATCGTGGGTACTGTTGCGCTCCAACCCTTTGGAGGTGGGGTGCTGGAACTTGCCAAAATGACCGTGGCCGAAAGTGCACGCGGCCTCAAAATTGGCGAATTGCTCGGCATCGCCGCCCTCGAACGAGCGCGTCAACTTGGGGCAAAGTGCGTTTTCCTGCTTTCCAACACCAAATCATACCAGGCCATCAATTTGTATTTCAAATTGGGTTTCCGATGTGTGGCGCTCGATAACACGGATTTCAAGCGGGCGAATATTCAGATGGAGATTAGGTTTTGAGCCTGAATCGTTATCGTGTTGGATCCAACTTTTTCGCAGTTAATGAAGTCCAATGCCTATAGCCCAACAACAAGCGCAGCGCATAACGCTTCTTGCTTTCAGGATCGGATGTTTTGCCAAGGGCATGTTTGTACAATAAACTTGCTCCAGTTTCCCCTCGAAGAAACGGTGCAAAATCTACCCCGATTTCATCCGAATAACGGAACGGTCGGCTTGCTTGCGAAAAGACATTTTGGCAAAACAGGAAAAGAAATGCCAGAGGGAATACTGCCTTTGACAAAAGTGAAGGATGAAGCATAGTTTTGATTTTTAAAGTGCAACTCTATTTCTAAAGAGTGCCAAACCTACCATTTCAGCAAGCTTTTTGTCCCGTTCGGCAACTCTTTTTTCTCGCAGAGCAGCTGTGCCATCGTAACTTTACCAGTATTCAATACTGGCTATGATTACAAAAATAAGATTGCTCTTTCTTGTTCCTGTACTGCTGCTTTGCAGTATGAGGCCTTTCGACCCACCCAAACCCACGGGCCCTTACCGCTGCGAAAACGGAAAGCTGAGTTTTAAATCGGAGGCGTCGCTTGAGCTCATCCAGGCGCGGAGCAAAAAACTCCGGGGCGCGATTGATCCCTCGAACAACACCTTTGCCTTTGCGGTCGAGACAAGCTCTTTTGAGGGCTTCAACGGTCCGTTGCAACGCGAACATTTTAATGAAAACTTCATGGAAAGCAGCAAATACCCCAAGCTCAGTTTTGCAGGAAAAATTATTGAAAAAATTGATTTTAAAACGGATGGCGTGTACTCGGTGCGTGCAAAAGGCAAGCTCGTGGTGCATGGAGTAGAGAAAGAGCGCATCATCCGCAGCGATCTGGAGGTGCTGGGCAACAAAGTTTATGTCCGCGCGCAATTCACCGTGCCGCTAGCCGATCACAACATTAGCATCCCGCACATTGTCCACCAAAAAATCGCCGAAGTGGTTTCGCTAAGCATAGAAGCGGAGTTGCAGGCGATTGGCAATTGATTGTCATAGTTAGAAACTTTGCTTTGAACCGGTTTTCCAAAATATTTATACTGATAGTCTGCAGCACCGCACTCGCTGCACAAACGCCCTTGTTCCGCCCACAAGCTTCGCAATCTTTGGGCAGTGCGAAGATGACCGTAGTGTTTCAAGACAGTCACGGATGGCTCTGGTGTGGTGCAGAAAAAGGGCTTTTTCGCTACGACGGACTTTCCTTCCAACCCATCGGCCTGGCTGATACATTCGCAAATGCCCAGGTTACCGCGCTTTTTGAATCGCAGGGGCAGATTTGGGCGGGCTTCAGCAATGGTGCGATCGGCCATATTTCGATATCGGGCAATTTCCAGCCCGCGCTCACGGGAGATGCCGAAGCAGAAAAAAAGTATGCTCCCCATCTTGTGCTTTGGCAGATCGAGGAAGGACTGCCATCCGAAAAAATCACCGCATTTGCCGAAGACAGATCGGGCGGATTTTGGTTTGGCACTTACGGCGAGGGGCTATATGTGTGGAAAAACGACCGGCTTTACCAGTTCAACACCGAGGACGACGGTCTGGCCAGCAACGATATCTATTCCTTGGCGAGCGATGCCCAGGGCCGCATTTGGGCGGCCACCGATGCAGGCATAAGCATCTGTTCCATGCCTGAAACAGGCAAAAAGCTGGTTCAAAATCTCGGCATTGCCGAGGGGCTTCCAGATGAAATTGTGACCACATTACTGGCTGACAAGCAAGGGGATATATGGGCCGGAACACAAGAAAAAGGCATTCTGCGGTTTGATGTGGCCACGCTAAAGCCTTCTTTTCAGACTAAAAACTGGGCTTTTGAAGAAGTAACATGTTTGGCAATGTTTGGCAGCCGGGAATTGTGGGTCGGTACCGGGCGAGACGGCCTGGTGCGTATTGATCTGGCCTCCGGCAATGCTCGCGCCTTGCCGGAGGAACATGCGTTGCGTCATGTAAAGACGTATTCGCTTTGCAAGGACCGAGAAGGCTTGCTGTGGGCGGTGCTTGACAAGGGGGCGCTTTATTCGGCTAATGTCCGTTTTGGATTTTGGCAGTCAGGTTTTTCCAACGTTCAAGCATTGCTGGTTGACCGTCAAGGGCGTTTTTGGGCAGGATGCCAAGAAGGACTTTTTTTGCAACGGAACGCTGTTCCGTTGAATAAACCCCGGAACGCTGTTCCGTTGCATAACCCGCGGAACGCTGTTCCGGGGTACTCCGAGTTCAAAAATGTACTGTCCCAAAATGTCATCTCGCTCTGGGAGTCTCCCACAGGCGAAATATGGGCAGGAACCTTTGGCAACGGCGTATTTGTACTCGACCGACAAGGACGTGTGTTGCGTCAGTTTTCGGAACGCCATGGCCTGGCAAACGGCAGCGTGCTCAGCATTGGCGGTGATGGACAGAAGGTATGGCTTGCCACACTTGGTGGAGTTTCTGCAATGGGTGCCGATGGGAATGGAAATCTCCAAGTCCAAGCGGAACTCGGTACCAGTTACGTCTACAAAGTTTTCACTGACAGTCGGGGGCGGGTGTGGTTTGGCACGGACGGGAAAGGCTTGGCGGTGATGGAAAGCGGCGCATTGCGCTTTTTCGCGGAAGCCAGCGGGACTTTACTGAAAACGATTTACAGCATCACGGAAGACAAACAAGGGCGTATCTGGTTCAGCACCGACCGTGAGGGGCTTTTCTGTTATGATGGGAATAAATTCCAACGATTTACAAAGGCAAACGGCCTTCACAGCCAAAAGATCACTGGACTTGCTGCCGACGGGAACGGCCTTATTGTGATTGGCTATGACGATGGGTTTGACCTTCTTAATCCCGAGCGTGTGGATCACCTTATGTTTTGTGATGCAAGCATCGGAGCACCCAACGTAGGGGTTAACCTGAACGCGCTTTGCAGGGATGGGTTAGGGAATGTGTGGCTTGGATCGGAGGACGGTATTGTGCGCTCCGCAGCTTTTGACGAGATGTTTGTGGACGATCCGAAGCCGGGCATCACCGCGGTATCTGTATTGTTGAAATCGGTTGATTTTCTGAATACAAGCACATTTTCACACAGCGACAATTACTTCATTTTCAACTTTGCAGGATTGTGGTTCACTAACCCGGAATCAGTGAGTTACCGATACAAATTGGAGGGCTATGACCCTGATTGGAAAGTCTCAAAAGATCACCTGGCATCTTACCCCAGTTTGCCGCCGGGCCGTTACACCTTCAGGGTGCAAACAAGTGAGCATGGCAACTTTGAAAAAGTGCCGGAGGCTTCCTGGTCGTTCACCATTAAAACTCCATATTGGCAGCGATGGTGGTTTGTGCTCCTGTGCCTGGCTGCTGCAACAGGTTTGTTGATGGCCTTCGTGCGCAGCCGCGAAGCGAGTTTGCGACGCGAGGCTCAATTGAATCGAGAAAGGGTAGAATCACAGTTTGAGGCATTGAAAAGCCAGATAAATCCGCACTTTTTGTTCAATAGTTTCAATACGCTCATCACGATTATTGAAGAAAATCCACGGGTTGCGGTGGAGTACGTGGAGCATCTATCTGATTTTTACCGAAACATTATCGTGTACCGTGAGCGCAATTTTATCAGCCTTCAAGAAGAAATGGAATTGGTGAACAGCTTTAGTTTTTTGCTCCAAAAACGCTACGAAAAGGGATTCAGGTTGGTATCGAGCCTAAATGGAAAAGCAGGGCAGGTGATGCCGCTTGCATTGCAGATGTTGGTGGAAAACGCTGTGAAGCACAATGTCATTTCTGCTTCAAAACCGCTCACCGTGGAGATTTTTTCCGAAAACGACGGTTATGTGACTGTCCGCAACAACATTCAGAAAAAGATAAAGCCGGAGCCAAGTACACACTTTGGACTTCAAAGCCTCGTAAATCGCTATCAACTATTGGGTGAACGGCCTGTCATTGTGGAAGACAGCGGAGAATTTTTTACCGTGAAAGTGCCGATTAAAATCTAACGACAAAGTTCACACAGCACACATAGTTGCTTTGATCACGATCTTAACTATGTGCGCTATGTGAACTATGTTGTTTAAAAAAACAGCTATGAAAATACTACTTATCGAAGACGAAAACGCTGCCGCCAGGCGCCTGGAAAAACTCCTGGTTGAGGTGGCCCCCGAATCTGAAATCGTAGGTCGGCTTGACAGTGTGGAGTCCGCCATTGAGTGGTTCCAGAGCAACCCGCAACCTGATCTCATTTTGCTCGACATTCACTTGGCTGATGGTTCGAGTTTCGAGATTTTTGAACATGTCAAGGTCAAAAGTCCCGTCATTTTTACTACGGCCTACGACGAATACGCACTCAAAGCCTTTAAGGTAAACGCCGTGGATTATTTGCTCAAGCCTATCAAAATCAATGAGTTGACAGAAGCAGTTGACAAGTACAAAAGACTGTTTTTGGCAACTGCTCCTGCAGCAGATTATTCGGGTTTGCTCAAAACTTTGCGCCAGCAAGAAGGCTCGCAAATCTATCTTCGCCGGATGCTCATCCGTTTCAGCAACAGTTTCCGACTGGTGGACATGAGCGATGCCGCCTATTTCTACACGAAGGACAAAATCACCTTCCTCGTGACACGAAGCACCGCAAAGCGATTTCCGGTGGACTATCCACTCGACAAATTGGAAACCCTTTTGGACCCAGCCATTTTTTTTCGCATCAATCGCCAGTTTATCATCAATGTAAGTGCTATCAAAGAAATGCACCCATACTCAAAAAGCCGGGTAAAAGTGGACCTCGAACCACCCACTTCTGATTTGGAGACAATTGTGAGTACAGAGCGTTCGTCGGAATTTAAGAAATGGCTGGTAGGGGAAGGGTGATGTGGTTAATTGGGGGCAACAAATCCCCCAATCAACGAATCCCCAATCCCATCGGAATTTTGACTCTTTTCGCCAACCAATGAAAAAAACGCCCTGCCCACGCCGGGCTATCTCCTCGTGCAATGGCAATGCGGTATTGTGCCTGATGATAGGCTGGACTCCATCGCAATGTTTTGGGAATCAAACGATAAAGCCTCAAATAGCGTCGTAGAAAACGCTCCAACTTTGTTGTTGCGTCCATGCTAATCGGGATGCCCAATCTTGTGCATAAAGGTGTCGGGAGCCAGCCAGTAGCCAGAAGATTGGCCAACTTTTTGGGTGCGCTCGGATGTTGTACAATTGATTGCGCCACTTCGCGGCAAGTAAGAGTGCTGCCTAATAAATCGCCTTGCAGCGTGGCGCTGAAATATCGCTCAAACGCCTGTAAGTCAGGTGGGTAAACTGCTTCAGGAATGCCTAGTAAACGTGCAGTCACCTTGCTTTCTTCATAAAAACGCTCCTGCCAATCAGCTGGCAAATCGGGCAAAGGCATCCGTTTATGCACCTGCAAAGTGGTGTCTGTCAGCGTCGCAAGTACCCACAAAAGCAAGTTGGGATCGTTGGCTGAGTAGCGATTTGGAGATTCTCCCCGAATGGAGGAGTGCATCCGCCAGAGCCGTTGCGCCGTCTGCTCGGCTTGGGTTTTGGAGCCAAAATAGATCATCGCCATTGCCTCGAAAGTGCGGTAACCGCGCCCAAGAGGATCTGCTTTGAAATTACTGTACCGTGCCACCCCATCTGCTACTGCTGGATGTGCAACTTGGAGCAACAAGGCCCTTACTCCGCCTGTGAGTGTGAGTTGCTCACGGTAAAGTTGCCAAGTTATGGAGGAGGGGCCAAAGTAGCCGATGGCATTGTCTTTCAACGGGTTGCAGCGTACTGTCTGCGCTTCGATTTTGGTGGATTGGGCAAGTAGTTCGGGCGAGGGGGTCTTTAGATTTACCATTTTAAAAATAACTTTGAAGCGCAAAGTTATTTTTAAAATCAAGACCTCGCAAGGGAGCGTGGGATTTATTAAAAATAATGGAGATTGTGCTCTGGGCGGGTCTTATGACCCCGAAGAATAATAAAATGGAAGCTGGATCGTGGCTCATTGCTTCAGGATCACCGCAGCTTCCTTGCGCTGGAGTTGTAGATTCACCATTTTTTGGCCAATTATCTTACCCAAACGAAGACCTTCTTCACAGTCCATACGGTAATGTACGCCCAACAGTACGCGGGATGCCGCGTTCTCCTGCGCCATTTCTTCGAAAGAACCGAAGCTCCGTGGGGCGCTGGCAAATTCCGGGCGTTTATCATGCGTACGGTCGGTGAGTTGAAAATTTTTGCCCAATGCCTCTGTCAACACTTCAGAGGCTGCGGCGCCAAAAGTCGCATGTCCAGAGGGATAGGACGGGAACGAGGGTGTTATATGAAGCGACTTCCAATCTGCGTTTATCCGTTGGGCGATATAGGTTTCAGGGCGCTCCAAATTGTAAAGATATTTTCCTTTCCAGACTATGATGCCAGCATCGCAGAGTGCCAGCGCGGTTTTCAAATACGTTTCCATTACCAAGTGGAATGGCGGGTGAGCTTTTTCGAGGGCTTGGTTGGCAATGGAAATCCAGCGTCCAGCAGGACTGAGGGTAAGGCCGGGATGGTCGTCACTCCAAAATTCGGCAATCCGGCGATTTTCTTTGCTCAAAGGTTTCGACACGGAATAGACCTCCATCACTTCAGCATAGAAATTGGATCCGGGCGCTTCGTCGTATTCGAGGGGAGGGGTGAACGCAAGTGCATTGATATCAGTAAAGAAAGGTCGCACCTTCCCCCAATAAGGCAATAATGCCGGCGACGGATGTTCGCCCGTAGGCTGCCAACAGCCCCTGCATACGGGTTGCTCATAGCCATGGTCGTAGTTGTAAAGATGCCCATCATGCCCTTCGCGATCGGTTTTCGACCATGCCCATACCGTACTGGCAGTTGATTTGCCAAAAGCGGCAGATTGTTCTGCAACGGTGCTGTTTGTTTTTAGGAGAAAAGATTGGGCGTGTTTTTTTTCTAAAATCTCAATTTGTTGCTGCAAAAAAGCGGGAGCGCTTGGGAAAAAATGACGCAGAATCTGAGCGTATGCAGCATTTAGGCTGGCGGGTAGATAAAACTGACCTTCCTCAAATTTTACTGCTGGTTTTTTGTAGCCTGACATATAGGTCTCCAAAGAGATGTGGCTGCGCAAACCGGGAAGTGAAGCTTCGTACGCAGCCATCTCGACGTATGCAAACATCCGCGCGGACACAGGCGGACGGTATCCCAAAGTATGGCGCTCCAATTCAAGCGCGAGCTGATTCCAGGCCAATGCAATCTCTGAGGCACTACGGTATTCAAAAGGCTCTTCTGCCTCGTCATAACGGCAAAATTGGAATGTCAATATACCCGCCAAAGCTATGGCCCCAAGCAAACGGTAGGTTGCTTTATTATAATTTGCAGGGATGAAAAACCGGTTTTTCATAGATATTATATTAAAAACAGGTGTAATCAGGCTTTTAATGCTGGAAAACTAAGTTTGAAGGTTGTTCCTTTCCCTTGTGTGGAAACCACATCGAGTGCAACTTGGTGGATTTTCATGATGCTGTCCACGAGCGATAGCCCGATACCTGAGCCGCGCACATTGATGCTTTCTGAACTGCGGTAAAATGGCTGGAAAATTAGTTGCAAATCTTTGGCGGGGATGCCGGGACCCCGGTCGGCGATTTCCACCCGGTGCTTGCCGTGGGGGTCGAAGTGGATTTTTACGTCCACCTTTTTTTCTGGGGAGAATTTGCAGCCGTTGTCCATCAAGTTTTGAAAAGCAGAGCGCAGGAGGGGTTCGTTGCCCCGAACACAAAGTTGCTCCTCGTCTTCAGGGAAGCCTACGATATCGAAAGCGATGTGGTAATTGGGATGGAGACGCAACAATGAAGACCGTGTTTGAAGCATTACCTCATCAAGCCGCACCATCTCGAAGGCAATGTTGGTGCCATCTGAATGGACTCTTGCGAGTTGGAGGAGTTTTTCGGTCACCTCGCTGAGTTCGCGGGAATCTTCAAGGACTGATTTTAAAGTGGCCTGATATTCTTCGTTGTCACGCTTTTTATTAAGCGCCACTTCAAGTTGGGCGATAATCACCGAAAGTGGGTTTTTCAGCTCATGTGATACATTGGAAATAAAACTCTTTTGCATTCGAAAGGCAAACTGGATGCGGTCGAGCAGGCGATTGAAGGTGAACAACAGGCGCGAAAGTTCGTCGCGGTTGTTTTGGCCTTCAAGTCGGGCACTGAGGTCAGAGGGAAGGATGCGTTCTACTTGATTGACGATGCTCGCTACCGGCGACATGGCTTGGCCAGCATAAAACCAACCGCCAGCAGCGACCAAACCAATACACAAAAAGAAGGTAACCAACAGGATGTTGCGAAGATGGGAAAGCTCTTCTGAGTTGAACACTGATTCGGCGATAATCAAGTATTCACGGCCACTTCGACTTTTGTGCATCAGACCCAGTGCGTGGAGTTTGCCATCCAGAAAGCGCGTTTCTCTCGCATTTTTCAAGTTCAACAGGGTCTTATAGTGGGGTGGCTCATCTGCGCGGTTAAAGGCGAACACTCGCTGCATTTGGGCATTGAAAATCATAACGTTTTCGCGAAATGGGAGCAAGGTGCTTTCCTCTCCGATGGTAGTGTCCTCGCTGAGCGGGCTCAGATTGGCCTCGTCGTGGAGTACCATTTCAGCTGTCATAAGTGCCTTCGAGCGGAGGTTGTCGTAGAATTCATCCTCTGTCATTTGCCGGAACTTGACATATATAAAGCACAGCGACAGCAGCAGCATACCCGCTACGAGCACGATAAATTGCAGGGTAAGTTTGGTGCGGATTTGCATGGTTGCGTATTTTTTGGTTATTTGGTTATTTGTTGTGCCAGAGATCGGTATAAATATTTGTTTGAAAGTAGGTAAGAATACCGAGCTCTGGCACAACGAATAACCAAATCCCCAAATCAACAAATAACCAACTCAACATTCTACCAAATCGGCTTCCTCCCGAAGCACATAACCGATTCTAAACTGGGTGTGGATCAGTTTTTTGGGAAAGCCCCGGTCCACTTTTTTGCGCAAAAAATTGAAATAAACCTCTACGAAGTTGGTGCCTGTGTCAAAAGACAGGTTCCACACACGCTCTGAGATTTCGGCTTTGGGTATGACACGCTCTGGGTTGCGCAACAAATACTCCATCAGTGCAAACTCCCTTGGGGTGAGTTGGATGCGTTGCCCACTTCGCAAGAATTCTTTTTTCTCCAAATTCATCTCTATATCTGCAAAGCGCAGTACGGTCGAGGGATTTGCCTGGAAATTGGATTGTGGCCGGCGAGCCAGGGCGCGGACACGCATGAGCAGTTCGCGGAATTCAAAGGGCTTGGTGAGGTAGTCATCGGCGCCCGCCTCGAAGCCCAACACCTTTTCGTCGGTTTGCCCAAGTGCGGTGAGCAGGATGACGGGTGTTTGGTTGCCATTTAGGCGCAGCTGGCGGAGCATGTCGAGGCCGTTCATTTCCGGCATCATTACATCGGATATGATAACGGAATAGTCATTGAGTTCCGCGAGGCGGCCTCCTGCGGCGCCGTCCATTGCAGCGTCCACTTCGATTAGGTGCTCCTCAAGCCCTTTTTTGAGCGAGCGCACCATTTTGGGTTCGTCTTCTACCAGTAGAACTTTCATAACAGCATTTGTATAGTCAAGCATCGTACCAACTCCTCCAAATAACACCTTTGTCCGACAAATGGCATTATTTTAATGTCTTTTTAATCCAAATAGCCCATAGTGACAAGCCTAATGGCTTGTTCTTTGCACCGCCTCCCGCAAGGTAAAAATTGTTTCATAAAAAATCATTCTTTAAGTCATGCGCTTTTTGAAAATCTACACCCTGCCTATTTTGACCCTTGTGGTCGGCGGCCTCTTTCTGATGCCCGCTTGTAAAAAATCTTCCAGCTCAGAACCAGTTGATGAAATTAATCTTGCTAGTAACCAGCCCAACAATGTAGTGTACGATTGGAACGAATTGTTCCTCGAAATCGAACGCTATGCTGCTGGCTACCGTCCTGGCCCTGCTCCTCGATCCATTGCCTATATGGGTATTGCTGATTATGAAGGTTGTATCACTGGAATGCCTGGGTTCAATTCCATTGCAAGCCTGTATGGCGGGCTAAACATCCCACCTGTTGAAAGCGGCAAACAATACCACTGGCCGGCAGTCGTCAATGCAGCCCGTGCCTACCTCATGCCCCGTTTTTTCGTCAATGCCACACCTCAGCAAGTGCAAGATATGACAGGTTTGGAGGCTTTTTATGACGAAAAATCCAAAAAGGAAGTGGGTGAAGAAGTCTGGTCACGTTCCAAAGAATACGGCAAAACAGTTGCTGGTGCCGTCTGGGAATATTCCAAAACGGATGCAGTTGGCCACAACCACTTCTTAGACCCCTTCCAAGGCTACACCTGGCAACACCACTACAGCAAGGACGGCGACTGGAAGCCCACATTCCCTGGCCCAGGCAAACCCATGGGTGGTGTTTGGGGCAACGCTCGCGTATTTGCCATTAGCGAAGGCGATAAAATTTGTCGGAAGCCTTTGACTTACAGCGCTAACCAAACCTCTGAACTTTACTCACAGGCACTTGAGGTGTACGCCCAAAATACCCCGACACTCTCTCATGAAGCAGAATGGGTAGGAGAATTCTGGAGTGACGACCTCGTTAACCTCACGTTCAGCCCTGGCCCACGCTGGCTTGCAATTGGTAACCAACTGTTGAAACTTGAAGAAAGCAATCTCGAAACCGCCATTTTTATGAGCATAAAAGTGGGCTTCGCGCTGAATGATGCTTCAGTTGCTTGTTGGAAATCGAAGTACCACTACAACGTGGAGCGCCCCCAGACTTACATCAATCGCTTGATAGACACAAACTGGAAACCAGCCCTTTTCAACCCAATGACTGGCGAAGAAGGTGTAACGCCCTCGTTCCCAGCCTACCCATCCGGCCACTCCACAATGGGGGGCGCTGGTGCAGAAGTCTTGGGCGATATTTTTGGCTACGCTTATTCCATGAGTGACCGTTGCCACGAAAATCGCAACGAATTCGAAGGCCAGCCACGCCCTTTTAACAGCTTCAAAGAAATGGCCGACGAAAATGCCTGGTCGCGTGTGCCACTGGGCGTACACTTCCGCATGGACTGTACTGAAGGTGTTCGCTTGGGTACTGTGATCGGTCAAAAGGTCAATCAGCTGCCTTGGAAAGGTTAATTGAATACAAAATTAAATAAATCCAATATGGAAAAAGAGGCCACCATTTGCTTGGTGGCCTCTTTTTTTAAGAAGTTTAATATCATGATTAATATTCAGATGGCGGCCCGAATCCTTTTTTTTGCGCTCTTGTGGACGAGCGCTTGCGAAACGAAAGGCCCCAAAACTTACGAGCGTGTAGAACGCTTCGAAACAGGCCAGGTATCGCGCCGTTCCAACATCGTCAAGGGTAAAATCGAGGGCAAGATGACCGATTATTACAACGATGGCAAATTGATGGCCGAACGGTATTTTGTAAACGGGTTACAGGAAGGCCAAACGTTCATTTATTACCCCAGTGGCAATGTAAAAGAAGTTCAGTATTTCATGGAAGGCAAAAAACAAGGTGGCGACACCTTGTGGTACGAAGACGGGAAAATACAATTCGTCACTACCCTCAAGGACGATAAAAAAGACGGATATCTCCGCAAATGGAATCCGTCTGGCGAACTCATTTATGAGGCCAAGTATAGCCTTGATACCCTGCTGGAAGTGAACGGCCAAAAAATAAGCCCCGACAATCTGTCTGCAAAACCATCGCAGTTTATCAAAAAGAAAGACTGATTTTAAGGGCTTTTTAATTGAAAAAACACCTTTTTGAGTACTTTTCAAGAGTCCTTTGCACACAAAAAGCACCCCGCGCTTATTGCTGGAACAACAAAAACAAATCATGTACAGAATAATCCTTTTTGGCCTCGCCGCCCTGTTTATCACGGGCAAAACATTTGCACAAACGCCCACCGACACCCTCAAGACAGCTTTACTAAATGAAGTATTCATACGCACCCAACGCCCAACTATAGAACGCCTCCCGCAGATAAGCGGCACTTACCTCTGGTCAGGTAAAAAAAGTGAAGTGATCAGCGTTGAAAACATGGACGCCAATGTGGCTGAAAAAACGCCACGGCAAATTTTTGCCAAAATCCCTGGGGTCTTTGTGTACGACATGGATGGCACCGGCAACCAGACCAATATTTCCACCCGCGGCCTCGACCCTCACCGGGGCTGGGAATTCAATATCCGTGCAAACGGAATCATGACAAACTCCGATATCTATGGATATCCGGCCAGCCATTTCAGTTTGCCGATGGAAGCCATTGGGCGCATCGAACTGGTACGCGGCACAGGGGCATTGCAATATGGCGCTCAGTTTGGAGGCATGCTTAATTATGTGCTAAAAACGCCCGATACCACCAAAGCGATTGGCCTGGAAAGCATCAATTCTGTTGGTTCTTATGGCCTTTTGAGCAGTTACAATGCTATTGGTGGAAAGATCGGTAAAGTTCAATACTACGCTTACTACAGCAAACGCATATCGGACGGTTATCGAAAAAACAGCGCGTCGGATTACGATGGGCAGGGCATCATGCTAAAGTACTCGCCAACGGAAAACTTTGTCTTGAAAGCTCATTTGCTGCGATCCAACTATACCTATCAAATCCCCGGACCGCTCACAGATGCAATGTTCGAGGCTGATCCGCGGCAATCCACCCGTGCGCGCAATTATTTCAACCCGGAAATTTATGTGCCCTCCTTGTCGGCTGATTGGAAAATTAGTCCACGCACCCGAATGAGTTGGACGGCTTCTTCCATTTTGGGTGAACGCCGCAGTGTACAGTTCGACCGCACAGCCAATATTGTAGACGCTATCAACCCCAACACCCTTGCTTATGGCGGGCGACAGGTAGACATTGATGCTTTCAACAGTTTTAATACTGAATTGCGCTTGCTGCATGAATATTCTCTTTGGGGACAGTACTCCACTTTGGCGGCAGGAGTCCAGTATATCAACAATGACCTGAACCGTAAGCAGCAGGCGAAAGGAACCACCGGCACCGATTTCGACCTGACTTTAGACCCCCTTGGCTGGGGACGCGACCTTCATTTAAAAAGCCAGAATATCGCCTTCTCCGTTGAAAACAAGTTCCAAATCAGCCCCAAATTCTCGGTCAGCCCAGGCATTCGATATGAATCAGGCAATTCAAAACTCTCAGGCACAACTACATATTACGACGACGACAAAGACTTGCCCAACACTATCAAGCGTAATTTTCCGCTGTTGGGCCTCAATACAGAATATGCCATAAGCAAACGCCAGTCGGTGTACGCAGGGCTTTCTCAGGCGTACCGCCCGGTCATTTTTAAAGACATAATTCCGGGCAATGTCTACGAAAAAGTAGACAAAGACTTGAAGGATGCTTATGGTTACAATGCAGAATTGGGCTGGCGGGGTGCAGCGGGGGGCTTCAAATGGGATGTAGGTGCATTCGCACTGCAATACAACAATCGGCTGGGTAACCTTGCCCAGTACGATGCAGATATTGACACTTTTATCCTGTACCGCACCAATATCGGCGATTCTCGTACTTATGGACTGGAGCTGTTTGCGGAGTACGGTTTTTATCTTGGAGATGACGTCTTTGCCAGTGTTTTTAGTTCGACCTCATATTTCAATGCCAAGTACCTGGGAGACTCTATCCGAATCAACGGAAAGGAAAACCGTAGCATCAAGGACAAAAAAGTGGAAAGTGTGCCGGAATGGATAAGCAGAAACGGCTTGAATATCCGGTATAAAAAACTAAGTGCATCGCTTTTGTACAGTTATACAGCGGAATCATTTGCTGACCCGTTGAACACCGTGGAGCCTTCGGCCACAGGCGCTGTCGGCCTTGTTCCTGCTTATGGATTGCTGGATTTTAATGCCTCGTTTCGCTACCGAAACTTCACCCTTCGTTTCAACGTGAACAATTTGCTCGACGAGCATTATTTCACCAAACGCCCTACGTTTTATCCGGGCGCTGGGGTCTGGCCTTCGGATGGGCGGAGTGTGGTGGTGACGGTGGGGGTAAAAATTTAGGCAACTACATACTTGCTTAACCCAAACAGAACAGTTCCTTCCCTTAAAAGGTTAAAATTCTTTTAAAAATCAAACCTTCCTTCTGATTTTTGAGTTTAAATTCGACTTCAATATTGAAGATTTAACCAAACTCAAAATGTTATGAGTATAAAAGAACTTGAAGACAAGATTGCTACACTTGAAGACAAGGTTGGAAGGCTGGAAGGAAGTATCAACAACCTTCGCAAAATTATTAACGATTTACCCGCTTTAAATTCCCCACAAGGTGGGGTTCCAGAACCAACTCAAAAACCACTTAAAATTTACAATGCAAAGAAGTAACACAAATTTTAAACAGATTTATGTTCTGACATTCGTTAGATTCCGAAATGAAATAATTGGTTAGCATTTCAGTCATTTCAATCACTTGCTGTTCAAGGCCATCTAACTGCTGACATACATTTTCAATACGATTTTGTAAGTTTTCGGTTAGATGGTCGTTTTCATTTTCTTGATTATTCATTTTCTTGCTGTTCCTCTGTTATTTTATTGTTGGGCGTAATATCGTCTGTGTTTAAAAGTAGTATAGTAATCTCACCGATGGAGAATAACGCCGACATAAGGTCAAATAATGCCCTAAAACTAAGAAGATAAACAAATATATATAAAGTTTCTGGAATGCAGCAAATGAAGTATAAACCAAAATTAAAAGTTAAATCCACAGAATGAGATACTATCCCAATTATAAGTACAATTAACAAAGCAAAAAATATTAGCCACAAATCTTGCCTTAGTTCTTTCTCAGCAGAGCGTAACAAGCCTCTCCATTGTTTTATTTTGTCTTGGTCAGAAATTTTCTTAGTTAGATTTTCAATAATTGGTTGTAGTAATTGAACGATGAATGTGTAAATCGTAATTCCAAATCCAAGCAATATTCCAGTTGTTGTCGCCACAAATTCAAATTCAAGCAATTTTAAGCCATCCATCTTGCAATAAGATGCAGCTAATGCTGATAGCAGGAATAAAACTGCAATCAAAAGGTAGACTTTAAGTGTTCTATTCTTCATTGCTCGATTTATCTGTAGAGCGGCCATCAATTACCCTCATTTTCTGTTCTACATTTGCAAGTTCTTCATCTGTATATTGGTCATCTTTGTGCCTTTCGATGTGAGTCTTTTCGATGTTGTCAAGATTCGTTTTCCTTTGCCTAACTCCATCTTTTTTAAAGATGATGGAATATTTCCCGCCAATTCGTGCAATATATTCAATTGGATTTTGCCAAAATGACTTTTCGACGTGCAAATTCCCATCTCTACTCCTTATATCTACCGTTGTCTCATCGTTATTAGTTTCGTTTTTTATTTCCTCAATCATCTGCCTGAGGTCTGCATTCCCCCCAAACATATTAGGCGCATTCAAGGTTAAAGACACCTCGTAAATGGCTTCTGCTTCTTCAATGGTCTCCCAAAACTTTTCTGGATTAGAAAGTGGGTATAATTTAATCGTATAATCAAAATGTTTAACCCTATCTCTAAAATACCATTCAATGACATTTGCAGTATTTTTTATAGTTTGAAACGCCGTAGTTTTTCGCTCTATTAATATTATTTGGCATTCAGAATGAATATAAACAAGAACGGGCTTTAATCTATTGTCTTCTACCACTTTTACACTTGTTTCTCCTTCTATATATTTTTTCCCCTTGTCCTCTTTTGCAAAATTAAAGAGAAAAAGTTTTTTTCTGTATCGAGTTATTGGAAAAAAAATGTATCTTTTTTTCGCAAATTTAAAAGGCGTTTTATCACTATTATAAATATCCTCAAATATATCATTCATAAGCTGTTCTTTGGTTTTGTTAGAACTAGCCAGTTCACTAAAAAGATTGAGCTGATTCTTTGGTGTTATCATATAGCGATACGCATAAAAAAGAGAACGAGGCTCATTCATAATTATTTGAATTTATAAAAGTTCTGAATTTTAAATTTAAAAGAGTGTTAATAATCAATCCCTTATCCCTATAATTATCCGTTCTTGACAAATTTCCCTCTTGGCTTCTTTTTACCAGCCTTAATTGCTTCCTCAACCTTTTCCTTTGGAACGCAAATAATTTTCCGCATGACCTCTTCAAAGGTCAATTCCGGTTCGTCCTGTTCTTTTTTCTTTTCTTTCATATTCTAACCTTTTGAGGGGGCTTATTCGCCCCCATTTTCTTTATTTCCTTTTGTCAAGTCAAAGTAGGTCAACCTGCGTTCTGATGTTTGTAATGACGCTGCAAAACGTTCCATAACATCCGCTTCGCGTGAATTGTAGCTGAAAGAAAATTCGTCACAGTAGAGGTGAAGGTACTTCGCGCTGACTTGGTGGTAGATTCCGTAAATGCCACGTTTCAAATGACTCTAAAACCCTTCAATGCGGTTCGTGCTGTAAGGGCCACAAACATACTTACCTTCTTTGTGATTTACGACAACGTGCTGGTAGTTTTTTGCAAGGCCGCGGTATGCTTGCCATTCATCGGTCACAACAATTGAACCTTTCTTTACCAATTCAGCGATAATAATCGGCTTGATGGTCTCTGCTTGTGTGTTCGGAATTACTTGCGTTTTAACCTTGCCCTTTTCGTCTGCCAGGCCAAACACGGGCGTTTTGTCTTTCACGCTTCTGCCTTGACTGTTCTTTACCTTTTTGTCTGCATGCCGGTTTTTGTTCTTGCCTCCCATAAAGGTTTCGTCTGCTTGCACCACGCCATCCAACTGGATGTCGAACGAACTTACCTTCAACGCAAAACGAACGCGGTGCGCCATAAACCAAGCAGTTTTCTGCGTTACACCCATATCAGTTCCAAGTTGAATAGAACTGATGCCTTTTTTGTGCGCGGTCAGGATGTAAACAGCCATGAACCATTTTTGAAATGGAATGGGACTGTTTTCAAAAATAGTTCCCTTGCTTGCTGAAAACTGCTTGCGGCAATTTGAGCATTTGAATCGTTTGTTATCGCCTTTCAATTCGTACACCTTCTCGCAGTTGCAAAAAGAGCAAGTTACATTTCCGTTCCAACGTAGTTGGGTCAGGTAATCGTAGCACTTTTGCTTGTCGGAAAAGTATTCAATAAGTTCAGCCAGATTCTTGAATTCCATATCTTTGTTTGTTTTAACAGTACAAAGATGTAGAAAATATTTGGGTTAAACAAGTGCCTAAATTGTTAATTTTGTTAATTTCAATTTGATGTTTTACTTTTGGGCTAAACTAACGTAGTTGTAGATGATAAATGTCGAAATAATCAAAAGGCTATTCCCGTTTTTGAACCTGCTTGTAATTGGCTTGACAGTTACAAAACTAATACTCTTTTATCGTTATTTTGGAATCAGCATTGTCCAATATATTGATATTTCCGAGGCTTTTATACTGCTTTTTGAAGACGTATTATTCTACGTCGCAACTTTCCTTTTAACTTTTATATTCACATTGCTGTTAGTTGGGCATCCAATAGCATCAATTGGCTCTGAATCTACTGAGAAGATTGCATCAGAGCAAAATCTCCCTAAAAGAATTTGGTTGATTTTTATGTGGGTTCTTCCAATAATCGCATTAATAATGTTAAGTATTTATAATGGAAGGCCAAATATTCCTTTAATAATTGCTGTATTTGTCATATTGATTGTTTTTCAAACCAGATTTGTTTTGAAAACCTATTACAATAGTGACTTAGCAGCAACATACACCCTTATTATTGGTTTAATTATTACTACCATCGTATTTGAATACAACGAATTGAAAAAACAAGTTATGGAAATAATTTCTGGTAAATATACAGGAACAACTTTACATATAAAAGATAAAGAATCAATGGTTACAGATTCGACATTGATTTATGTAGGAAAGGCCAAAGATTACTACTTTTTGTACGACAAAAAGAAAGAAAATGCTGTAATAATTTCATCTGGTGAGGTTGATAGGGTTGATTTAAAGAATAATTATCGATGGTTTATGGAATATCCTAATTAGTGATTTTATATAAGAATAATTATCAAATTTTTTTTAAAAACCATTTAAAAATGGCTATTAAAATCAGAAAAATGAAACCAATTGACTTTATTTTCTTTTTTGGTATTGCAGGAGCGATATGTACGGCTTTTGCACTCTATTATACATGGAGACAAAACAAAATGTCATCCGACAAAACAACGCAAACACTTAATAATACAACTGAACTACTTCAAGAAAACAACTTGTTGAAAGAGCAAGTACAAGACCAGTCAAATAAAATAGATGAGTTACGCGTAGAAAATACCGAACTATCTTCAAGAATCATGGACAAGTCGCTTGATATATTTAATAATCTGACGGGAGATGGCAACAAACCTGTTTTGATTATAGGAACAACACTACTTAACGTAGATTCTAATTTTATTATCCCAAGTTACAACATGGTACAGTTCATCATAAAAAACGAGAGTAAATATCCTATTAGAAATGTTAAGGTTAGAATCACCGACTTTACTGGGAAAGAGATGATAAAATATGGAGTGAAACATACGGTTAACGGATTAACAATGGGGTTCGGAGTTAGGGACATTGATGCAGAATTGAGAGATTACGACCTAAATCCAACATTCGATATTGCAGCATTATCGCCTAATGTAAGTACCTTGCTTTACAGGACTACATATTCTCAAGCTTTGTCCGTCATGGATGCATATTATAACGTAGAGGTTATTTGGGACAACGGCCATTTTATTCATCTGGTAACGCTGAAAACTGATGACGACAATTTGACACTTGATAACTGGTCTGGGCTGTTCAACGGGCAGAAAACAGATGATAACAGTTGTTTTAGATTTGAAAATGATTGATTTTCAATACCGTTGTGAAGCATGGGTTAAACAGGTATGTAGTTACCAAATTTAATTTATTTTCCCAACAATATCCGCTACAATCCGCTCCGCATGCACCCGTGAGTTCTCAATAAACCAAACGTGGGTATCCATGCCACCACAAATCACCCCGGCAAGGTAAAGCCCTGGCAAATTGCTTTCCTGGGTCTCTGGATTGTAGCTGGGGTAGCGTTTTTCGTCCTTGGAAAGCTGAACGCCAATGCGCTCCAAAAACTCGAAATTGGGCTGGTAACCTGTGGCAATGATCACGAAGTCGTTGTCAAGGGTGACCCTGCCCTCTGGTGTTTGGATATCCACTGATTTTTCGCGAATTTCCAGCAATTCAGACTCGAAATAGGCTTGAACAGAGCCTTCCTGAATACGATTTACGATGTCGGGCCTTGCCCAGTATTTCACCCGTGTACCAATTTCAGTACTGCGCACTACCATCGTGACTTCCGCGCCTTTGCGCCAGGTTTCGAGCGCGGCATCTACTGCGGAGTTGTTGGCGCCCACGATCACCACTTTTTGGCGATAATAGGCGTGTGGCTCGCTGTAATAATGCGTCACCTTGGGCAAGTCTTCCCCTGGGATATTGAGCCGGGTGGGCAGGTCGTAAAAGCCCATGGCCAGCACAATGTTTTGGGTTTTGTACTCGGCTTTTTCGGTCGTTACCTGATATCCCGATTTTACCCGTTCAATGGCCGTGACCTTTTCAAACAGCCTCATATTCAATTGGTTAGACTCCGTTACCCGACGGTAATATTCCAATGCTTCGTTGCGTGTGGGCTTGGCATTGTTGGATACAAAAGGCACATGCCCAATCTCCAAACGCTCGGAGGTGGAGAAAAACGTCATGTTGACCGGATATCGGTACAGTGAATTGACCAGCGCGCCTTTTTCGAGAATGAGGTAGGATAAACCCGCTTTTTTAGCCGCCAGGCCACAAGCGAGGCCGATAGGGCCTCCACCAATGATGATGAGATTGTAGGTCATAGTTTGTCAGGAACAAAACTATGCACCAGTTGATTTGGGTGCCGCGTTCCTTAATGCCCACAAACGCACTTCTGCTCGTGACAGGTATGCTGCATCCCTGCGCCACTGGTCTGACTTCCGGGCTGCTCGAACCAGAATTTCGAGCGTTTTTTGTCATAATTCCCGATTTCGTTCAAGGTTTCTGAATCATACAAACGACCGTTGACCATAACGTAGCGGATGCTCTCCGTGTTTTGGATATTCTCCAAGGGGTTTTTGTCCATTACGATGAGATCAGCCAATTTGCCTGCCGCCAAAGAGCCAATTTCCTTGTCCATGCCGAGGTATTTTGCGCCGTTAAGGGTGGCACAGCGAAGGGCCTGGAGGTTTGTCATGCCACCTTGCTGTATCATCCAAAGTTCCCAGTGCGCACCAAGACCATTGAGTTGGCCGTGTGCACCGAGGTTGATGTTGACCCCTGCGTTCTGTAGCTTTGTACAAGACTTTGATACCAGGATGTGACCATTCTGATATTCCTCCTCGGGCACCATGGTGCGGTGGCGACTGCGTTCGTCCAGGATGTGTTTCGGGGTGAAATTCAGGAGCGGCTTCTTTTTCCAAACCTCTGAATTTTGGTACCATTGGTATTCACCGTTCAGGCCGCCGTAGTTCACAATGAGCGTTGGCGTATTGTGGGTGTTGGTTTTACCCCACAAGGTGACTACATCGTTGTACAAGGGCGCCACGGGGATATTGTGTTCGATACCTGTATGACCGTCAACGACTTGTGTAAGGTTGTGATGGAAAAATGAACCACCTTCCGGCACCACCAGCATATTCAGTTCACGCGCAGCAGCGATGACCTGCTGGCGTTGTTCCCGGCGTGGCTGGTTGTAACTTTTCACAGAGAACGCCCCCCAGGCCTTTGTGCGGCGAAGGGTCGAACGCGCATCGTCAAGGGAATTAATCGGTGCCTTGAAATCGCCGTCAGCACCATAGAGAATGGTTCCGGTAGAGTATAATCGCGGCCCGACCATGCGACCCGACTTGAGCATTTCGGCATTGGAAAACGCCATTTCGGAATTCACAGAAGGGTCGTGATGCGTAGTTACGCCGTAAGCGAGTTGGGCATGGTATTCCCACTGTTTTTGCGGGTTAAGGCCGTAGCGGAAGTTGCCTGGGTGGGCATGTACATCAATAATGCCGGGCATGATGGTTTTGCCTTTGCAGTCAATGGTTTTTACAGGAGCGGCACGTTTTACCCGCCGACTGTTGTACGCTTCCATGGTTTCCACGGACTCGATTTTGTTTTGGTACACAACGATTGCGCCGTTTTCAATCACCAGGTCGCCTTCCATGGTGACGATGCGGGCGTTTTCAAAAATCACGGTGCCTTCGGGCTTGTCGGACTGGAGGGTCAAACCAATTTTCAGTCCAGCCTCCGGCAATGGCGGCAAGGAGTCCGGTGCACCGGGCAGGTAAGTAAAGCGATCTTTCAGGTCAATCGTGAAATATTCCTCCCCGAGCGTGTAGTGCAGTTTTTGCGAATCGCCGCTCCAGTGCAGGTTGTAACCAGCATCGCGGCTGACAACGGAAACGGGAATCGCTTTGGAGTCGGCACTGAGGTCGAGCGTTTTGCCAATTTGTGGAAACGCGCAGAGGTAGATTTTGTGTAATTCAATGAATGCCAGCCATTTGCCATCGGGTGATACGGTGAACGAGTGGCCGTATTTCGATTTCACATGCACTTTTTCATCCTTGCCATTGAGGTCGTAGGATTTCAGGCTTTTATCCAAAGCTCCAAAAAGAGTGCCCCCGGTTTGTACAAAAATGCGTTTGCCATCGGCGGAGAATTTGGGGTTTTCGCCCTGTTCGCTCAGGAATCGTTGATTCCCCCCATCGGCATCCATGATGTAGATGCCGGGTTTGTCGGTCATGCCTGGGCCTAACTCGTCGTCGCCATTCTGAATGCGAAATACTATTTGCTTGCCATCAGGGGAGAAAGACGGCGTGCGATAGATGACATTCTTCGTTGTTATGCGAACCAATGCTGACGCGCCCTTTTTGGGTGTTGTCCGAAAAATACAAATTCGTCCTTTTTTTTCGTCGCTCCAAGTGACAAATGCGAGTAAACTGCCGTCTGGTGAAAATGCCGGCTCAAACGCCAAATCCGTCTCGCTTAAAAGTTGGGTATAGGGAGGGGGTGCCGATTCCAATTTTCCCGTCGCCACGTCTTTTTTAGAAATAGTCCCGTAACCGTCGTCGAAAACCAACATTTTGCCATCAGGTGATAAAACAGGTTCGGAGTTTATCTCTTGATCTTCTTTGAAATAGACCTCGGGTGGAAGCACGGATTCGATTTTGCCATCAACCAGATTTTTCTTGTACAATTTTCCCGCAGCATTGAAGACCAACATTTTCCCATCAGGACTTGTCACTGCCTGGCGAATGGCTTTGGCCGTGAATTCATTTTCAAAAACCTTGTTTTCAAAACGCAGTGTCTCCGCTACTTTGGTTTTTACGTTGCAGCTGAATGGGATGTCGCTCACTCCTCTTGTTCCCCAACCCACGAAGTCGTCTTCAGTGAGTTTGATGGCCAAATCCAGGCGCTTGATTTTTCCCCCTGCCCAAATGACAATTTGTGTTCTAGGATTAAATGGGTCTATATTTTGTATCCATGAGAACCCCGGGTAACACCCAAAAATCGTCCAGGCCTCTTGTTGGTCTTTATCAAGCCCATTGTAGAGCGGGTACTCCAACCCTGTTGACAGATCGCGAACGCACAACACCGTTTTCGTGTCGTCGCGTCGCACAAAAGCAAGCCATCTCCCATCAGGTGAAATCTCCGGGCGACAAGCCCCGCCTGCGCCACCTGTTACCTCCTCAATTTTCCCCTCCACTCGGTCATAGCGGCGAATGGCAAAAATCTGGGTATTCGGATTCTTATTGTACTGGAAAAAACCGCCGCCGTACATATCCTCGCTGAAATAAATGTACCGTCCGTCGAGCGAAACCGAAGGCTCGTTCACGTCTTGCTGGTCGTTTTTACGTTTGGTGAGTTGCACACCGCTGCCGCCCGAAAGGTGGTACATCCATATCTCACCGGCGCCGAGCGAACGGGTAGAGGTAAAATGTTTTCGGGCTACAATATATTCATTGTCAACCCAATCCGCGTTGTTGAGCAGTTGAAAACTTTCTTTGGTGATCTGCTTGGCTTTGGAGCCATCCGCATTCATGTACCAAATATTGTCGCCCCCGCCTGCATCGCTGGTGAAGGAGATTTTGGCGCCATCAGGTGAAAACCGCGGCTGTACTTCCCAGGCCAAACCCGAGCGGATGCATGTAGCAGTGCCGCCAGCGATAGGCAATGTATAGATATCGCCCAGCATATCAAACACGATGGTTTTGCCATCGGGACTCACATCGAGACACATCCAGGTGCCTTCATTTGTGGTAAATTCCACGTCTTGATACGGTACGCCGCCCGATGGGTTGGAGACATCCCATTTTGGTTTTTCTTGTGCAGAGAGGAAAATGCTAAAGAGCAAACAAAAACCAATAATTCCTCCACATTTAGAGGCAATTTTGGAAAGAACGGAAAAATGATTTGGTGTGTATTTCATGCAAATTATGATTAAGAGGGCATAAATACTGCCTTTTGCAGACTTGGGGGGAAAGATAGACGAGTGGCAAAGCCTCAACCCTCATCAGCCAAAATGAGTCTGGCAATTATGGCCAAAAATCCTTGGGTTTTTCTCCGAATTTTGCGCGGAATCGGTACACAGGGAGTGTTCAAAAATCTGTGTCAACTGCTGGTTACACCCCCTACCCCTAAAGGGCAATGTCGTTGACTTAAGGGTTTGTGTGTATAAAAGGGGCGTAGCCCCGACACCGTTTATAGAACAATATTTTGCGTGTTTTATGGAGGGGCGTAGCCCCGGCACGATTTGTCAGGGGTGCCGCCACTACGTGGCTCGTTCATACAC
>Ga0163151_10002020_pt1 | contig 32719 bp, 37 predicted proteins | sample OliLakLV19MP5IB2_FD_145596 | JGI IMG/M metagenome (GOLD analysis project Ga0163151, IMG submission 145596) | Freshwater microbial mat bacterial communities from Lake Vanda, McMurdo Dry Valleys, Antarctica - Oligotrophic Lake LV.19.MP5.IB-2 | ecosystem: Environmental > Aquatic > Freshwater >... | reverse complement strand
GCGCGATAGGGGTGGCCTCGCGTGCGGTTGCGAGCCGACTCGCGGCTCACGGTACTGGGGGCGCGGCCTAACGCCCTCGCCATCATCCGCAGCGAGTGGCCGTGGGCCAGGCCCAGACTCAAGGTCTCACGCTCTTCAGCACTCAAGTGTGTGTAGCATCGTTTTGGCATGGCAACACCTTAGCCCATCAGGGCCGGTAGTGTTGCACTTGGAGTTAGAACTCAAGGAGCTAGAAATTCCGTCCGGAGTGGTTCGCCATGGTGAACGCGGTGGCCTTGGCCTAGATTCTCGACGGCGTCCTTGATCAATGGGTACTGGGCTTTGTAGTTTGCGCTCCCGTGCGCGCCAAAGTACCGGAAATCGTTGCTCAGTAGGACGTTCGCCCTCGCGTAGTCGGGATGCATACCCAAGTCATGGACGAGATGGTTCTGCCCATGGTGCAATGCACCTTGGCGCCAAGCGAACCGACCACCGCACCGCTCATAGACGCAGTCGCCGCGCCGCGCGAATCGCTCGTAGTAGTCGCCGTTCCGCACCTTATCCGTTAAGCGAGCGATATAGATCAGCTGATTGTCTGCATGCAGGGAGTTGGCCGCAAAACCGAAGACCAGATCTCCCTTCTCAGCCGTACTGCGAATCATGGGCTTGCAGATAGCGAGTGACAGCAACCCGTCCTGAACGCAGGGTGCCCCGCCATCGTCCGTAGTCAGCTTGTAGAAGTAAATACGCGCCACGTTTTGGCCTTAGTTATTGGCCTGGATCAGCGATGGCCCCTGCTTTTCCAGCCACCGCAAGAACCGCGCAGGGTCGAGGCGCGGCAACCGCGCGCTACGCTGAAGATATCCATCTCGTACCGAAAGTCCACCCCACTCTTCCAGGACATCCTTCCTGACTCGGTAGGCACGATCGCGGTATTCGCCGATCGAAAGACAGCGCGATAACCGGCCGGAAACGGCTGGCTGGCCGTACACGATCAGGTCCTTGGCACCCGGCCCAAGAACCCGTCTCGAATGCGCATTGATGTCCTGCTCCCGTCGAGGAACGTCCACAGCAAGGACAAACTGCTCGACCACGAACAGGCCGATGGTGGCATACACTAGTCGGGTTCCGCCGACCGTATCCGCGAGCCCGGCATAAAAGACGATTAGGTCGCCAGGGCACAGGTTGGCCTGCAACTGCTTTGCGCGCTCGCCTTGGTCACCGTATGTGAGGTGTTCAAAGTCTGGATCCAGATGCATATGTAGCATACGGAGGTGTGCTGGCAGGTTGACACCGAACTTCGCCAAGATCGGCTCGAGGGCGCTGTACGGCTTCTCCATACCAGGGTGAACTGGGCTGCTTTCGGGAATGGCGACATACGCGAATTCGCCTGACGCACTATCGACCGGGCCGTTCCACGACCCTCCACCAAGACTGAGATCTGCGCCGACACGGACGAGTAAACCGTTCACAAACCAGTCTCCGCTGCTCGTTCATTCGCCGCGATTTCGTGGCCGTGTAGTGCGGCATATCTCAAGCCAACCAGCCAGGAGAGGGCGGCGTCCTCAAAGACGGATTCGGTAAAGAAGGCCATAACTGTTAGTTGCTTAGTCGCACGTAGGGTTGCTTGTCAACAATTGCAGCATTGAGTTTGGCCCTGAACCAGGCCTTTAGGTCACCCTCTGCATTGAGGAGGGTGACAATTTCCTGGAGAGTCGCCAATACAACGACAGCGCCGCGAACCAAAGCGTCTCGACATTGCGAGACAGCAGGCTCGGTGAAATCCGTGTAGGAAATGAACACGCCTCTCGCCTGCCCGCCTCGATTGAATATACGGACAAGATGCGGCGCGATGTCGCCTACCCCGATTGGGGAATTCCACCACTTCATTTCGACCAAATACAGATGGCCATCAAGCTCGATTAGCCCGTCGATTTGTTCGATAACACCCTCAGCACAATTCCCCCGGACCGTGAAGGCTTCGCGGACGAGCATGTCGTGGCAGGCAAACAAGTCGTTCAAGACCTGTTCAAGCAACTTTCCGCGCTTATGCGCATCCTGCTGGGCGAATAGAGCGAATAAGTCCTCCCTAACTTTGTTCCGCTTTGCATTCTGTTCCTGCCGCGTTTTCGCTGCTGCCTCCTGCTCTGTAATCCGCTTCCGCTTTTCCTCATCTTTCTCGTTGCGCATCCGAGTAAAGCTGTCCTTGACGTTGACCAAGTCTCGCACCTGCGCGACGAGTCCTCTGGCCGCTGCTCGATCGCTCTCCCAGCACACACTGAAGTCGTCGAACTCCGTCACGCGCTTAAGGATCTCCCGTCGCTCCCGCAGCGTGCGCTCGCCTCTCTCATTGAGCTTAGTAAGGAGTTCTCGCGCCACGAGATACTTGTTGAAGGTCTCCTTGTTCTTCCGCAACATCTCCTCGTACGGAACCAGAAGGGTCTTGGGTGTCCCTGCCCCTTGAAAAAACAGGAGCAAGTCGCGCTTCGACTTACATAGCTTTGGAATAGTATCAATCAATAGCTGCAGCAACTCTGGCGGGTAGTGAAAAGAGATATCCATCAAGCAATCTCACCAATGCATTCGCCATCCTTCACACTCAGGTCGCCCGAAACGAGCTTGGGCAGCAGCGTGTCGCGCAGGGCGGCGAGGGTACGGGATTCGTGTTCGTTCTGAGCCATCCTTCCAACGAGAGGACCAGTCAGGCGCGAGAACCTGGCGAGTATGTCACTATCAGGCCGTATCACCTGCGTTGCGACGACAACCTCCGGGCGGACCGCCGGATAGGCGCCGCCATCTGCCAGGTGTGAGAGTGCTTCGATATTCTCTGAAGCCGTCGCCGCAAGGTAAATGAACTCTGCGTAGATGTGGTTGATTGGTCGCAGGGCGGCAAAGCCGGTGCTGCCGGTCAGACCATTCTCTGAGATGAAGGCGTAGGAACCATTTCCTGGCCGCACTGTGCCAACAATCGTGTCTTGTGGTCGCAGTACGCGCTGCGCACGACTCGGCGCGTCTTGCTGCGAGTAAGCCGTAGTCGCCTCGATACGGCCCCACTTTGTGTTCGACAGATCGACGTAATTGATGATGTCGGGGCGTGTGTCCTTCGACCACGTCTCGGGATTCAATGACGAAAAGTCCGCAAGGGTCTCCACTTTCCACTTCTTCGGAATCTCCCCCATCTCTGAATCCTCGAAGGAATCTGGGAACAGATCGGCGATATTTTTAGGCAACCCGGTGTCACGGCCTTCAGCTTTGGCTCGGACTGGGCAGAAATCCACGAACCACGACTTGAAGAGCGCCCGCGCCATCGCCTCCAGCGTCTCGTTCATCTTCCGGTTCAGCTCGATCTTATCGTCCAGCGTGCCGAGGATGTGGGCGATGGCGCGTTGTTCGGGCAACGGCGGGAGCACCACATCAAGCGCTTTCAACTCGTCGCTATTCAGGCGACCGGTACCGTGTCCCGCCAAATCCACTAGATTCAGCAAGCGTTCCTTGTTGCCGAGTAAAAGATATGGCAGGAAATCGTCACGGACACCCGGCTTGGGGCGAAGGGCCTTAACGTCTTGGTTGAAGGTCATGGGGCAGTTCGCGACGCAGATCGGCACGTCATTGAGCAGGGTCATGCCTCTAGCCAGCAGTAGAACTGTGCCCGCCGGAACCAGCTTCGTGCCGTTCGCGACCCCATCCTCAGTGACATGATCTTGCGTGTCGTCGAGACGAAACTGCTTCATGTCCTTCGCCGAGACCCACGGAGTCGAGCCACCCCAGTACTGGGGCGCGTCTTTCGACGGTGTGCCTCCGGAGAGGAAGTCAGTGACCTGACCGAGTGTCGTGTCGCACCATTCACCCGCCATACTCAAGCTCCTTCCCGCCTTCGCGCCCGCTTCGGCGGACAGGCAGGTTGGCGGCATCCAGCTTTCCGGCTTCGGCCTGCTGCTTCCGCAGCGTCACTATGACGTGCGTCATCGGCGCCTCTCGGCTGGCTTTGCCAACTCTGCCTCGATCTCTTCCACCGTCGGCAGCGCCGAGCGCAGCTCCGTCGGCAGCGCCCGTGTCAGTTCATAGGTCGAGATACCGATCGGTTTGTCGATGCCGGCAAAACTGTATTCGGCGAGCAGATGATCCTTCGTCTGGCACAGGATGAGGCCAATGGTCGGGGCATCGGTTGCGTGCTTGAGCCGGTCGTTGACGACATTGCAATAGAAGTTGAGCTTGCCGGCGTACTCGGGCTTGAACTTGCCCTTCTTCAAGTCGATGACGATGAAGGCGCGCAGACGCAGGTGGTAGAAGAGCAGGTCGATATAGAAGTCTTCGTTGCCCACGTCAAGCCGATATTGCCGGCCAACGAAGGCAAAGCCCTGCCCGAGCTCGAGCAGGAATTTCTCGAGGTGGCGGACAAGTGCGGTTTCGAGTTCGCGTTCATGGAACGGCTCAGCGAGGGTGAGAAAGTCGAAAATGTAGGGGTCTTTGAGCGTCTGCTGGACGAGGTCGGACTGCGGTGCAGGAAGCATCGCGGCGAAGTTGGAAACAGCCTTGCCGTGGCGAACGTGGGCCTGCGCGTCGATTTGCAGGGCGAGGATATTGCGGCTCCAACCGTTGGCGAGTGTCTGCTCCATGTACCAGCGGCGCGTGGAAATATCTTTGATCTTTTCTATCAGGATAACGTGGTGCGCCCAAGGGACTGTCCAGAACACGCTCTCCTGCAAAAGTGCCACCGGTGGTGGCACTTTTGACTCGGTGTGAATTTGTGCCACAGGCTGTGTCACTTTTGAGGCTGGGGCGATTTGTGTCGCGGCCTGCGGTGAACTCGCAACCAGCCCACGGTATTCCCGATAGAAGGCCAGCATTCGCTTGACGTTTCGCTCAGAAAAACCTTTCACATCGGGCAACTCATTGTGCAGAGAAACAGCCAGCCGCGGAATCACGGCGGCGCCCCAGCCTTCTCGCTGCTGGCGTTCGTCGATAATGCGCCCGATGTCCCAGTAGAGACGGACGAGCTCGGCGTTGACAGCGAGCACCGCGCGGGTCTGGGCTGCCTGGATGCGGCCTTTGACCTCGGTGACCAGGGCCGCGAAGTTGGAACGGACGATGGTTGCTTCGCGCGGGAGCTTACGAGCCATACCCAAGCTCCTTCAGGTTGGCGGCAATGGCAGCATCCAGTTTCTTGGCTGTGGTTTGCTGCTCGCGTAGGGTGGTGGCGAGCCGCTTCATCTTCTCTTCAAAAGGCTCGGTATCTTCTTCGGCTGCCTCCGCGCCCACATACCGTCCTGGCGTGAGTACGTGGCCGTGCTTGCGGATGTCATCCAGCTTGGTGGCTTTGCAGAAGCCTAGTGCGTCGGCGTACTTGCCGACTCCCTTATCACCGCGCCAGGCGTGATAGGCTCCGGCTATCTTCGCGACGTCTTCGTCGGTGAGCTCGCGATGCACACGGTCCACCAAGGTTCCCATCTTGCGTGCATCGATGAAGAGCGTCTCGCCGCGCCGGTCACGGAAGCCATGCCCTGAGCCTGTCGAACGGGGGCCGTTCTTTTTGTTGCGAGCGAGAAACCAGAGACACACAGGGATCTGAGTTGAGTAGAACAATTGACCGGGCAGCGCCACCATGCAATCTATGAGGTCGGCCTCGATGATGGCCTTGCGGATCTCGCCCTCGCCCGACTGGTTGGACGACATCGAGCCGTTGGCCAAGACAAAGCCGGCGAGACCAGTGGGCGCGAGGTGATGGATGAAGTGTTGCACCCAGGCATAGTTGGCGTTACCCGCGGGCGGCATTCCATAGACCCAGCGCTTGTCGTCCTTGAGCAGCTCGCCTCGCCAGTCGCTGTCATTGAAGGGTGGGTTGGCCAGTACATAGTCGGCTTTCAAATCAGGATGCGCGTCATTGTGGAAGGTATCACCGTGGCCGATCTGCGCGTCGATGCCACGGATAGCCAGATTCATCTTGGCGAGCCGCCAGGTGGTGTAGTTGGACTCCTGGCCGTAGATGGAGATGTCGCCGAGCTTGCCGCTGTGGGCCTCGATGAACTTCTCGCTGCTCACGAACATGCCGCCTGAACCGCAACAGGGGTCGTACACGCGGCCCTTGTAGGGCGCGAGCATCTCGACCAGCACGCGCACCACACTGGAGGGGGTGTAAAATTGGCCGCCGCTCTTGCCTTCGGCGCTGGCGAAGCGGGAGAGAAAATATTCATAGACGCGGCCCAAGGTGTCCTTGGCGCGGTCGGCGGTATGGCCAAGGGCGATATCGCTGACCAAGTTGATGATCTGTCCGAGTCGTATCTTGTCGAGGCCTACTCGCCCGAAGTCTTTTGGCAGCACGGTCTTGAGGGAGGGGTTGTCGCGCTCGATCGCGGCCATCGCATCGTCGACCAGCGTGCCAATGGTCGGCTGCGGGGCGTTTGCCTTGAGATAGGACCAGCGCGCCTCCTTCGGCACCCAGAAGATGCTGGCGGCTTTGTATTCGTCGGGATCTTCAGGGTCAGCGCCCTTCTTGCGCTGCGTTTCGAGCTCGGCGTGCTTCGCCTCGAAGGCATCCGAGATGTACTTGAGGAAGATCAGGCCGAGGACGACGTGCTTGTACTCCGCCGCATCCATATTGTTGCGGAGGCCGTCGGCCATCTGCCACAGCTTGGCCTCGAAACCGAGGTTCGCTCCAGTCTCAGGTTTAGAAGCTGCTTTCCCCTTGGTTGCCATTGATGGTGTTGCTCCTTCTTCTGTCGCAATACGTCCCTATCGCCTATCGGATGAGCCTATTTTGAAATAGCGCGAGCACCACATCCATCTGTTGGTTATGAACCTTGTCAATGGGCTCACCGAGAGACTTCATGACCTTCTTCCACAGCCCCACTTCTCCCAAGCTGACAAGTGATGGATTAGCCTTCAGAATGTTTGCTGCCTTCACTGCATATTTCATATTCTTTCGGGAACGCGTAAATTTTCCAGACGTGACTCCCTTGACCATCCCAGCTGCACACAACCCTAGAAACGCATTCTTGGGGCAGGACTTCACCTGAGAAGATGTTCCGCCTCCCCATATCGAAGTGGTGGCTTGATCCCACGCATCGGATGAATCTTGAGGCTGTCTTCCCTTCGCTAGCTTGTGCGCCGTCAGTGCTGCCGTACCGAATGCTCCCATTTGCTCCCCCCTATTTTGTATCCGAAGAATAACCCTTTCACTCCGAGAAATCACGTCCCTCCATAGGGAAGTCTTTGGGTTTCTCGAACATGAACGGAGAAGCGAGGTATCCGCCAGAAAGGTTGGAACCTATGCCTCCAGAAGGGATCCCCAGATTCTTTTATCCTACACAGGTGAGCGAGTGCGCTCCGCAACATTCGCCGTAATGGCGGGACCCCCACCCGGCGTCCTGAGAAGGAAGGCTGGAACTGACCAAAGCATCACGGTTGGTACAACCGCGACTGAGGGAATTCCAGAAGGCTTCCGCTCGGCGACGTCCAAGCTTGCTCGTTATCTCTCTAGGGATGGGGCCTGATTGATCTTCCACTGCGCGCGTCCAACGAGGGCCTTCAGAGGCCGCGCGTTGCGCGAGCACAGAAGATCATCAGCCTTCATCCCGCCCCCCCGTCGAAGAAGGGGTGCCACGAGAGGCGACGGAGCGATGCGCACTCGCTCACCTGTTCTCTACTCAGAGAGATCCGAGAGAGAAACACAGGAGGCGTGAAAGATGAACCATGAGAGGGACAGGGATGCGAGCGGAAATGGCACGACGACGTGCGAGCTTTCGCACGTCTTATTGAAACTGGTGAGCCGGCCGGGGCTCGAACCCGGGACCCTCGCCTTAAAAGGGCGATGCTCTACCAACTGAGCTACCGGCTCGCACTGCGAAGCGCGTGGATTCTACCACCGACTCTCGGCCTGTGACTAGACCGGTCTGACTGGTTTATTTGGTTTGTTTGGTTTGTCTTGTTTATTTGGTTGTTCGGATCACGCAACAAAACAAACCAGATCACCTGTTCATCGGCGGAGTTCTCGGCATCCGTGAAGCGTATCTCGCTAAGCATCGTTCGTTTCAGGATTCGGACGTTTCACGCTTCACGTTTCACGAACGACGCGAGCGAATTTTGAGCGGATTGCGAAGCATAATGGTTTCACTGCGCTTCGAGCCGGTCGAGATCATATCGATGGGACACTCGGAGATATCCTCAAGATACTGGAGATAGCGCTTGGCTTCCACGGGAAGCTGTTTATACGTGGTTGCACCGGTGGTAGAGCCGGACCATCCCTTAAACGTCTTGTACACCGGCTTGCATTCGGTCAGCGTTTGGAGATCCGCAGGCATGTCCCGATAGAGCTTCCCCTCATACCGATAGCCGGTGCAGACCTTGAGTTCCTTGCAACCGTCGAGGACATCCAGTTTCGTCACGGCCAATGACGAAAGTCCATTCACTTTGGTGGCATAGCGCACGATGACGCCGTCGAACCAGCCGCAGCGGCGCGCACGCCCCGTCGTCGATCCGAATTCTTTCCCTCGCGTTTGGAGCCCCTCTCCCACCGCATCGGTTAATTCCGTGGGGAACGGCCCGCTGCCGACACGCGTGGTATAGGCCTTGACGACCCCAAGCACCGCGTCGATCTTCGTGGGTCCCACGCCCGTTCCCGTTGAGGCGCCGCCGGCGGTTGAACTCGAGGAGGTGACGTAGGGATAGGTGCCAAAGTCCACATCCAAATGTGTCCCTTGCGCCCCTTCAAACAACACGGTCTTCCGTTTCTCGATCATCGTATTGACGAGCATGACGGTATCAACGATATGGCCCTTCAGCCGGTCGGCATAACCCATATACTGGTGGAACACCTTGTCGACATCGAACCGTTCCAGCTTATACAGTTGTTCGAGAAACCAATTGATCTCGACCACATTCTCTTCCAGTTTCGTTCGAAACGCCTTCGGGTTCAGCAGATCTCCCATGCGGATACCGACCCGCGACATTTTATCGGCATAGGCCGGACCGATCCCTCGGCCCGTCGTGCCGATTCGGCGAGAACCTTTAGACTGTTCAGAGGCTTTGTCGATGGCCTTGTGATAGGGCAGAATGAGATGGGCGCGCTGACTCACGACAAAATTCTTTCCGATTTTGACCCCTTGAGTCTGCAGATGGTCCAGCTCCTCAATCAACGACGCTGGATCCACGACGACCCCATTCCCGATCACACAGAGCGTCCCACGATAGAGAATGCCTGAGGGAATGAGGTGAAACACAAAGGTCCCGCGCTCATTGATCACGGTGTGCCCCGCGTTGGACCCTCCTTGGTAGCGAACCACTGCATCGACGTCGCGGGCCAAGATATCCACGATCTTGCCCTTACCTTCGTCGCCCCACTGCGCCCCGATCACCACGAGATTTGCCATCGCCTGACATGCTCCTCAAAAAAAGAGCCCTGGCTGGACCGAGAGCCAGAGCCGAGGTGCCATGGTAGGGACGCCTCTAGTGATTGTCAAGAAGCGTGAAGGTCAAATGTAGACAGTCCAGGCCGCAGCCAAACGGGGTAGTGTTGATACGATGACATACGAGGCGACCGACGAAGATACGCCCCCTTCCATGGTTCGCGAAGGCATGCATCAGCCATCCTGGCCGAGGGATTGCATTTCTCCTGGTGGCTGGTTCAGGCTGGACAAACGGCTCGATATCGGCGTTTTCAAGGAAGTGACACCTCACCGCCATGGCAACTATTCCCAACAGGGACGCGTCTCTCGACGATGAATAATCAATCGACACGTAAACATTTCTCGATGATTCGCGAGTTTCACTTAGCCGACTTTTTCACGCTGGCGAATGCGGCCTGTGGGATGGGAGCCGTGTTGTTCAGCATGTTCTATATGGGGAGCCGGTCGGTAGACCATTTCTTCGCAGCCGCTGCCTTGGTGGCGGCGGCCCTTGTCTTCGACACTCTCGACGGCCGCATCGCACGATGGCGGCATAAACATTCCGCGCTCGGACGCGAATTGGATTCACTCGCGGATATCATCTCATTTGGGGTCGCGCCGGCGACCCTCGGATTCGCTGCAGGCTTGTGCGGAGGGTGGGACTGGATCGCGCTCCTGTATTTTGTCTGTTGTGGAGTCAGTCGGTTGGCCCGGTTTAATGTGACGGCCGAGAGCCTCTCAGAGGGCAGAGATGCAGTCGCCTACTTCGAAGGCACACCGATTCCCACCAGCGTGGTCCTGTCGGGCATACTCGCCCTGGCGGCGTGGCAAGGGCGGCTAGGCGAACACCTGTACTGGGGCGCCTGGTCGATCGGACCCTGGGATCTGCACCCATTGGTCCTGCTGTTCGTCCTATCCGGAACCTTAATGGTCAGCAAAACCTTGCGCATTCCAAAATTTTAAACATACCCCCCAACAGACCTGATTCCGCCCTGATCACAGGCTGTCAGGAACCATGGGATCGCCGCCTCGTAATCCAATGGTTCATGGAACATTATTCAGCTCTCTACCGTTTCCAGGTGGGGTCGCATTGATCGTGTCCCAGAACCGCGAATGCACCGCCGAATCCCCCGGTCGGTGTTTCACCTTGCTGCTCGCCGGATCTGTTCCAAGGAAGTTGTCGTCGTTCCAATTCGTCGAAAGCCTGATCGGTCGAGGAACGAACCCACCACCGCAATTTCGGCAGACATTTCCCAGAACGGGTTCGACGTAGGAGATGCAGAAGGTGCACTCATAGGAGCAGATCCGCGCCTCAAGCGAATCGGGCGGCAGCGCCTTGTTGCAATGCTCACAGGTTGGCCCGAGTTCAAACATCGCGTCCTTGATGCGAAACTACCCGTAACGGGGAATCAATGGTTCCTGGAACAATTTTTAACTACCGTGCCGCTTTTGCTTCGCCTTGCTCGAGTAAGATGTTTTTCCAGGCTCTGTGAACATCATTCGAATTTCTCGAACTCCTCCTTCATGATCCTGTTCGCCGAAACGGACTATCAAATTGCCGTCTCGAACGAACCGCAAATCCTGAAGCTTCTTATTGAATTTAGCAATCTTGGTTGCCTGACCCTTAAAAATGGTTTTCACTGACTTTTCATAAATACGATCTAAAACCGAAGTGACGGCAACACAGTGGGCTTTTACCGCCTCATCAAGCTTGATAGTTCGGGTAGCCACACCTCTGTTCTCTGTGACCGTACATGAAAAACCCGACAAGCCAACTCGTACAGGAACAAAGGCCTGTGTTCTGCTTTCGCCTCGCCGCAAAAAGTCCAGGCTGTGGGACGCAAGTTGATGTCGAAGAGTTCTGATCTCCAGCTTATCGAACTCATCACGAATGGCTTTCGGATACGGACAATTCATCAGCGAATACAGCTTTAGAACGGCCTGCCGCTGAACATAGGCGGCACTTAGTAGGCCATACAACCTAAGATAACGCTCCCCGATATCCTCATACCGAGTCGGACCATCAAGCGAAAAGTTGAGAAAGCTCCCTAGTCCTAGTGAGGCATCTTCGACAACATCCATCGCCGCACATATAAAATCCCAGTCTCGATCGTCATTGAGCCGTAAAGCCTTGGCGGCGGACTCACCTTTGCCCCAAATACGGTCGTTCACAAGATCGCGGAAGGCGCTTGCATAGGACTCAAGGATGCTATTTGGACTATTCATTTAGCCACCAAACCGAACAACAGTGCGCATGCTAACCACGTAATACGCTGAGACAGACCGAAAACCGGCGCGTGATTCTTGCGCGTGTCCAATCACTTGTCAACGCTCCCTCCAAGCTCGCTCGTTGTCTCTTCAGGGATGGGGGCTGATTGATCTTCCACTGCACGCAACCAACGAGGGGAGTCCGGTTCCTTCTGGGTCCGCTCATTTCAAGATCATAACCATCAACGCTCCCTCCAAGCTCGCTTGTTTTCCTCTTCAAAGGGTGGGCTGGTCGATCCTCGAATGCGCGCGTCGAACGACCGCCACTCATCTAACAGACCCTTCCAAGCTTGCTTGCTTCTCTCTCGTGGAATGGCGCTCGTGTTGGTTCCACTGCGGCCGTCGAGCGAGCACATTCTGATCGTGCGCGCTCCGGGAGCAAGGAATCAGCACGGGTGTTATTCCACCCCTTTATCGTGCGCGCTCCGGGAGCAGGAGGACGACCAGGCTACCCTCCTCCTCCCTCGCGTTGCGCGAGCACAGGAGACCATCTAGCCTGCCCTCTCATCCTCTGAAGTCCCCTATTCCCCTCAAAGGGAGTGGCCAGATTGTCGTTCACTGCGCGCGTCGAACGAGCACATTCTTATCGTGCGCGTTCCGCGAGCAAGAAGGACATCTGGCCGCTCCCTTCCCAACTTTCAGCGCGAATGATCCGGACCCGGACTCACGATAATCGGCACGTTAGACTTGTCAGGCATGATGATCGTCTTGGTGCTGGGATTCTCGTACAGTTTATATTTGAGATAATCAGGCGTGAGCGTTTTCGTAATGATCTCCTGCGCCTGAGACTGACCCTTGGCGCGGATACGCAGGCTCTCACTCTCGCCCTCGGCACGAATCTGCAACGCATCCCCTTCGCCTTTCGCTTGAATCCTGGCGATCTCGGCGTTGCGTTGCGCAATCAGTACCTCAAATTCCTTTTGTTCTTTCTCCTGCTCCTTCGCCTGCTTCTGTTCGATGGCTTTCAACACCATCTGGGGAAATTCGATCTCGGATAATGCCACGCTGTAGACATCCAGATGCCGTCCTTTGAGCGACTCGACCATCACCGCCTCAATCTTGTTGCCGATTTCGCTGCTCCGTTCAGGAAGTGTGACCATCGTGTATTGGGCGACAACCCCACGCACAGCCGAGAGGAACTGTGGCCGCACGAGTTGTGCATACCAGCCATGCCCGACCTCCTGAGCGAGAAAATAGATTTCCTCCCCAACCGGGCGCATCGTAATCGCCGCATGCAGCGTCACCGAGAGATCGTCGGCAGTCAGGGCATCGACCTTTTCCGTAAAGCTCTGATACCGGATGTCGTACTCGAACACACTGTTCCACGGCGCATGCCAATAGAACCCCTCCTTGAGCGGCTCCTTCGTCAGCCCCGCCGTGAGCGGGTTCCAGCGCAGCCCTCGCTTCCCCTGGTCTACGGTCGTCCCACAGCCGTACATCAACAACAGAACCGGAATCACCAGCACGATCGCGCGAGAACGAGTTGAGGGCTTCATTGGTCCTCCTCTGTGAATTGTGTAATCGGTCTTCCTCTCCCGATTATTGCCACTGCCTCTTGTCGGTCACCGACGCCGCGGCTGTCCAGTTCGAGCGGCCTCCACATACGCGTCAGCCCGACGTTCCAAATCCTGAGCCGCGACGGCATAGTACTGAGAGAGCTGCCGGGCTCCACTGACCCAATCGGACTGAGGGCCGAAGAGCTGTTCATATCGGACAGCGCTCTCGGCAATCGCAGCAGCCTTCTCTTTGAGGACCATTGCCTCGGCTCGGTAGTTGCCGGCAATAGCTATCTGATCTTGCAATGAATCGACAGAGGTTCTGTCAATCGTCTCAACAGGCTGAGCACAGCCAACAGCAGCGAGCGAACAGAGTAGGATCAGAACACTCCATCCAACGTGGAGCGTAGCTGTCGCACGCAGTAGATTGTTCATCGCATCCTCCCTGTGCAGTTCAACGCATGGCGTCGATCATGGGAAAGACCGAAAGCGTTCGGCGTCTCGTCGAGACAACCCAGTTCGATGGTGGAGGTATGGTCATCATCATTGACAGACTGAGGCCGACCACAACTGTTCAACGCAGGTTTTAGCTACCCTTGAAAAATTCGATGATCGCCTTGTTGTTCCCGGGCCATTCAGTATGTGTCCCCGTGCCTTCACAGTAGCGTGTGACAACGTTGTTCCGACACCCCCTATACGTTACACAACCCTCTGCATCTTTAACAGGGGGGGTCGCCTCGCAGCCATTGCAGGCCGCCCACCATTGTAGCGCCTCTTTCCCATACCCTGGGAACAGGCTGTCCTGGCTACTGTGCATGATCATCACGGGAAGGGAATTCGGACAGTGATAGGCTTTCAAGTCCTCACCCCTGATGCCCATGGCACTCGGAGCAATTGCAGCTGGAATATGTTTGGTGCCATTGAGAAACGCGATGGCCATGGCCGTCGTCCCTCCATCGGAATGGCCGGTGAGAAAAATCCGTTTCTTGTCGATGCACCATTTCCGTTCGATCAGTCCCGGTATCTCAGCCAGCTTTTCAATGGTTTCAGGATTCATCGCCCGGTGATCGGCATAGGCCACAATAAAACCTGCCGCCGTCGCTTCTTGCGTCAGATGCACAAAGTCTTCTGACTTATATCGATTGGTCCGCGCCGGCGCATAGACCATGAGTAACGGATGGACAATGTGTGGATTATAGTTCGTCGGCGTTTTGACCATATAGCGAATACCAGCCGTGGTCTGCTCGTCATTGCTGGCGCCGGCTCTACCGGGTTTCGTTCCTGGTTCGCACTGTCGCGTATCATTGCCGACTGCATACACTGCCTCACTCAGCGCTGTGCCAGGATTCACCGCTTCGGCAGCGTTCTTTCCAGCAAGTTGAGTCGCGCCTGAACCGGAAAGACCTATGACCAATAGGCTCACGGCAACGGCAATGATCGTTGGACGGCCGGGCTGCTTTGTCCCAAAGCGTATCCATTCCGGCTTCACGAGCCCAACCGCTAACAGAGCGACTGAAAGGACAATCATCCCGCTGAAGATCGTTGGGAACAATGCGTTCATCAGTTCTATTCGCTTCTTTCAATACGAGAGGCTTGGAGGGCAGCAACTGTATCAACGTCTCTTCAACAAGGCTCGAAACTCTTCTGGTATGGGCATGGATCTAAACGGATGAACATACGCACCACCGGTATTCCCCAACGGCACCCAGATTCGCGAGAAGATCAACGCGCCAATCATTCTGACAACTTGCCCCCTGACCTCAATTGAGTCTCGGCGTTTCCAGCCGACCTTCAGCATCCACCAATGCGCCCTCGCATGCGCGAATGCGAACGACTGCCCCAGAATATGTGCGCGCTCGAGGTGATAGAACGCCTTGTCCGGGTTACCGCCATAGTAGTGCTCGGCTGCAGCATGCATCTCCTTCTCGTAGACTTGTCTTAGCTCTGCGTGCATTTTCCTACCCCTGGCAATCAACCAGACTTTGATAACGAGAGCACGTCGACTATGGTACGGCCTAACAGGATGCTGAAAAAGTCCGCCAGCATCGTTCTCGCTTCGCTCAGAGGCTCAACGTACCGAAGCGTACGCCTCGCCTCTTCGCTCGCTGCGGCCTTGCTGAACGGCCTTTTTGAGCATCCTGAGGTTTTTGGGGTTGTCGCTCCTTCTGTCATTTCTCAACGGTGTTGTCTATGTAAACCGAGTTTTCCCGCAGCCTGCTAATGCTGAATTGGGAATGTACTAAAAACCTCCGGCTCATTCACGAGCCGGCTCTCGCGACTTACTATACCCTGGAAGCGTTCGAAGCACGGTTCAGGAACAACTGTGTTGGAATCATTTTGTCATGTTCGATGTCTGATGTTGTTCAGGTCGGATAAGATTCGGTTTTCCCTCTTCCCCGACAAAGACGACCAGTAATTTCAACGGGACGTCGCCTAAATTCTTTGCGCTATGCACGGTGTTCATCACCTCTAAAAACCCCGTCCCAGCCTTGAATGTCTGTCGCGAGCCATCCTCAAACTCCACCGTCATTGTCCCCTCAAGAACATGGACGTAGGTGGGGACTGCATGCATGTGGCGACCGTTTTCCTTCCCCGGTTGGATGTCGACCAGGACCGAGGCCATTTCTGCCTTATCGGTTTTGGGATATTCAATCTTCTGGCCGCTGATCGTCGTTGACCCTTTCATCACCGCGGTCACTGTTACATCTTGTGGCTCCGCACGCACTGAGACAGCCGTTTGGACAAAGACCATGATCAAGAGGGCTGAGAAAATTATTTTCATCGTCATACCTCCATTAGCATTTGTTTTTTAAAACCGGTGGGAAATACGCCCAACACCCATGAAATCGGGAATAAGACATCGCGCAACGTTATCATGCCAACGAGCCTAGCGTCCCCCCTCAGCGACAACCAGGCCAGATCATCGGCTCAGAAGACATTCGGCTCGTTCACGAACAAAACAACACGGGCGACCCTCCCGTAACCAGGAGGGCGCCCGTGTATGGCACTGATGACGTCGAAGGCCTCTCTATCCTCAGCTCACCGAAACTGCCTGCAGGCCTTAGTACGGGATCACGCGTAAACAGTCCTTGCTCTCGTTGTTCCAGACCACATCACACAGGTTTGACATGCGCGCCACGATCTGCGCTGCCACGCCGCCCGTGCCACCGAACAACCCGCACCAGCCCAAGGTCACAAACCCCCAGTGCAACGGTGCGGCGAAGAGTTCATCGACGAACCAGAACGCATGGCCCCACTCGTTGAGTCCCACATTCGGAAGAATCATCATCGGTCCCACGATCGCCCCCACTAAGGGGAACGAGATGCCTTTGCTGAATTGCGGCAGGCGGGTCCTGGCATACAGCCACACCGCCTGGCCACAGGTGATGTAGAGCGGGAACGTGAAGTAGAAGGCAATAATATGGCTGGCCGTGAAGCTCGTATCGCGAATGATCACCTGGTGCCACGAGGCGTCCTGTTCGAGGGTGTAGCTCCCCGCCCAGTAGACGCCGAAGACGTACACCGCGAGCCACATCATCCAGTAAAAATACCGTTTGAGCTCTTTCTTGGGATCCAAGTTGGCCAGGTTTCGATCCCGCGTTTGCCAAATCCACCCCAGGGTCGCAGCCGCGAAGATGATGTTGGCAATCACATTAAAGCGCCAGAGGCCCATCCAGACGTTTTCGAACTCCGGTGTCATCGAGTCCAATCCGTGGGAGTAGCCAAAGACACGCTGAAACACGACCTCGGCACCCACCGCCGCCAACATTGCGAACCAGCCGATCTTGAGGGGCCTGGAGTCGTACCAGAGCGACATATCATATCCAGGATCGCTCCCTTCCCATTGTTGTACTTGCCATGTTCTTACCCTCCCTTCATGTGCTTGAGGACCACCTCTGTGGGTTGGTTCTGGACGTCTCTGCCAAAGATCTTGCCCGCTATTTTCACCTCCTCCTTTCTATGAGATCCACACAGGCAACCGTCAATCCATGGTGACGTACATGAGCAATTCACATTCCAGCAGAACTCCCACGTAACTTAGCCATCGCTGATGCTGGAAACTCTTTTGAATGAACGATTTCGTTCGAGAATCCCTACGGCAAACACAATGACGTGCCGAAGAGGAGCTGCTGAATTATCAGCATGGTGCCGAAAAATCAGCTTTCACTCGGACCACTTACAGGGGCTGTGTGAGAAACCAGGCGAAGAATGGCGAGAGATATCGAGCTTAGGCGGCTAGTGATTTTTGGCGAGTAACGGGTGTATGATTTATTTCGATTGATGTGATCTAGCAGGCTGCGGAGAAACTCATTTCATACACAAATCGCGATGGAATCTTCCATGGGCGCCGATGTCAAAATAATCGCAGGATGCTCAAAAAGGCTGTCCAGCAAGGCCGCAGCGAGTGAAGACCGGAGGCGTACCCTCTGGGGTACGTTAAGGATCTGAACGATGCGAGAACGCCGCTGGCTGACTTTTTCAGCATCCTCCTACCTTCTTCTGTTGAACACTCGCCCGGAGAGTAGATATAGGACGATGACCGGACGAGCATTCCTCTTTGCTGGTTTTGACGGAAGCCGGCCCTATTCAGGAGAGGACCTATGAAAACCAACCGTCACAATGAAACCATTCAGCTATCAGCTACCCCCGATGACCTTTCTCATCCCGACATTGAAGACCGTACGCGGGCCGAGACATTGCTTGCCGGAGAAAATCGCCTGCTCGAGATGCTCGCCACCGGCTGTACGCTCTCAGAAATCCTTGATGCTTTGTGCCGACTCATCGAAGATATTGCGAGCGGATCTCTCTGTGGGATCGTGCTCGTCGATCCAATCAGCAATCGACTGAAGCACGGAGCAGCGCCCAGCCTTCCACTCAGCTACAACGACTCAATCCACGGCAGACCCGTGAATCTCTTTTCGGGTCCATGCGCCATGGCGGCTAGTCTCAAAGAGCAAGTGATTGCCGCCGATGTCGCCTCGGACACACGATGGGACAGATACGACTGGCGTGCGCTGGCCATGGCCCATGGACTGCGCGCTTGTTGGTCCACTCCCATATTGGCATCCGACGAAACAGTATTGGGCGCCTTCGCGATGTACTCGCGAGAACCCGGCCGCCCGACCGCGCAACATCAACATCACATCGGGCAGATCACGCATCTGGCCACAGTAGCCATTGAACACAAGTATGCGGAAGACAAGCTCCGGCAAAGCGAACAAGAGCTGCGGCAACTCATCGATGCCGTCCCCCAACATATCTTCGTCTTGGACCCGGATGGGAGCGTTCTCTATACCAATCAGGTCGCGCGCGAATATCAAGGTCTTCCCACGGCCAATCCTCAGGGAGACCATCTAGCGCTGTTCATCCATCCGGACGAACGAGACATGGTGCTGAGTGAACATCAACGTTTGATATCCCGCGGTACCCCCTACGAGCTGGAAGCACGACTCCTCGGTAAGGACGGGCAGTATCGCTGGTTTCTCATCCGCGTCAGCCCATCGCGGGCTGAACAAGGACACATCGTCCGGTGGTATGGGACCAGAACGGAGATCGAAGACCGTAAGCGAGCGGAGGAAAAGCTCCGTCAAGACGAGAGAGAGCTGCGGCGTATCACTGACGCCATCGATCAACGCATTGCTATCCACGGGCCTGACGGAAAAATGCTCTATGCGAATCGAGTCATGCTTGAATATAGCGGACTGAGCATTGAAGACGTGATGGCGGATGACTTTCGCGCACGACTCGTGCATCCCGATGATTTGGAGCGATCTCGGGCCGAGCGCCAGCAGGGGCTCGAACGCGGAGTCCCGTTTGAACTTGAGCTGCGCGCGCGCCGCAAAGACGGGCAGCACCGGTGGTTTCTTATCCGCTATAACCCGTTCCGAGACGATGAGGGACGGATCATTCGCTGGTATTCGACGGGAACCGACATCGACGATCGCAAACGGGACGAAGAGAGGATTCAAAAAGAAAACTTGGCGTTGCGCGAGGAAATCGATCACTCTTCGATGTTTGAAGAGATCGTCGGTTCATCGGAAAAAATCAGAAACGTACTGACGCAAGTCACGAAAGTGGCGCCGTCAGATTCCACGGTGCTCGTGCTGGGTGAGACCGGAACGGGCAAGGAGCTCATCGCTCGGGCCATTCACAAGCGTTCGAAACGGTCGTCCCGGGCGTTTATTACCGTCAATTGTGCGGCAATCCCTCCTTCGCTCATTGCCTCTGAGCTGTTTGGGCACGAGAAAGGCGCATTCACCGGTGCGCGCCAAAGGCGTTTGGGACGATTTGAGCTGGCCGATGGTGGGACGATCTTCCTTGACGAGATCGGAGACCTGCCTGCCGAGACCCAAATCGGCCTACTGAGAGTGCTCCAAGAGAGAGAAATTGAACGGATCGGCGGCAACCAACCGATTGCCGTGAACGTGCGCGTGTTGGCCGCTACGAACCGCGACCTGAAAGCGGCCATGGCAGCAGGCACATTTCGACAGGATCTCTTCTATCGGCTCAATGTCTTTCCGATCCAGATTCCCTCGCTACGCGAACGGGTGGACGACATTCCATTACTCGTCACTTACCTGATTGAGTGTTATGCAAAGAATGCCGGGAAACAGATGAGGAACATACAGAAAGAGACCCTGGAGCTGTTTCAAGCCTACGACTGGCCCGGCAACATTCGCGAACTGCAAAATGTCATCCAGCGGGCTATCGTGCTGTGCGAGAGCGAAACATTTTCCGTCGATGAGACCTGGCTGAAACGGGAACGGCAGCGGCTGTCTGGATCGGTGGTTCCCCTAGGTGCCACCCTTGCCGAGCATGAGAAGGACATCATTGAGGCCGCGTTGGCGGATTGCAGGGGCCAGGTCAGCGGCCCTACCGGCGCCGCTGCCAAGCTTGGACTCCCACGGCAAACACTTGAGTCGAAAATCACGGCACTGGGGATAAACAAGCATCGCTTCAAGACTCGACAAGCCGACTATACACGATAGAAAGGCCGGACGTTGTTTGCATGCCAGCCGCAAGAGCCAGTCTCTTGCGAATCGTTCCTTCTGGTTTAGACTGTTCCTCTGACTTCGCCCCCTCGCTCCTTTTCACACCATCTCATCAGGGAATTGACGCCTCACCGATACTGCCGCCAGTCTTGCCGATCATTCAGCAAATGCTGAAGTTTCGGCAGCCGCTCCCACGCTGCACGCACGTGTACCAATCATTTACAGCTGGTCTCTTCATTGCATTCCTTTGATGTCATCCAGGTCGGAGAAGGCGCCGATGACAATAAAGTTTGAAAAAGAAACCCGCCACCTCAAGACGATGATTCGGGTGAGCGGTCGGCTGCAATCAAAGCATCTGGATGAATTGAAGACACAAATAGAAGGAACTCGGTCACGGATTGCGCTGGATCTCAGCGAAGTGACGCTCGTAGACGTCGAGATCGTTCGATTTCTGAACGCCTGCGAGAAAAGCGGTGTCGAGCTCCTCAATTGCTGGCCGTACATTCAAGAGTGGATGGTCCGTGAACAAAGCAGGGAAGGGTAAGAGGATGGACTCTGTCATATTCGAAAAGGAGGTCACACCATGAGAGACATCATTTTCATTATTCTTGGTGCTGTAACTGTTATGTGCCTGGCACTTGCAACCGGTTACCTCCAGCCGTAGCCCTTGTCGAACAGGTGCGAAGTATCAGACGCAAGGATCCCAGCAAGGAAGGAGGCATGCGATGAGGTGCGCACGCTGTGGGGGATTGATGGTGCTTGAGAAGTTTGAAGTGTTTGGACTCGGATCCTATGGCGATGAGTTTTCAGGATGGCGCTGCATCAACTGTGGGGGAATTGTCGATCTCGTGATTGCTGCACATCAGCGTATCGCGTCGCCAGCTGCAGCATCCCTCCAGGCGGTGACAACCGTGCAAGGAAGCTCCCTTTCCCATAGACGGATCGAGCAGCGGATCACCACGAGGTCCTAAACAGGAGGGTTCGGCCATGATTCGGCACATGACACGAGCAGGCGCTACGGTGCTCATTCTTGTTACCACACTGCACCCCGGCGTAGCCGCAGCGCATGAAGGTGCGGCAATGGAAGTAGACCCTTGCCTGCGCCATGTTGGTGAGCGGGCTGTGCATTTCAACGCCTACCAGCCGCAATACGAGCTGAACGCGCAATACTGCACAGACATTCCCAAGACAGGCGAGACCTTCCTGGTCGTGGACCTCGTGGACCCGGCACTGCGCAACGAGCCGGTCGGGATGCGGATCGTGAAGGGGAACGGGAGCAATGAGGCAGAAGATCAAATTGTGGCGGATATTCGTCCGAGCCATCACCCGGACGGAGTGCTCAGGGGCGAAGTCAGATTGGACGAGGGCCTGTATAGGGTCACCATCGCGTTTGAGAAGCAGAATCTGATGCAGCGCCCGCAGTATCTCTTGCGGGTCCAGATGTTCGATTATCAGAAGTTGGTGAATTCCGTAGTGGTACCACTGCTCGGCGTACTGCTAATAGCCTGGATCGGGTACAAGCTCCTACGATCGAAGTGGCTGCGGAATCGGTGGGCAGACGTCCGTTCGTAGGAAGCCGGGCGCTCCAGCCCGCGAGCATATGGTCTAACTTTCGAGAGGGAGGAGGCTGACAATGTCTATACAATTTCTGAAACCTGCTGGCCTGCGCTTCATGACATCGCAAACCGATTCAGTGTTGAACAGAACTGGCAAGATTCCTTGGTATGTCTACTTTATCGGAGGAGCAATCTATACCGCTCTTGCCGGTTGGCTGTTCGCAGAATCGTCTCCTCTGGCATGGCTTTGCCTCATCAGCGCGCCGATAGGATTCTTCTATGCCTGGGGGGCCTGGAAAAACGAGAAACACGATAGCGGTAACGTCTAACCACGTGCTGAAGCAAAACGGCCAAATGGCCTGGGTCGTGCGCAGCAAGGAGTCACTAACAAGGAGGAGGTCTGATGGAATCATTGATGGATATTCTTGTCGGTCGTCAGGCGAACAAACGTGTGGGTTCTATACCGTTCTCCGCTCCAACCTACGCGCAGATTCACGGTTTCTTCGGAGCCTTGGTGCGTGCTGTCTATCGAATCGAGGTGGTCGGCGCCGATCGCCTCCCCATCATCGGGCCTGTGGTCATCGCTCCGAATCACGACTCGGTGCTCGACGGGATCATCCTGAGGGCAGCGCTCTCGCGGGAGCTGCGTTTCCTCGCGAAGGCAGAGCTCTGGCGGTCCCAATTGCTTGCGTGGATGCTCGACGGACTTGGCGCAATCGGAATTAAGCGTGGCTGCGGCGACCACTTCGCTCTCGTGCGAATGCGGCAGGCGCTTGAGGCAGGACAGGCCGTCGCGATTTTCCCGCAAGGCGCCATCTACGGCGACCGTGTATGGCACCGGGGTGCTGCGCGCCTGGCGCTCGTGACAGGCGCGCCACTTGTGCCAGTCCGCCTCGTCGGCACAGCACGGGCCCTCTCGCGGGGCAAAATCGGGTTCCCTCGGTTGCGCGTCATCTTCGGAGAGCCGATCACAGTCGCGCGTGCTCCGGAAGAACCGGTTGCGGCGACGAAGCTGACCGAGCGGTTACGCGCCGCCGTCGAATCGCTGGCCTAACCCACTCTCTCATCTCCTGAGACCACCTGATCCTCTTCAAAATGGAGCGGCCAGATTGTCGCTCACTGCGCGCATCGGGCGATCGTTATCCATCACCTGCTCCCTTCAAGCTCGCTTACTTTCCCCTATTGCAAGGACACCCATGTTGGGCCAAGTGCGGCCGTCAAGCGAGGCTACAGATGCGCCCTCCAAGCTCGCTCGTTTTTTCTTCAGGGATGGAGGCTGATTGATCTTCCATTGCGCGCGTCCAACGAGGGCCTTCTGAGGCCGCGCGTTGCGCGGGCACAGAAGATCATCAGGCTCCATCCCCTCCTCTGTTCCGGGAGCACAGGACCCACGTGGGTGCCATTCCAATCCTTTTCATCGTGGGGGCTCTGCGAGCAAGAAGAACGGTTGCCTGCTCCCTCGTTTAGTTCTTTTTAGCAGGTTGCGGAAAGCACGGTCGGAGTCTTTCGTGTGGTGCTGGAACCAGAATAGCCTCAGGATGCTCAAACAGGCCGTCAGCAAGGCCGCAGGCGAGTCAAAACCGGAGGCATACCTCTGGGGCGCACGGTGCGACGAATAAGGAGCACCACGTCTGTGCGCGCCGCCGAGTTGGTGAGGCGGCTGGGTCCCCGTTGAGGATTTCGATGAGCCGAGAACAACGCTGGCGGTCTTTTTCAGCATCCTGTCAACGCAACTTCACAATCGTCACGCCATCGCCACCTTCTGCCCGATCTCCGGCACGGAACTCTGCCACATAGGGTGAGTCTTTCAAATAGATTCGCAACGACGCTTTGAGTTTTCCCGTGCCATGGCCATGAATGATGCGCAGAAACGGCGCACCGGCCATGGTGGCGCGATCCAGCGCCGCCACCACGTCATCCAACGCCTCGTCCGCCGCCTTCCCACGCACGTCCACAACCGTCTGTTCACCGAGCCCCAGTCCACCACCTGACGAGACTCGGCGTGGACTCGACGATACGGGCGGCGGTGCCACCTGCCCTCGTGCGAGACCGACGAGATTCGCCACGGTGGCTAGCAATTCTCCCTGCCCAATTTTCACCCTCACTCGCTTTTTCCCCTGCGGCATTTCGAGTAACGTGCCGGTCATGCCGAGCCCGCCGATCTCGACCTGATCTCCCATCCCCAACTGTTCAAGTGGAATCGGCGTGCCGGCTGGGGCTAATGCTGCTCTTGTCTGCGCCTCGAGCTCAAACAACCGTTGCTTCGCCGCCTTGGCCTTGATCAATTTCTGTTCGCCCTTGACGGTGTCTACCGTGGCTTGAACCTCCGCCCGCGCGCGACTGAACTGTTCGCTGAGTTTTCGCTTGAGCCCCTTCTCCGCTTCCCGTTCTGTCTCTTCCAAATGAGCCAACTGGGCCTTCGCTCGTTGTTCTGCCTGCTCCGCTTCACGCCTGGCCTCGACCGCCCGCGCCAGATCGTCGGTCAATTTCCGCTGCGTGATTTGCAAGTCATGCAGCATGGTTTCCATGGCCCGCTCGTCTGTATGGAGCTTCTGCCTCGCCTCATCGATCAAGGCCCGGTCCATCCCTAACCGGCCGGCAATCTCAAGCGCGGACGACCCGCCCGGCACCCCCATAAAGAGCCGATAGGTCGGCGACAGTGTCGCGACATCGAACTCAACCGCGGCATTGGCGAAACCCGGCATCCTGTGGGCCAAGGCCTTCAACGAGCCGTAATGCGTCGTCGCGACGACTTTCATCCCCAGCGTGGCCAGACGACAGAGCAACGCTTCGGCCAGGGCCGCTCCCTCCGTCGGGTCGGTCGAGGTCACCGGCTCATCGAGGAGGACCAGCCATTGCCGCGAAACAGCCTGTTCGTCGCCTCTGCGCTGACGATCCGTTTCGTCGAGCAACTGAATCATCTGGAGCATGTGCGCAGAAAAACTGGACAGGTCGCGAGCCAGGTCTTGAGCGTCGCCGATATCGGCATAGACATCAGAAAAGAACGCCATCTCCGATTCTGCGTCGCAAGGCAGGTGTAACCCGGCTCGAACCATCAAAGCAAAGAGCCCCACGATCTTGAGGGTCACGGTCTTCCCGCCCGTATTGGGGCCGGAGATGACGAGCACCTGGATCGATTCATCCAAGACAATATCGTTGGCGACCACCTGCGCTTTCGACAACGCAAGCAGAGGGTGTCTGGCCTGCAACAGCCGTACGCGCCCTTCGTCGTTGAGCCGGACTGGCTGCGCCTTCAGTTGGCGACCGAACGAAGCCCGCGCCGCAATTCCGTCAAGCAGGGCCAACGCATCGAGCCCTGCCAGCATCACCTCAGCTTGTGCCGCGACGAGGGCAGACAACTCACGGAGGATACGACGCACTTCTCGTTCGATCTCGAGATCCGCCACTTTGATCGAGTTATTCAACTCAACCAGCTCACGCGGCTCGATAAATACCGTCGCCCCGCTGGCCGAGACATCATGGACGATCCCCGGAACTCTTCCACGCATGTCGGCCTTCACCGGGATGACATAGCGGCCTTCTCGCTGGGCAACATACTGTTCCTGCAAAATGTCCTCGAAGCGGCGCGAGCGCAGCATCTGATCCACTTGATGTCGCATCTGCTGCTTGAGCCCCTGTGCCTGATGCGTCAAGCGCCGCAACTCCGGCGTGGCCGACTCCTTGATCGAGCCGTCTGGATGGATCGCGACATTCAGCGCGGTTTTCACGGGTCGCAGTTCCTCGACTGCCAGCAGGGGGTGCGCAACGGATGCCAACGCAGGGGCATCCCCCCGATGCCGCTCCACAACACGGCCGCTCTCTTCCAGTAAGCCCAGCAGCATCGCGCAATCGCGGAGTTCGAGAATCTCCAGCGCTCCCCCCTTCTGCGCCCGGGCGAGCGGGTCGCGCAGATCCGGAAAGGCCAAGGCAGGCAGGGCCTCGCCGGATGCTAGGAGCTGTCCCATCTCCGTCGTTTCCTGTTGACGCAGCTGGGAATCGTGGAGGCTGGTCGCTAATTCGAGGGCACGACAGCGCGCCGCCCCCATGGTGGATCGGGCATGCCCAGCCAGTGCCTCAAGCAGTCTGGGCCACTCCAACACCTGTGTCGTCTGTTCGAAAAGGTTCACCGATACCTCAAAGGAAAATGTCGCGCGATGGGAGCCTGTCCGACATGGCCTTCGTGGTGTGGCGAAGGAGGGCCAGGCAGATGCGATGCCGAGAATAATGTAGATGCGTGGCCATCATTCGCCCCAGTAGACCGGTCACTGTCGGACAGGCTCAAACTCTAATGAACCAAGCGACAGAGATGCAAGGCACCGCCCGGCAGACCTCATACAGAACGCCGTCAGCATCCAACTCACATGGCAGTGAAACGTCTGGGGTCAGAGGCGTAATTACCGCCTTAGTATGGCTTGACAAGGCCCAGGAGCGTCGATACTATCGGCTCCATTCAGGTAGGTGGATTCGTCGGCTCATATTTTCTTGAAGGACCACTCATCATGGCTATTCGGATCGGTATCAACGGATTTGGACGGATCGGACGGAACGTCCTGCGGGCATCACTCGGTGACCCCGACCTCCACTTTGTCGCAATTAACGATCTCACAGATGCGAAGACGCTTGCCTATCTCTTGAAATACGACTCGGTGCACGGGACATTACAGGGGAATGTCGAGGCCAAAGACGACCAGATCCTCATCGAGGGCAAGCCCATTAAAGTGCTCGCGGTGAAGGACCCGAAAGACCTTCCCTGGAAGGAACTGGAGGTCGATATTGTTATCGAATCGACCGGGCGTTTCACCGACCGTGAAGGCGCGGGGAAGCACCTCTCTGCCGGAGCCAAACACGTCATTATTTCTGCGCCGGCGAAGGACCCGGATGTCACCATCGTCCTGGGTGTCAACGACGCAGCCTACGACCCGAAAACACACCACATCATCTCCAACGCCTCCTGCACAACCAATTGTCTGGCTCCCGTGGCAAAAGTGCTGTTGGATAATTTCGGCATCAAGCACGGACTCATGACCACCATCCACTCCTACACCAACGACCAGCAGTTGCTCGACCTCCCCCACAAAGACTTGCGGCGCGGGCGCGCCGCAGGCATGTCGATGATCCCGACCAGCACCGGCGCGGCAAAGGCATTGCACTTGGTGCTGCCACAGCTCAAGGGGAAGATCGACGGCCTCGCGATCCGTGTCCCCACGCCGAATGTCTCGCTGGTGGATCTGACCGTCGAAACCGAAAAGGATTGTGACGTCGCCTCCGTCAACGCCGCCTTCAGAAAAGCGGCGAACGGCCCGATGAAAAACATTCTCTTCTATTCTGAAGACCCGATCGTCTCGATCGACCAAAAGGGCGACTCTCATTCGGCCACATTCGACGCCCCGCTCACGATGGCCATCGACAAGAGGCTCGTCAAGGTGACGGCCTGGTACGACAACGAGTGGGGGTATTCATGCCGGGTCCGAGACTTGATCAAGGTCATCGCGGCAAGAGCGACAAGACGGTGAGCACCGCGGGGCAGATCGATTCTCTGTCACGCTGACTCCCATTCCAGAAGCGACCGATTCGACGGAGCCGCAATGAGACTGCGCAAACAAACGATCGACGACGTGGTGCTGCGAGACAAGCGTGTCATCATCCGAGCCGACTTCAACGTCCCGTTGGACGATTCACACCAAATCACCGACGACACCCGCATTCGCTCGACCCTCCCGACCATCAATCGCGCTGTCGACGACGGCGCCAAGGTGATCCTCTGTTCGCACCTCGGTCGACCGAACGGAAAATTCGATCCCATATACAGTCTGGCCCCGGTCGCAAAACGTCTGGGACGGCTCATGGGCAAAGAGATTCTGTTTGCACCGGACTGCATCGGCCCGGTGGTGGAAGGGATGGTTGCCGCCATGAAGCCCGGCGACGTCCTGCTCCTTGAAAACCTCCGATTCCATCAGGGTGAAGAAAAGAACGACGATGCCTTTTCGAAGGCGCTGGCGTCCTTGGGCGACGTCTATATCAACGACGCGTTCGGCGCGGCACACCGGGCCCATGCCTCCACGGTCGGCATCACCAAATACATTCCGGCTTCGGCAGCCGGCTTCCTCCTCAAGAAAGAAATTGAATACCTTGAAGGCGCCGTCGAAAATCCTGTTCGGCCCTTTGTCGCCGTGCTCGGCGGGGCGAAAGTATCGGGAAAGATCGGCGTCATTGAAAATTTGGGCAAGCGCGTCGACAAAGTCATTATCGGCGGCGGCATGGCCTTTACCTTCCTCAAGGCGAAGGGGATGGAGATCGGCAACTCCCTGGTGGAAAACGACATGCTGGACTTCGCCAGAGGCATTGAGGAGCATGCCCTTTCCCGCGGCGTGAAATTCTACCTGCCGGTCGATTGTGTCGTCGCGGCCAGCCGCGAGCTTGGAGCGGAATCGAAGATCGTTCCGGTCCAGGAGATTCCGAAAGGGTGGTACGCCCTCGACATCGGCCCGGCCTCCGTCAAACTCTTCAACGAAGCAGTCCAGAACGCCAAGACGATTCTGTGGAACGGACCGATGGGTGTCTTTGAAATCGATGCCTACGCCCGTGGCACCCTCGCGATGGCTCACGCGATCGCCGATGCCTACGCCCTGACAATTGTCGGCGGCGGCGAAACAGCGTTGGCCGTGCATCGCGCCGGCGAATCGGACAATATGTCGTTCATCTCGACCGGGGGCGGCGCTGCGCTGGAATTGCTGGAAGGCAAACAACTCCCGGGCTTGACCGCCCTCCCGGATCGAGTCGCGTAGTCGCCTCGTCACGTGACTACATCCCCTCTACAACCTTCGAACATCGAGACACCTGTGCGCAGACCCCTCATCGTCGGCAACTGGAAGATGAACAAGACCGCCTCTGAGGCTGCGGCCTTCATTCGCGGCTTCTGCGAACGAGTGCCTGCCTCGCCTCACGCCGAGGTGGTCCTTGCACCGCCCTTTACGGCCCTCGAATCAGCCCGCACCGCCTTAGGTCCCTCCTCCTGGATCGGCCTCAGCGCGCAGGACGTGCATTGGGAGCCGCACGGGGCCTTCACCGGAGAAGTGTCCGCTCCGATGTTGCGCGATCTTGGCTGCCGTTATGTGATCGTCGGCCACTCTGAACGTCGCACGCTCTTCGGTGAACGAGATGAACATATTCAGAAAAAAGTCCTGGCGGCGCTGAGGCACGGGCTCTCTCCGATCCTGTGCGTAGGGGAATCGCTGGCAGCCCGCGAGGCAGGCCAAACAGAATCGGTCGTCACCGCTCAACTCAGCGACAGCCTGGCAGGATTAACCGCACAAGATCTCACGACCGTCACCATCGCCTACGAACCGGTCTGGGCCATCGGCACAGGCCGAGCCGCCACGACGGAGCAGGCCGTAGTCGTGCATCGCTCGATCCGGCTGTTCGTTGAGATCGGATGGAGTAGTGCCATCGCATCGGCCACAAGAATCCTGTACGGTGGAAGCGTCACGCCCAGGAACATCGAGTCGCTCCTCGCCTCCGACACGATCGACGGGGCTCTGGTCGGTGGGGCTTGCCTCAATCCAGACTCGTTTGCTACACTTGTCCGCCTTGCTCAGATACCGCGCGCCTAACTGATCGGAGTCTCATGTATATTTTCCTCATGGTCATTCATGTCTTGGTCTGTTTTCTCATGGTCGGAGCGATCCTCTTGCAATCAGGGAAGGGCGCTGAAATCGGCGCGTCATTCGGAGGTTCCAGCCAGACCGTCTTCGGTAGCCGCGGTCCCGCCAATTTCCTGAGCAAATTCACGGTCATCGTCGCGGCCATCTTCATGCTGACTTCGTTCAGTCTGGCCATCCTCGCCAAAGAACGGACGTTTTCTTCCACGGTCATCGATCTCAAAAAGCAAGAGTCTTCTCAAACCGTTCCCGAAACACCAGTCACAACGCCGCCGACCCCGGCTGCTGAGAACCCTGCTCCAAGCGACGCTTCACCCAGTAAACACTAGCCCGCATGATTCATGACGATTCGCCGTCCCCACTCACCCCTCCCGCCCCCATTATATAGGGGAGGGTGAGGGAGGGGGTGCGAGAGCGGCGCGCGGAACCCTGAGTCCCCCATGTCTACTCGTGCAGTAGTTGAGAGTCTGAAGGGCGAGCCCGCCGACCGAAAGCTCGTCGCAGCAGCGGATCGGCGATTGCAACAGCAGTGTTCATGAATAATGCGGACTAAAATAACACTACGACGCGCAGCTTCGCCACACGCGACTTACGCGATCAGGGTTCAGTTCGCAGTTGCCCACAAAGCTAATGTCGAAACGGGTAAGGGAGTGCGGCTGGCGGACTGCTGGAGCAGCCTGTTAGATTCTGGTGAGCCAGGCCTCGTGGGAAGAATCCTCCCCACGCACGATTGAAAAAAAGGTCTTCTGCAGAGATTGTGTAATCGGGCCTGGGGTACCTGTTCCAATACGGCGGTTGTCGATCTCCCGAACCGGCGTCAGCTCGGCAGCGGTTCCGGTCACGAACACTTCATCGGCGATATACATGTCATCGCGCGTGAATCGCTCCTCCACCACGGAGATTCGCTTCTCCCGCGCCAGATCGATGACGGAGCTTCTGGTAATGCCGTCCAGGATCGAGGTGAGTGGGGTGGTCTTGATCTGCCCTTTCCTCACAATGAAGATGTTTTCCCCAGTTCCCTCGGACACATATCCCTCGGTATCGAGCAAAATGGCTTCATCATACCCGTCCGCTTTTGCTTCCCGCTTCGCAAGAATGGAATTCACGTAGTAGCCTGAAATCTTGCCTCGTGTCATCGAAACATTCACATGATGGCGCGTGTACGACGAGACACGAGCCCGCATCCCATTCGCGAGCGCATCGTCCCCGAGGTAGGTCCCCCAGGTCCAAGCTGCGATGGCCAACTTAATTGGGTTGTCGCCGGGATAGACCCCCATGGCTCCATGTCCGATATAGACGAGCGGGCGGATATAGCAGGCCTCTAGCTTATTCACCCTGACTGTCTCCACAATGGCCGCTGCGACCTGCTTCTTGTCGAAGGGCATCTGCAGCATGCCGATATGGGCCGAATCGAACAGCCGATCGACATGATCTTGTAGCCGAAAAATTGCGGAACCGGACGTTCCCTTGTAACAGCGAATCCCCTCGAACACCGCCAGCCCATAATGGAGCGAATGGGTCATCACGTGGATCTGCGCGTCCGCCCAGTTGACGAACGACCCATCCATCCAAATTTTTCCTTGTGGCTCAAGCATAGGCAACGCAAGCGGCGAGCGCGTCAATCATGGAACGATGACATCGGAATATAGCAGCGGGCTGGAAGAAGCGTCAAGCAAACGGGCGTGGCCCCTATGCGGGCATGAGCAAGAAGGCGGCGCTCAGGAAGGTGACTGAGGAACACGAATCTGCCGGCTCAATGCATCGACAATGTGTTTCTTTGCCGAGGGACTGAGGCGAACACCGTCCAGACCGAAATTATTTCCATCTACCCACCGAACCGTCGCCTGTGCAATGTCTATCATCGGGCCATCATCTGAACGCGTGAGGCGCAACGCGAATTCGAAACCTGGTTCAACCTCATGTTCACCTCGAATACGCATGCCGGATTGAGACAGATTGGTGACGATACCCTTTCCCACGCATGTCCCGCTGAGATAATAGCGCGCCAGCTGGATCGGTATCCGACGATAGGAACGGAGCACACATCGAGTGCCTTTCGGCTTGGAGGGACGAGGCTTTGGTGCAGTGGCCATCATGACTTCCCATTCTTAAAGATGGCCAACAATAAAAACAGCGCATGCGCCCATTCCTTTACCTTGACAGGCCTCAAACCCCTATGGTAAAAAATCATCTTCTGGAATGGAGATAGGGGTGTATGTACGCAATCATTGAGACGGGCGGCAAGCAGTATCGGGTCGAAACTGGGTCATTGGTCCAAGTGGAGTCCCTCCCCGGCGAGGTCGGGGGGACGATCGAACTCAGCCAGGTTCGGCTGGTCCACGGCGACAGGGGGATAGAGGTCGGACAACCGTTGGTCAAAGGGGCTACCGTCAAAGCCGAGATTATCAACCAGGGACGAACCCGCTCCATCACCATCTTCAAGAAAGAACGGCGAAAGAACTATCGGCGCACCAATGGCCATCGCCAAGGCTTTACCAAATTACGCATTACCGGTATCGAAACGGTCTAACGAGGATCAGCCATGGCAACAAATAAAGGCGGCGGATCGACAAGAAACGGGCGCGATAGTAATCCGCAATATCTTGGGGTCAAGGCTTACGGTGGAGAGACCGTGACAGCCGGGTCGATCTTGATCCGTCAACGAGGGACAAAGTTCTTTCCCGGTTTCAACGTGGGTCTCGGCAAAGATCACACCCTCTTCGCCCGCATCACAGGGGTCGTGAAGTTCGAACGTGGTCGTGGACGGCAGAAGGTCAGCGTCTACTCCGCCCCTTCGATTTCCTAGTACCTTCTTTTTCTCACTTCTCGTCACACTGTCGTGACCGCGAGAACTCCCGGCCTGAGTAGGGTGCAACGGGATGTTCTTCGCCGATCATACCCATTACTGCCCTCACCCATGAAGCGGTGCTCAGATGTTTGTCGATGAAGTCCGTATCCGTATCACAGCCGGCCGAGGCGGCGACGGTTCATGCAGTTTTCGGCGCGAAAAGTTCGTCCCCCGTGGCGGACCTGACGGCGGCGACGGCGGGCACGGCGGCCATGTTGTGTTTGAAGCATCGCCTCGTATGACCACACTCCTCGACCTCCGGTACCAGAAACACTACGAAGCAGAAGTCGGTCGCCAAGGTGGCGCCGCCAATTGCTCCGGGCGAACTGGAGAGGATGTGGTCGTGGCCCTTCCGGTCGGCACCGTGATCTACGACGATCAGACCAATAATATATTGGCCGACCTGGTCGCTCCTGGACAGCGATTTGTAGGCGCTCGCGGGGGGCGGGGCGGACGAGGGAACAGCCATTTCGCCACGCCGACCAACCGCACGCCCACGGAGTTTGAAACCGGCACGGAAGGTGAAGAAAGGTCGCTGAGAC
>Ga0163151_10002016_pt1 | contig 32790 bp, 43 predicted proteins | sample OliLakLV19MP5IB2_FD_145596 | JGI IMG/M metagenome (GOLD analysis project Ga0163151, IMG submission 145596) | Freshwater microbial mat bacterial communities from Lake Vanda, McMurdo Dry Valleys, Antarctica - Oligotrophic Lake LV.19.MP5.IB-2 | ecosystem: Environmental > Aquatic > Freshwater >... | reverse complement strand
CCCTAACGCAAGCCCGACGCAATTTGGACGACATAATAAAGTCGGCTGTACCGGAGTATAAGACAGAAGTTGGCAAGGCTTACGAAATGTCAACCTTCCTAAAAGAGTCTGCAGATATACTAGGTGGGGAAGATAAATCATTTAAGGCTATTGGTAATTTAATTAACGACAAAATGGCCATCAATAATCAAACGACAGAGCAGTTTTTGCGTAAGCAGGGATTTGATATTGAACGTTTCAAGCAAGTTCAGGAAGATGCTAAAGCTTTCAACAACTGGGATACGCTTTCGACTGCGGAGCAAAAAGTTAAGAGCTTAATGAGCGATAGAAGTGACGCCATCAAGCAACAGTTTGCGCTTCTATCTAAAGCACCAGGTAATGATTTAGACTTTGTAAGAGAAATTGAAGCAACGGGAACGGCTCATAAATTTGAGCAAGAATTTATAAATGGGTCAAAGAATGTCAATCTATGGACTGTGCTAGGTGCTGGTAGCGGCGCTGCTATCGGTGGTGGAATGGTTGGGGCTGCAATAGGTTCAGCTACGGGAGCTTTAATCGATAAATACGGTCCAAAGATTGCTAGAAAAATTCTAGAAGGCGTATCAAAGATCCAAGGGTTGCCAACAATTCAGAAGATTGACAGAGCGCTAGAGGGTGTATCCCCGGAAGCGAAACAAGACATGATTAATTCATTTGTTAGAACTGTTACAACTGGCAGAAAAGAGAATACTAAAACCTTTATTGAGCCTCACATGAGAGCTTCGCTCACTAAGGAGTTACATGCTGCTGAGGGTTTGAGCCCATCAAAAAAAGCAAAAATGATAACTGATTTAAACGACAAAGGCGAAATAGACGGAATGCAAGAACTAGTCTTAAGCGGCAAGAAGCCCCAAGAGCAGCAACCATCTACCTTTAAGAATAAGCCTGACAGTAAACCAGTAAACCGGTCGAGCGTTGCGGACTTTGTAAGAACCAAGCGAGGCACTGAATACTGATGAAAATAATCTATGATTACGCAATGACCTTTATGGGCATCCCTTACATTTATGGTGGTGATGATCCTATGAGGGGTTTTGATTGTTCGGGGCTTGTACAAGAAATTCTAGCAAGCGCTGGAGTCGATCCACAAGGAGACCAGAACGCGCAAGGTCTTTACGATCATTTCAGTCAGAACGGTAAGATAAATACTTGGGGCTTAGGGGCGCTGTCCTTTTTCGGCAAAGATTTTAAGTCTGTGAGTCACATTGGGTTTTGTTTAGATCAATACCGAATGCTGGAAGCTGGCGGCGGAACCAGTAAGACATTAAGTGCGGCGGATGCCGTTGCTAGTAACGCATTCGTCAGGGTAAGATTAATCAAGAACAGAAAAGATTTATTGGCGGTAATCATGCCGTACTACACTAAAATAGGTATGGCGTAATTTAGGGGGGATATATGGAACAATTATTATCGGCAGGTAAGGTTATTGTCGAGCACGGTCCAGCATTGTTAAGTGCGGTACTTATGTTGGGGAGTGCTGGGCTGGCTGTTTCTTTGTTATTGCCTGGAGACCATCCAGATAAAGAGCTCCAGTGGTGTGTGAATAAATTGCAGTGGCTAGTTAATATGGTTAAGAGCTTATCTGTAAAGGGTGTCATTCTAGGGAAAGACCTAGAAGACAAAAAATGATCGTTATTAAAACACTCCTAGCACTTATTCCTTTATTGATTGAGTTGGTTGATTGGATCAAAGAAACCACCAAGGAAGACCCCGCTAAGTTTGTGACAGACTTACATGAGGCAATGCGTGATGTTAAAGACAAGAAAGATCCAAAGAAACTACAAGATATTATCAAGCGTCTTTAGTTTAGTTCCATGTCTGATGGGTGCGTCTTGTGTAAGTGGCGGACCGTCTATAGAGATCTGCGTTGTGTCGTCTGCGGATAATGGGCTTAACTGTGTCGATAAGTCTGGCAAGGTTTTGCACCGTGTTTTTGTGGATGTAGACGGATACATAGCAACCCCAGCCGACGACTTTGAGGCTTTGATTAACTATTGCAAAACCAAAAGGACACCCAAGTGAGGGCCGACGCGATAGTAGAAAAAGACTTTGCAATGCTCCAGGGTGTAACTTTTATAGTCGGGATTATTGCAGCCACGTCGGGGCTCATTTCGTTTGCTTATGCCAACTTCTTAACTAAAGATGCCTATGTAAAAGACCAGGGATCTATCGAAAAAAGACTCGATAAGATTGACGATAAAATAGATAAGATTTTGGATAAGATGAATGGAAAACAACGTTAGAACAATTTCTCTAGAGTTTGCTGTAACACCTGTCGCTAAGGGGCGGCCACGTTTAGGGAGATTCGGAAGAGTGTTTACTCCGACAAAGACACGAGTATTTGAACGCACCCTAGGGGCTTTAGCTAGGTCACAGTTTAAAGAGTCGTTACTTTTAGGACCACTACACGTAGGTGTGGTGTTTCGGTTTGAAAGACCTAAATCAGTTAAGAGAGAGCACCACACAATAAAGCCTGACTTAGATAATCTTGTGAAGTGTTTAGATGCGTTGAATGGTGTGATTTGGCATGATGACGCGCAGATCGTTAGTTTATCCGCCACTAAAGAATACGCAATGAAGCCGGGCATATTCTTAACTGTCAGAACTATCTAGAGAGCGGAGGCTTTCCAGATTTTACGTTAGCTAATACTTTATGGATAGCTTCCTCAAGGTCTTTAGACATTGGAATGTGGGTAATGGTTCCATAATGATTACTGGCCCATCTCATTCCTTGACGTGTACACATCTGACACTCGTCTTCGTGATAGACGCCAGACTCTGGATCTTGCCAAGCATTGACGCCTTCATGACAGTGTGTACAAATAGTTACACGCATATTACAGGTGTCGCACCCAGAGGTAGACAGAGCACATCAATAAGGTCACCAGGTAGACACCTTTAACCTTACGTCGCTGTATGAACTCGTCCCAGTGGTAGTGCTTCATTGTAGCTAACTGAGAGGCGTTAATGGTCTCGTCGTAGGCGGCAACCAATAAAGATAAAGCACTATACCCACCAAGTAGTACCGCTATAAAAGATAAGAAACCCATACTTACTCTCCAGAGTGTTTACGAATACACTGTTACCCATCGCCCATACCTGGGCCGTCACCCCAACCTGAGCCATCACCTGTGCCATCGCCTGAGCCATTACTATAACCTGAGCCTACGCCTGAGCCGTTACCGTAGCTATAACCATAGTTTGAACTGTTACCATAGCCTGAGCCGGAGCCAGAGCCATCACCTGAGCCTAAACTGTTACCATAGCCTGAGCCGGAGCCTGAGCCAGAACCATAGCCTGAGTTGTTACCCATGGCCATCTCCGTAGCCGTAGCCTGAGCCATCACCATAGCCTGAGCCGTTACCATAGCCGTCACTTTCGCCCATACCTGAGCCATCACTTTCGCCGTTACCATAGTTATCACCATAGCCTGAGCTGTTACCATAGCCCGCGCCCGCGCTGTTACCCCAACCTGAGCCGTCACCCCAACCTGTGCCTAAACCTGGGCCGTTACCTGAGCCATCACCTGAGCCTAAGCTGTTACCATAGCCAGAACCTAAGCCGGAGCTGTTACCCATGGCCATCTCCGTAGCCGTAGCCTGAGCTGTTACCATAGCCGTCACCATAGCCAGAGCCTACGCCTGAGCCGTTACCTTGGCCTGGGTTTACGCTCTCCATATAGGCACCGAACCTATCGATTTTTTTGCTTTGTCAGAGCAGTCTAAAATCTCAATCACTTGCATTAACAGCACACGCGGCACGGCTTCGGGGAATCTACAAGATTGAGGTTTAGAGACCCCATCGATGCACAGCTGAGATAGGCTAGCGGCACCGTCCCAGTACCAAAGCCGTCTAGCTTCGGTCATAACAACCTCTTGCCCGGTCCGTTTTTTAATATACCCAGCGAATACTCCAGCCGACTGCGTCCTAACTATAACATATTGTTTTTTCATTTTTAATTCTCCCAGGGGTATAATACCATACTATTTAGCTCTTGTATAGGTGTGTTATGCTTAATGACGGGGCGGCGTGTAATAGATCTCGCCGAGTGCGCGTATTTTATCTTCATTCCATTCTTCATTCGCTTTAGTTTCAATGACCCAGCCAGTCCCATCGTCCAGTGTGACGTTGTGCTTTCCAGCCATTTTAAACGTATAGGCGTAGTCAGTTTCAGCACCGATGGCCATCTCTCTAAACAAGACAGGGTCACGTTTAGTCACTAGAATACATCGCTTTCATTAGGGGATGGGAGCACGTTATCGCCCGTTCTAGGTTCAAATTGCTTTGGTAGGAAATTAGCGTCGTTCAATTCAATCTCTGTTGAGTATTTCTCTGTTCCGTTACGATCGGTCCACTTCTTAGTTGTAAGGCGACCTTCTATTTGAAGAGTAGCTCCCTCCACTAAATAGGAGGCCATTTTCTGAGCACGCACACCAAACCAGGAGCATCGGTGCCATTCCCTTTTATAGCCGTCCCCTATCTTTTCAGAGGTCACCAGGTTGAACCTTAGACTGGCCCAGTCTCTACCGTCTTTAGACCCGGTCTTTACTTCGGGCTGGTTACTAATGTTACCTATTAGAATTACTTTGTTCATCTATTCTCCTTGGGTGAGTTTAATTAAGGTACGGATCTTTTATACGGTCGTTCAAAAAGGCACATCATCATAGTCAACCACTCCACTACTTACCTCGCCTGGTTTGGTGCTAACCTTAAAAGCATCGAACCCACTTAAAGGGTTTGGTTCAGGTGTGTGCTGTAGATCTAACTTAGAGGCAGCTACATAGAAGTTCACGCTCTCGGTTAGAACGGTGTGAAACGCCTTAGCTTGTTCTAGGGTGAGGTCTTTCATTGAAAGCACACCGTATGCCTTTAGAACATATTCCTTAGCTTGCACGGTGGTCCAGCCCTTGGATATGAAAAGACCTGCTAAGTCTCTAGCTCTAGAGTCGGAGGTTGCTTCTGTTACCACGGCTTTAACTGCCTTAACTACGTCGCCAGACGCTTGTGGCGAGGCTTTCTGAACCGTGAGGGGCGTTACCCTGGGTAAACGGGTGGAGGCTTGTGTGGGGCTTATAGAAGCGTCGTTGGCATCGTCGTCGTCTTGAGTAATCCCTAGGATAGCGGCTCTTGCGTAACGCCTAGCGTAGGTTATTGCTGATCCAAGCCCTTGCATATCTTGTTTCTGTAGTACCAGTTTCAATTCGGAGCGTATCCACTGGCCTGACGTATGCCCTAGGATTGTTGTCATGACGTTGTCGGGGCTGATGGTTTGTATGATGCAGAAGCCATGCTTTCCCATTAGGGACTGAGACACGCGTATAACCTCCGCTAAGTCCGCGTATTTGGACTTAAAGTGGGGATTGATCGTATCTTTAGTGGCGGGCTCTAGTTCTAACTGTAGTAGGGAGAGGGCTGTGAAGAGGTCCTTCACTTCTGGAGATGTATTCATAACGCACGGGTTTCCTTTCAAGTGAGAGGACTATACGTCACTCTTAAAAAAAAGCCACTCTTTAAACAATAAGAGCCTACCAGGAACGCTGGCAGGCTCTTAAAGACTTTGTAAGAAACACTTTCGTGCTTGATGGGCTAGTTGTACCACGAAACGTAGGTAGACTAGGAAATAAAAAAAACCCCACCAAGAGATATTTACATCCACAAGGTGAGGTTGTAGATCTTTAAGTACGACCAAAAAGATTACCTAACCAATACCCTTTTTGGACTGCAAAGACAACATTAAGAGGGGATCAAAATGGCACGCATTAATATAGAAGACTCCATCTTTAAAGATGGAAGGTTTATTGAACTTTGTGTAGCTACTGGAGGTTCAAGATACACTGCGTTAGGAGCATTGGCGTGGCTTTGGATAGAAGCTCAAGAATACTATCTCAAATATGGATTTATACCTGATCACAAATGGATACAAACCGGGCTACCAGAATACCTAATAACCACAGGCTGGGCTAGTCGCGTTAATGGTGGTGTGGAAGCTTGCGGACAAGAGGAGCAATTCGCTTGGCTGAAACAAAAATCGAACTCTGGGAAATCTCTAAGTCAGAAAAAAATGGATTCTCTTCAGAATGCTAGACAAAAAAAGTCGGATAAAAGTTTAAAGGAAACACTGAACGGGTGTTCAGTAATTACTGAACGGACTCTGAACGGCTCTGAAGCTCTTACTCTTACTCTTCCTCTTACTCTTACTCAATTCTCTAACTCTAACTCTAACTCTAACTCTAACTCAGAGAAAAGAAAGGGAACGGAGAATATAGATTCTGCGAATCTATACTCCGAGGGTCTTAACTCTCAACAAACTGATGGGGTTAATTTATTCATTGCTGCCTACTGTGAGGCGTACAAAATTAAGTACGGAGTATCTCCCGTAATATCTGACCAGGTAGGGGTCGTTAAAAATATTATAAAAGCACTGACTTTAAAAAGGGCTATCGACGTTATCCCGAGTTATTTAGCAATGACTGACAGATGGCTTGTCATAAAGCGTCATGACTTGTTTACGATGAAAGGAAATTTAAACGCTATTTTACAGTTTCATGAAACAGGTATGGAAGTAAAAGACCCAACAAGTATTCTATATACAGAAAAAGTATCTCACAGTAATCAGGCCTTATTGGAAAAACTTCGGAGAGGCGAGATTTAGTGGAACAGATAAAATATTTACTTTTAAGGCTCGCCGAGTATTACTGCTTTCCAATTACCGAGAATCAACTCAGTATGTTTGCTGAAGACTTAGCGGATGTTCCTCCAGACGAATTAAGGCAAGTAATTATTAAATACAGACAAACACCAGGCAACGTACGATTTCCATTACCTGCGGCACTTAAGCAAGCATTAGGGTCTTGTGTGACAGACCGTGATGAAGCGACTGTTGAAGCGGGCAGAATTAGGAGCGCGATCAGTGTGTATGGGAGTTACCAAATTAAATTAGCTAAAGAAGCCTTAGGCGAGTCCACGTGGGTAATTGTGAAACTTATGGGCGGATGGGAAACCGTTTGTGGAACAACGCAAGACGATCGTGGTATGTTTTTTGCGCAAGTAAGAGACCTAGTTGAAGCATCGCAACGGATGTCTAAAGTTGGGAAATTAAACACCAAGTTTGAACTAAAAAAACTAGAACTAGAAAAATTAGAAGTACAAAAACCAGAAGTAGCTCAAGCCATTAGGCATATGGTCAATGAAACTCTACAATAAATCAAACAGCCCACTTATGGATTACGGTTCAAAAAGCAAAATAACGGCAGTAGTAGCCAAGATCAATCATGGCTTGTCTTAACAATTCATGGGCGGTATTCTTGAGTCACCTAATTAGGAAAGGGGTACGTACTTATGGCAATGGATAAGAAAATGGATATGGGCAAAGAAGAAGCGAAAGAATCAGGATATGGTTCAGCACCTAAGGCTAAAGTTCCAAGTGAATTTGGCGTTAAGTCTGGTGAGTCTAAGTTAGATAAACTGATGGGGTCCGAAAAGAAAAAGGACGGCGCTCAGTATAAAGATCTAGACGTTGGTGGTCACGAAAAGAAGTAGCTAGAGATTAAGAGAGGGCTCTTGGTCTAAAACGCCTGGAGCCTTCTTCTTACAATGCCCCTTAATAAAAGCGATAATGTACTCCTGCCTTGGGTGTCGTCTGGCACGCTTAGTATGTTCCCTATAGACCTCGTCCATAGAGTCCGATCGGTAGATAATACTGTGAACAGGGATATTCTTTAAGTGTACTTTGCATGCTCGAATAATAACAAACATACCCTTAATTGTAACACGTGTAACGCACCAGGTAAACATCTATCTAGTTGCGACGCGTTATCTCGTACGGTGCTCGTTAATCCCGTATGCCTTAAGCTCCTTGTAGACCAACGTAAAGCCACACTCGCAGCACTCCCTAGACCTGGTGGGAGCATCAGGCTTCGGTACATGCAAGTTCTCGTTCATCTCACGCGCCCTGGCCTGTCTAGAGCGTGGGTTAGCTCTGACCCAAGCCAGCTGACAAGACCGCGACGTGCAGTAGGCCATGTACTTCTTACAGACTATTTCTAAGTCTCTTAAGTCCTGTGTGTTTTCGTTTAATAAGCCTGCACTTCTTAACGTTTCAAAATTCCCCATGACGATAAATGTTAAGGCAGTCTTAACAATTGGCAAGTTATATCAAATGTGCCGTTACGCATCCCACAAACTCTAGGGTCAATCTCTTAACTGTTTCTTCCACACGAGTGTATGGTTGCACTCCGTACAGTTCATCTGGTTCTTCGATGCCTTAAGCTTCGGTACATGTAGATTACAGGTCCTGGTGCGCTTCATCTTCGTAATATCTAAAGTCCTGCGGTACACCCTCTGGCACGAGTCGGCTGTGCAGTACGCTATGATGGGAAGGGGGGTCTGTTCCACGTTAAGGCCATTAACACAATGAAACCTAAGTCAACAATGAATAAGCTTGTCTTAACAATTGGCTTGATTTAGTCTAGTATTAAGTGAAATTAAAAGAACAAGTAATACGTGATCTGAATGTTCTACAAGAGCGTGTTAAGTTTATCTCAGAGGCTAAGATAGATCCAGAAATCTACATTAAAATTGCTTCTGATTTAGTCTATGAAAAGCTCCACGATGAAATATACCAACGTCTCAGGCACTGCCAGATTCCAGACTTATACACAATCATTGATCATTTTACCGACATCATAAATAAAGAGTCACAACCGGAACATATAGAAGAACCCGTAAAACAAAAAAGACGCGGACGCCCTCCACGTAAGGAATTAAATTAATGGCTAAAGTAGGCGCACCCTCTAAATATAGACCCGAATACTGTGAGATGCTTATTAAGCATATGACTACAGGACTGTCGTTCGAGTCGTTCGCCGGCACTGTAGATGTATGTGATGATACTCTGCGTGAATGGGAGTCAAGACACCCTGAGTTTTCCGCCGCCAAAAAGAGAGCGTTCGCTAAAAATAGGGTTTTTTGGGAGGAAGCTGGTACACAGGGGTTGTTTAGCGGTAAAGATGGGCCACAACTAAATGCTACAGTTTGGATCTTTAATATGAAGAACCGTTTCAGAAAAGAATGGACTGATACTCATAAGGTAGAATCAAAAGTGGAAGTGACAGATAAATCTAAACCCATGACCCCAGCTGAGTTACGCGCGTTACTTCAAGGTGACCCAGCGTTGAAGGATAGCGAATAGATGGACTCTAAAGTGTTACTGGAACAATTAGACAATAAAGACGGCATTGTCATGAGACTGCATGAAGAAATAAATGATCTAAAAGCTATGGTCATCAAACTGCAAGGAGAGCGTCACGCATTAGTGCAAGCTCTTCGTGTAGTCGTATCTAAAGGCGAGATCGACCCCATTCATGAGTCCGTCTAAAGAGCAGATAGATGCTCTTGTAGAACTGCAAAAACTACACGTTTCTTTTAGCCCTCACGAGTCGCAGCAACGCATTATTCAGGCTCTGTTTAAGCATAACATAAGATCCATCTTCGTTCAGTGTGGCCGAAAGTTTGGCAAAACAGAGATTGCCACCTATATCCTTTGGAGGTGGGCTCAGTATTATCCCAACTCTTCTTGTTACTATATTACTCCGCACCTAAATCAGGGACGCGAAATCATTTGGGCCGATCCTAGACTTATTAACTTCGGTCCTAGAGAGTGGTTACATGACGGTCCTGAGGGAATTAATAACACCGAGATGCGTATTAAGTTCAAAAACGGCTCATTCATTAAGGTGGATGGATCTGATAATTACGAGAAACACAGAGGAACTAGACCATCCATTCTTGTTTATGAAGAGTACAAAGACCACCGACGAGAGTTTCGCGAAGTCATGCGGCCAAACTTATCAGTCTATAATGCTCCAGAGATATTTATTGGTACACCTCCTGAGGATACAGGGGATGAATCAAATAACGAATTTCTTAAGACTGCGGAAGAACATAAAGAGGCGCCTGGCAAACTCTACTACCACGCACCAACATGGGTAAACCCTCACATCCCCAAGCAATGGTTAACCGAAGAGAAAGAACGCCTCTATGCACGTGGTGAGGGTGATGTATGGGAGAGGGAATATGAGGCTAAGTATGTTAAGGGTGGCGCTCATAAGATATTCCCGATGCTTAGTGAATCGATGGTTGTACCTCACGACAGGGTACTTAAAGAAATAGAGAGGGATAAGAAAAAACTTGAGTGGTTTGTGTGGGCCGATCCAGCTGGCGCTACATGCTTTGCTGTATTGTTCGCGGCTCTTAATCCATACACTCGTAAGTGGTACATGTTGGACGAGCTTTATGAGACGTCTCAGGCGAATATGACCGTTCGAATAATTGGCGAGGCGTTACTAAAGAAGAAGCGCGAGTTGAATGACCGGTATGAGTGGCGCCAAGGATATGACGAGGCCGCTACTTGGTTCCGTAACGAGATGCTAGCCCACTTCGACGAGGCGTTTGAACCTACTCAAAAATCACGCATCGATAAGATATCGGGGCTGTCACTTATTAAAGATATTATATTGAAAGATAAGTTGGTCATCTCCTCACGTTGCGTAAAGCTTTATTGGGAAATGGACAAGTACCGTAAAGACGAGCGCGGTAACATAGCTAAGAAGGACGATCACCTGCTCGATAACTTTAGATATATCCTGGATGCGTCGTATTATAATCTTCATGAGACCGAAGAATTCATTAAAGAGAAAGACCCATTGTGGCGTGGAGCACGTATTGAGGATGATTTTCCGCACATGAACGAGGGCGGGTTTATAAACGAATGGGAACCAGACTAGATTAGTCCTTGCACTCTTAACATTGTTAAGTAACATTAAGGGTTAATGGGACTCACTTTAATCTATTTACTGCTCGGCGTTTTGTCTGTCGCTTTATTGTTCGAGACAAGCCTGGTCATCTACTTACTGATTGAAGTGAAAGCGATGCAACGATCAACCCACCGTATAGCCTACGTCAATCCTTTGACGGGTGAGTCCCTAGAAAATTCGTTTCAACAGGACTTGACCGACGATCAAAAAGATCAACTATCTAAAGACACCTTCGAAAACATCATGTGAGGATAAATGTCTAGTTATTCATCGTTTAATGATTCACTTGAGCAGGACGCTATTACTAAACCAAGGAAACCTATATGGGCTCTTGGCTTAGATGACAAAGCTAACAATAAAGAGACACTCGACTGGCTTAATGGGGAGCTGAACTATCTGAAAGATGTGGCTCTTGAGCGTCACAGACTCATGCAGAAAAACTTGGTGCTGTACAAAGGTATCCAGTACACGGATCAAGAGACACGCTCAGACCACCGAGAGAGTGGCTCAAAGCGCTCCCACGGGGTTCGCAAGATCGTAGCTAACCAGATCTATGCTTTAGTTCAAGATCACGTCTCGCGCCTTATTAAGTACAAACCAGCGGTATCCGTACTAGCTACCAATGATGAGTTCTCCGATAAGGTATCAGCTAAAATGAGTAAGTACCTACTTGACCATATTTGGTATGAGCGGGCTTTCGAGGGTAAAATCTCTGTAGACATCGCAAAGCTTAAATCGATTATGGGTGAGGCGTATCTCTTTATCACCTGGAACCCAGACCTAGGTGACTTACACCCAGATTACAAGAAGCTTAAAGGTAAGGGAGACGAAAAGATCCCGCTACTTAATGAGAATGGGGAGCATCAAAAAGATGAACGAGGAGAACCAGTATATATTAATCGCCCTGTTCGTACTGGGGATGTCGATTACGATGTCGTCTATCCTTTGGAAGTCCTTCTAGAGCATCGAGCTAAGTTTGAAGATGTAGACTACTGTTATCGTATGAGAATAAAGTCCGCCGAAGAGTTGCGGCTACTTTATCCAGACTTTGCTGATCAGATCCATCCCACTACCGACTCCCAAGTGTACGACTACGAAAAAATGCAAATGGAACCAGTCACACATAAAACAGTGTACTGGGAGTTTTATCATAAGCCGTCACTCGGACTAGATAAGGGCCGGTATATTGTATTCACTAAAGACTGCATTTTAGTAAATAGGGATTACCCTTACGACCACCGAGAACTGCCGTTCGTACGCTTAACAGATATCGACGTACCAGGTGAGGTGTACGGTAAGTCGGGAATTGAGAACATCAAGGCCCTCACTTCTAGTTATAACAACTTACTCAATCTAGTGCTTCGTAATCAAATTATGGTGTCGCATCCTAAATGGATGATGCCAGCTGGAGCCGCTAAAAAAGAGTCTCTTGGTAACGATATCACTATCGTTGAATACAAAGGGCCTCAACCACCAGCGTTAGTCCAAAGCAATGCGACATCTCCTGAAACTTTCAGCTTCATGAAGACTCTTAAAGAAGAGTTTCAACAAATATACGGTATCTATGGCGTGTCACGCGGAGAACCTCCTGCTGGGATTAAGGCAGGCGTAGCACTTCAATTCTTAAGTGAACAAGAAAACGAACGGTTCAATGAGTTCATTCTTAAGTACAACGACTTTGTCAAGCGCGTGGCAGTGATGACTTTAAGTGTGGCCGGCTCTTATTATGACGCCTCAGACGAGCGTATGATTCGGGTCATCGGTAAAGACAATAAATGGATGACAGAGTTTTTTGATGTTTCAAATCTATCTAAAGATTATGACGTCAGAGTTCAGAACTCGTCAGCGCTATCTATGTCCCGCGCTCAACGTACTCAGAACGTTCTGGACCTAGCGGAAAAGTTTCCCAACATCATGACCCAAGAGCAGGTGGTAGACATTCTTGACCTAGCTCAAAATGATAAGTTTATAGATACAGCCACCTCTTCGGTGCGTACCGCCGAAGCTGAGAACGAGTTAATTCTCCAGGGTAAGGCTGGGCAGATTGGTAAAAGCTTAGAGCCAGAACCGTATGAGGATCATATCATTCACTGGAAGACTCACGTTCAAGAAATGCGCAAGTATCCATTTAAGTTTGAGACACCTCCCGAGATTCGCGAAGAACTTAAAGACATGGTTATTGCCCATGAAATGATGATGGTTAATTTTGCGAATATCAATCCAATATACAAAGAAAAGTTAATGACTCTAGAGGGGTTTCCTCTTTTCTATCGGTCCCCAGAAATATTGCCAGCACAACCATCACAACCTTTACCGACATCCATGCCGACAGTCCCGGCAGAGATGAGTCAGGGAGTATCTCAAGTTCCAGAGGAGCTTGTGAATGTGCCGCCTCCTTCGATTCAAGATCAATTAGCACAAGAGCAGCGGATCCAGGAGCCTTCAGGAGTGATAGAGCCTCCTGTGCCGCTATAAACTCAAAGGGGTATTAAGTAATGCAAGAGTCGGTAAATCAAACACTAACGTCCGTATCTGAACCGATTGAAGTAGTCGCGGGGTCATCTTCTGTAAGCTTTGATGATTTAGAACAAGTACATAAAATAGGAAACGCACACTCAGACAGTAAAGAAAAAGCAGAGAAACCATCCAAGGAGACTAGTAAAGAGGCTAGTAAAGAAAAAGCAGAGAAACCATCCAAGGAGAGTGCTCTAGAAAAGGAAGTCGAAACTAAAGAAGCTAAGGCAGAATCCGAAGATGCCTCCAAAGATAAGACTAATGAGGAACCGTCCGCCAAGACTATTAAGGTGAGAGACGGGGAACATGAGTTAGAGCTTAAGTCAGATCTTCCGTTTGAAGTCAAGATTGATGGAAAGATAGAGAAAGTAAAACTTCAAGACCTGCTTACCAACTTTAGTGGCGCTAAAAGTCTCCATCGTAATTACCAACAATTTAAAACAGAAAAGAATAAGTTTGAGTCAGATAAAAAAGAGGTTGATCACATGCTTAACCATGTATCGACTCTCATTAATGGGAATAAAACCCAACAAGCTATTCAGTACCTTGCTGAAGCAGTCGGACTAGATCCTATTGAGACATCAAACAAATATAATAAAAGCATTATGGAACAGATGGAGCAGTACCAGGCTCTCAGTCCAGAAGAGTTAAAGGCTAAACAACTCCAAGACGAGCTTAGCTTTTATAAAGAACGCGACGAATCTGCGCGTACCAAGGCAACCCAAGAAAAAACACTGCGGGAAGTGGAATCTTGGATTAAGAGGGTTCAAGACCAACATAGTATCGATGACAAGACGTTCATTGATTTACACGAAGAGCTATCAAAAACAGGGCACTTTACTTTAGATCAAATTACTCCAGACGTAGTTGCCGAGTATCACGTTGCTATTCAGCAAAGTGACAAAGCAAAGACTCTTCTTGATTCGGTAAAGTCAAACCCTGAAACCAGAGAGGCCGATGTCAAAGCAATGCGAAAGATTCTGTCAGATCCTGACAACAAAGATCTTAGCAGTGAGGATATTAGACATATAGCTCAGGTAGTATTCGGAGATAAAACGGTGGATCGTCTGAATCAGAAAATAAACAAAAACATAAACAAAAACTCAGAGAGAACAGTGGTCAAAAACCCGATGTCTGCACCACTATCTTTTGATGAAATTTAAATAAGGAATAACACATATGGCAAAGTATGATCTATCAACAGCCTCTAATCTTTTTAAGATTAAATATGGCAAACTAAGCGACAACGTTTACAACTCAAGTAACGTTACTCTCGGACGCGTCAAGAAATCTTATGATTTCGTCGGTAAGCAGATGCTCATCGCTCAACCCCTCAGCTTTGCTGGCGGCGTTGGCGCAGGACTTCTTCCTACTAGCAACTATCAAAGCGTTGCGGACATCGCAGTCACTGCAAAAAAAGTGTACTCGACAGTTCAAATTGACCGTGAAGCAATTAAGGCAAGTTCTGAAAATCAAGGCGCTTTTATAGAGATGACAAAGCACGCAGCACAGCGTGGAGTTGAGTCATTCATGCGAGTCGCTTCAATGTTCTTGTTTGGTAATAGTGACGGTTCTTTGGGAACTGTTAGCGCCAATGCATCTGGAACAGCAGCTGACCCAGTGGTTGTCATCTCGGCAGCTACTTGGAAAGAAGCATCGTTCGAAGAAAAGGACTATGTAAACTGCGGTACTGACGCTTCGGTGTTCGAAATTATCGCAGTTGTTCCAGCTACACGTACAGTTACATTGAACCGCATCAGCGGCGCTTTGGATCTTACAGCTGCTGGATCAGGCTTGGTTGTTTACTTGCAAAACAGTAAAGACATGGCTCCGTCAGGATTGAAAGCAGTCTGTGATGCGACAACAGGAACTCTTTATGGGATTCCGGTATCTCGTAGATGGCAGGCTTCCCAAATCGCCGCAGCAGGCGCAGGGATCACTCCAGACCTTATGAATCAATTGATGCTTGATGTACAACGCAAGAGCGGCAAAGTGCCTAACTTGATCGTTACTTCATTCACTCAATATCGTAAGATTTTGAACGTTCTTGAAGATCAAAAAGAGTACTTGGTTGAGCCACGTTCTGAAGACCTCAAAGGAAAGATCTCTTTCCGTGGTCTTGAGTTCATGTCATCGGCTGGCGCAGTGCCTATCTTCCCTGAGCGTTTCGTGGAAGACGATCGTCTGTATGCATTGAACGATCATAATATCCATTTGCATCATCGCCCTGACTTCGGTTGGTTCGACGATGACGGTTCGGTATTTATGCGTGTCGGTGGTGGTTCAGGTTCAATCGACGCGTATGGCGCAACATACGGCGGCTACTATGAGAATCTTATCACTCCTTCATTTCAAGGAGTTATCACTGGGTTGGCGACTTAATCGCTAATTAGGGTGTAACTAACGATCGGTGCTGACTATTGGGAACTTTAGTTGATTTAAGAGGGGCGGTAACAGCACTGCAGCCGTCCCTCACTTTAGAAAGGTATTTATTATGAGAAGCGCAAGAAAATTCGCACGGGCCATTAGTGTGAGTCAACGCCTCCCACATATGATCTTTGCTCGTATCGATGGAACGGGCACAGCAGCTGTATTGGAAGGTAAACAAGAGTTAGTACTAACAGACAACGGCGTTGGCGATTACACACTTACATTCGCGCAAGCCTTTGTTCGTGTGCCAACGGTAGTGGCTACTTTGTTGACCACAAACACGTATGCAATGATTAGTACTGTCTCTACGACTGCTGTTCGTATCCTGGTGAAACAAGTAGCTGACGGATCGACTGCAACAGACGCAGATTTTCATGTCATGATCCTTGGATCAGATGCGAGTGATGAAGTATAAACTGTAGGGTTTGCGGTAGTAGCTTAACGGTAAAGCATCTTTACGCACGGACGGCGTAAAGAAGACGGGTGTTCGACTCACCCCTACCGCGCCTAGTAACGAGGGGTATGATATGGCATGCATGAATAGAACAGTTCTCTTAGAAGTAACGGCTCTTACAGCCGCAAACACAAGCAGCCCGGTAAGGGTGTTAGAATTACTCCAGACAGACTTTGCGGGCTGGCTACATGTAAGTGCGAATGACGGTGCAACAACTGTCACGGCGAATATTCAGCACTCCGCAGACGGTACTAACTGGGTAGACGTTGGAACATTCGCAACAGTGGTTAATACCACGGGCGTTAAGTCTCTAAATATTACTGCGCATCTTTTCCCGCATGTAAGATGCAATGTAGCGTTAAGTGGTGTGACTACATCGGCTACAGCTCTAGTGGTTCTTTATCATGATAAAAAAAGATAATTCATGAGTAGAATTGATCTTTACCCTAATAAGAAGTCGCCTCCATCCGCCGCTGGTCCTGCTACAGGAACGAACGTTGCAGGCGATAAGATGGCGCAAGACGTTTTTGTCTATGGCGGAACTGTCACCGGAGACTTGACTCCTAGTGGGTTGCGTACGGCGATACGAACCACAACAATGGATGTGACCGATGTCGCCACTCCATTACCCGCCATTGCTTTGACATCTAGAAACGCTATGACCGTACATAACAAGTCTGGCGTGGACACTCTTTACATTGGAAACAGTAACGTAACAGCAGACACGGTTATCGGAACTACGTCTGGGTTAGAAGTTAATCCTAATGACGCATTCAATACTGACATTACAGCAAACATTATTCTTTACGGGATTGCACCAGCTGGTAAGACTATTCGGGTAAAAGTAACGGAGCTTTCGTAATGAGTAATATTACCACTAGCATTAGAAGTCTTAACGCTACCGTATCGTCAGGCGGGAGCGCTACACCAACAATATATAACGTTACGGCTACTCTTGCTGGTACAGAATACTCACAAGCACTTACAGCATCTACAAAACAAATTACAGTCAGAGTTCGCGGTAGCGCGACTTTGAAGGTGGCGTTTGATCTCGGTGATACCGCTACAAATTACATTACAATACCGTCCGGTTGTACGTACAATGATAGTAACCTCAACTTCAGTGGAACAATTTACTTCGCGTCCAGTAAAGCAGCGCAGATTGTTGAGATACTAGAATGGTCATAATTAAGTAAAAACATAATAGAAGGGGATAAATAAATGGCATTATCAAAGGACAGATTGATTTTTGATGCAGCAGATCTAGCAGAAAGCGATAATATCGGCGCTTACTTGAGAGCTGGCAGTGACGGGGATCTCATCTCTAGCACTAACGTTGGCGGCAAAGAAGGTATCGACGTTAACGTTATCAGTACGTCAATGGTTGTATCGGCTACAGACTTAGATATTCGTGACTTAGCGTTCGCGACAGATAAGGTAGACGTTTCAGGCTCTGAGGTTTCTTTAAATGCGGCAACTCTTGCAGCTCTTGAGAACATCAGTGCTATCGTTACGGCTACAGACTTAGATATTCGTGACCTTTCACATTCACAGGACAGTATTAAAATCGGTGATGGTACTGATTTCTTAGCCGTGAATGCAGACGGTTCTATCAATGTTGTTGCCGACTTATCGGTTGTTAACTCATTTGAAAAAGCCGAAGACGCAGCACACCTATCTGGAGATATCGGTGGGTACATGCTTGGAGTCATTCAAGCAGTACCAGCGGCTGATGCAGCTGATGGGGACTATGGTTCGATTAAAACAGACGCGCTTGGGCGTGCTTGGGTTAATGCTGGGCCAAACGTTTCACAAGTTCAAGGCAACGTCACTGTAGGGGCAACTGAAGTCGCACTACCAGCGAGTGCTTTGGCTAATCGACGTAAGATCATTGTTCAGAATACAGCGGCTAACGACATCTATGTTGGTCCTACTGGGGTTCTAACAACTACAGGCTTACGCGTTGGTAAGGGTGCGACTCTTGAAATGGAAGTCGGTCCAAGTCTCGCATTGTTCGCTATCGCCGCTGGCGCTGGCAACGCTGTTCGGGTTTGGGAATTAGCTTAAGGAAGTGAATATGCGGCAATGGGGTAAAGAAGACATCAAACACGCAAGGAATCTCGCAAAGTATGTACAGCGCGCGAAACTTGAGATGACAGGAGGCGAAGCCCTAGGGGTCGCTCTTGATCTTCAATGGTTGAGTGACTGTTTGAGTGAATGTATAAAAGAATTGCAAGAGACTACGCCTAAAGACGCGATTTATACCTCGTTGCCGCAAATTAAAAACCCCATCACAGAGCCCGATAAGAAGGGTAAGAAGAAATAATGTCACTATCTGATTTTGATCAGGTCCTTCAAGGAGCTACAGACGGAACTAACATAGGCAACGTTGGAGACTCGCTTAAGGTGTCTGCTGGGCAGTCGGGCACTTGGGACGTTAACAACGTAAGCGGAACGGTATCTCTACCAACAGGTGCCGCAACATCCGTAAATCAAACCACTGCGAATACTAGCCTAGGGACTATCGCCACCACTTTGACGCTTGCGCAAGGTAGTGCAACATCGGGACAAACGGGCAGCCTCACATTCGGAGCAGTTACTACAGCTGCACCTACTTACACTACAGGTCAAACGTCACCGTTATCGCTTGGGACTAGTGGACTATTAAGAACCAGTACAACCATTTCCAACGACGGGAAAAGTGCAACATACGCGGCGTGTGCAAGTGGTCTTGTAACTGCCTCTTCAGCAACCGACATTTTCACCATTACAGGTAGCGCTACTAAGACTGTAAAGATATCTGCAATATTGATAAACGGAACAACCACCTCCGGTTCTAGCGCGGCTGTTAATGTAACATTCGTGAAAAGATCAACCGCCAACACAGGTGGGACAAGCTCGTCCATCACACCTGTACCGAACGACTCAGCAAGCGCATCGGGAACGGCTACAGTTCGGTCTTATACAGCTAATCCGACACTTGGAACATTAGTGGGAGTGGTTAGGGCTAAAAGGATGTTTGTTGTAACTGCGTCGTCCCCTGGGGTAAGTGACCCCATCAATTATCGCTTCGGGGAAAATAGTAGTGAGCCACTGGTATTAAGGGGCACTTCGGAGGTGTTGGCTATTAATTTAAACGCCACGACTGTTACGGGGCCTGTTTTTTCTGTGTCGATGGAATGGATTGAGGAATAACTTATGATTGTAACGTGGGCTATATTCAAATCACTAGTAGACACTAAAAGCCTATCTATTCAGTATGTAGACCTAACAGAGAGTTATTATCTCAAGCTCTTTGATGGGTTGTTTAATTTGGATTGTGTAGTCAATAAAGACGGCGGAGCTGATCAGACAGACTTTGAAGCAAACTATAAAACGGTGGGGAATAAAGCACTCGTAACATCCACGGCTGTACAGGCACTAACCCCATTTGGAGCTAAAACACTTAATATTAACGGTGTAATTAAGAAACTCTTTGCCCGTAATACAGGGATGCAGTTCGCTGTTGTCACTGGAAGTAACACGCTCACTTACACGATGACCTATGCATGGGCTAAGTTACTAGGCGCGGAGATTGTTAATTGCGAAGCGTTAGACACTATCAACTTTAAAGTTTATGACAACGCAGCTGGTACCTATAGTGGTTATCCGAATGCGTTACTAAATCAATTTGGGTACACAGTAAACCTTCCGAAAGATTTCTATCAGAGAGTTTCTCCATACGATTCTGACGTGTATGTGGGCATGGTAATGCAACTCACTTACGTGTCTGCATCTAATAAAACAATTGGCGTTAATCTCTTATTGAACGAGGTCAAAACTTGAAACTAATATTCACCAAAGGCACAAGTCCGTTATCGTGGTTAATTAGGCATGGACTAAAAGAACCAGTGTCACATTTTGCAATAGTCTTTGATGATAAGTTCGTTATTCACTCAAACCTGTACGGAGTAGGCTTAAAGTGGTTCTCGACGTTTACAAAACACGCCGAAGTGGTTTACGAAATTGAGTACAAAGTAATGAACCAGGTAGAAGAAAACATTTATTCAGACATTATGAATAATTGCGATGCGTCGCCTTATGACTGGACAGCTTTTATCTATTTCCTTTATAGGGCGCTCCTGTTTCGGGTTCTTGGTAAGCCTATCCCTAAGACTAACCCTTGGGGCAGGAATAACGCGTTTTTATGCACCGAACTCGCGTCACAACTTCCAACGTATATCTGCCCTAGAGGTGATGACCTCGCCATCACAAGTCCATACTCACTTTATAAAAGTTTGATCCATAAAAAGATCTAGCTTGCCTTAATTGTTAACTGCTCTTAACATTTAATGAATTACAAAGATCCGGCAACTAGCACGGGGAGGAGTCAAAGCAATGAGCGCACCTAAAGGTTGGTCAACTCAAGAAAAAGACGATCGTCTTAAATCAGAATTCGCTACAATCGAACCAGTCAGAGAACTACAGCATGGCATGTCAGTGGTTGCGCATGAATTCGTTGAACTTATCGGAACAGACGCAACAGAGGCAGCTAGTACAGCGTATTCTATCGTTGCCACTGGACACGCTGCAAAAAAAGGCGATGTTATCCGGTTTACTTCTGGCACTTATAGCGGAAGAGAAATCAAGGTAGCTGATACATCGGCCAATCTTATCACCTTTGCTGAGACTCTAGACACAGCCTTGGCGGTAGCCGTTACTTTCCAAATTTTAAGACACAGATACCCTACAGTGAACGCTTCGGGCGAGGTCATTACAGCTACAACGATCAACCCAAGCTCTACCAGGTTTGATCTAAATGGTGTTTCCACCAAGGTAAGTAAAGACACAGCTGTCCCAGCTAACTCGGTTCCGCTTCCAGTAGAGATCACTGGAGCGTCTGGCCCAATCAACATTACGGCTGGAGATTTAAATGTTCAGTTGTCTGATCAAGGTGCGAACTTTGATATCACCCGTATAGGTGATGGATCAAATTATCAGACCTTTACAGCTTCTAACGAAGCTAAAGTATCAGTTACTCAACCGCTCCCTTCCGGTACAAATATCCTTGGAAGCGTCATCAATGTATCTGGCACGGTCAGCCTACCTACTGGGGCTTCAACTGAGGCAACTATTAGTTCCATTAACGGCAAGACTCCAGCGCTTGGTCAAGCTTTAGAGGCGGCATCAGTACCTGTGGTGTTGACTGCTGCTCAAGTCGCAACCCTTACACCGTTATCTACAGTTTCCGCCATTCAGTCGGGCACTTGGAACGTTAATAACGTATCTGGCACGGTGTCATTGCCTACAGGGGCAGCTAGTAGTGCTAATCAAATTAATAAATCACAGTTCACCCAAATCACTGACGGGACTGATGACGCTTTGATTACTGCGGCTGGAGAGCTTAACGTTTTAGCTACTGCACAGCCAGGCGTTGATATTGGTGATGTCACAATCAATAACGTATCGTTAGTGGTCACATCTACAGACTTAGATATTCGAGATCTCACATCGGTGACTGACTCGGTAAGCGCGGTACAGTCAGGGACTTGGAACGTTAACAATGTATCTGGCACGGTCAGCCTACCTACTGGGGCTTCAACGTCTGCTAATCAGTCTACTGGTAACGGTTCATTAAGTTCTATAGATGGTAAAACCCCAGCTCTAGGTCAGGCTCTAGCAGCGGCGTCGGTACCTGTGGTGTTGACTGCTGCTCAGATTACAGCTCTTACACCTGTAACGACTGTGACAGTCACTCAAGCTACTGGGACAAATCTACATGCGGTAATTGATAGCGGTACAGTATCGGCTACTCAGTCTGGAGTGTGGACTGTCGCGTCTGTAGAGGCTGGTTTTTCAGCGTCTGGCTTTGTTCGTAATGACTACACATCTGGACCTGTGACAACAGCGGCATATGTAACGCTTATCGCTTCAACTTCTGCAGCGGCTAAAGAGATTGAGATTTTCGATTCATCAGGCCAAACATTAAAACTGGCAGTAGGTGCAGCGGCTTCTGAGGTGGACCAAATCTTAGTATTTCCTGGCGGAAACGGGCGAGTAAAACTAGCAATTCCGGCAGGTACACGTCTTAGCATTAAAGCAGTCAGTGCAAGCGCATCGGTAGGCGAAATAGCAATTAACTTGTACGGCTAACGTACACTAGCCTTGGAGGGCTACTTAAATGGGTTCAGCAGTAATTTTTAGCGGCAACGATGTAAAAACACTTAAAAGCAACATTGATATCAATGGCAGTAATAAGATTATGTCTGGCGCAGTTGACCCAACTGTTTCGGCAACATCGGCGCCGATTGGTTCTTTGTATCTCAATAACTCGACTGGAAAAACTTATCGAAAGTTAGATGCTGGTTTGACAGTTAACTGGACAGAACTTGGAAGTGGATCGTCTGGAAAAAATTACATTTTAGCGAGTGACGGCTCATCAACTACTGGTTGGGCAACTTACGCCGACGCCGCTGGGACACGCCCAGTAGACGGTGTTGGTGGTTCCCCTGCCGTAACTTGGACGTCAACCACTTCGGCGCCACTTGATGGGATCTCTAGTTTCTTGTTTACTAAAACAGCAGTCAATTCCCAAGGCCAAGGGGTAGCTTATGCTTTCGCGATTGACTCGTCTGATCAGGGTCAAGTGCTCGGGATATCTTTTGACTATTCTCCTGCGTCTGGGACTTTTGTTGGTAGTGGAGTCAATACTGTTAACTCTGACCTCATTGTGTATCTTTATGATGTTACGAATTCTGTGCTTATTGAGCCGAGCACTTTGGTTATTGACGGCGCAGTTATTTCTAGCAAGCTAAAGTTCAGAAGCTCGTTTCAAACAAGCTCAAACTCTACTAGCTATAGACTTATTCTACACGTCGCTACCACTAGCGCGTCGGCGTACACAGTAAAGATTGACGACGTGGTTGTTGGGCCTCAAGCGTTGGGGTTGCCTAACGCTATTGCCTCATCCAGATATAACTCCTCTGCTGGTACTCAAACAATCGCAAACGGTAACGTGGATATCGTTAATTTTGAAAATAAATCATTCGACTATGCATCTAATGTAACAGTGGGCGCAGCGTGGAAGTTTACAGCGCAAAAAACAGGCGTGTACAGTGTATCTGCGGAAGTTCGGACTAACCAGACAGCAACGAATGCATTCTCATTGCAGATTTTTAAAAATGGTTCTCAAGTATCTAGAAGTACCGTAGCGGTTAACGGTGACGCACAAATGACAGACGCTGTGCAGTTGAACGCTGGAGAGTATATTGACCTTAGAATTGATAACAATTCTGGCGGTACTTTGACTATCGTTGCGGACGGCACAAAAAGTTTTGTAACTGTATTTGAAGTGTCGTCAGGCAGTGGAGTTTCTTCAGCTTCAAACGCTGGAAAAGTAGTAACCGGTTCATACGGTGGATCTGTACAAGCAGTCACATCAAATACGACCCTACTGTATACCGCTAAAACCGTTGATACCGATTCACTTTATGATACAGCCACTGGGAAAATAACAGCTCAAGAATCGGGCTATTATGACGTGTCCGCTAGTGTGTACCTTAATACAACTGCGGACTTTGATGCAGGTGAGTATGTATCGCTTGAGATACTTAAGGGTGCAGTGGTGGTCGCAGCCGTGGACAGGAGACCCTACACTGGAGAGGATTACCCAAATATAGCTGTACGTGAAACTGTGTACTTATTGGCTGGTGAGTTTATACTCATACGATGCACTCAGACCTCCGGAGTTTCATTAAACACTTTTGCTGGTGTTAACGCCCGCTTGAACTTTACTAAAGTACCAGGTAGCGGAGTTTCTTCAGCTTCAAACGCTGTCGTTGCTGCGTCGTTGAGAATTGGCACGGGTTCAGTAGTCCCTAGCGGAACGCCTACAATACTCACTTTTAACACACGGGTGTTTGATACTATGAACGCATTCAATACAAGCACTAATCGTTATTTGGTTCAAGTGGCTGGATTCTATGAAGTTCAATCGTCAGTATTTATATCGGCACCATGGACAATCGGTAACGAGATATCCGTCGCTCTATATAAAAACGGTGTCTCTGTTTCTGATGTCCCTTTTATAGTTGTAGACAGAACAGCGTCGGCCCCCAATACTCCGTCAGTAAGTGCGTTAACTCAATGTGTTGCTGGTGATTTGCTTGATGTTAGATGTTACCAGAACTCAGGGTCTTCAGTGACAACGTCTACTGGTGGGAATACGATGCTGACCATTAAGAAAATAAACTAACAAGGGGATAGAATGGCGTTTACTACAATTAACCTCGGCATTCTTCTAACGATACCGACCAACGGGACTCGTAACTGGGGAACCACCATGCTCAATACGACATGGACAAAGATCTCCCAGCATAGACATCAAGGAGGTGGAGACGGTGCGACTATTCCGACAGCGGGGCTTAGTGACAACTCTGTTACAACTATTAAGCTTTTTAAGAATTACGGATATACTCAAGCCACACCTCTTGTCCCAGTCGGCACTACTCAGGCAGTAGACTTCAACCTAGGGAATGTTCAGAGTCTGGATCTAAGTTCGGCGACGGGAAATGTAACACTTACGTTATCTAACCCAGCCGCTGGTAGTAGCTACTTGGTGTGGGTTACTCAAGGCGCAACGTTTAGAGATTTGGTGTGGCCTGCTTCGGTAAAGTGGCCTCAAGGCCAAGCGCCTATCATGACAGCCACGGGTGCTGGAACGGTTGATTTAATAACACTATTTTACACTGGCACCGAATACCGTGGTCAGTGGGAATTAAACTTTAGCTAAGGAGATAGATATGGATCCGGTAACAGGTGGAGCGATTATAGCGGGCTTGGCGGGCTTGATGTCAAACCTTCTTGGAGTAAATGCCCAGTCAGAAGCAGCCAAAAAGAAAGCTAAAGAAGAAGCTATCAAGACAGGTTTTGAGGCGCAAGTAGGTGGAGCTAAAAGCATGGGCGAAGGTCAAATGGCCGCTTATCAGCAGTTATTGAACGGTTACAAGTCTTCGTTAATTGGAGGATGATTTTATGATGATGGATATGATTGAAAAAATGAGCAGAGAGTCAAGCGACAAGGGATCAGACCCTAAGATGGATCTAGCGATGAAAAAGGTCGAAGACCTAAAGCAACTAGCCTCTTCTATGGGTATGGATCTTAGTGAATTAATCTCTAAGTGCGATGAAGGTTACGAGTCTGAAGATGCTGAAGAAGCTGAAGAAGCTGAAGAAGCTGAAGATGCTCCAGAACCGAAATCTGGATATGGTAAGGGTGACCCGAAAAGGGCGCTCATTATTATCGCTCAGCAAAAAGCTAAACAAGCTAAGGGCGAGTAATGCGAAGAATAGACTTACTCATTAATCAGTCCAGGAGAGCTACCGAGAACGTCGAGTTCTCAGATTCAACTGGTATTAGTGATGAAGAATTTCTTCAATATGTAAACGACGCTCAGGATCAGCTTCAAAGCTTAATCTCTGTGCAGTTTACGGACATCTTCCAAGTCGAGAAAATTGTAGACGCGTTAGTTCGTCAAGAAGAGTACGCTATTCCTGACGATGCGTTTCTAGGTAACCGCATTGATCTTCTTGAGTATAGCCAAACCGGAAGAGCGGGCGACTACTACGTAGTGCAAAAAGGAAGTAATAGCGAGCGCATTAGTGGGGTTTACTCCTCCCCTAGCTTCTATATTCGCCGCAGTGGTTCGATACTGTTACAGCCTGCGCCGCAGTCATCTGGAAAGATACGTATCTTGTATCAGAAGACTTTACCTAGAATTGATCTACGCAGGGCCGTGGTCTCTTCTGTAGTTCTAACCGGTAGTGCGATTACAGCGTTAGTTCTAGACTCTACTCAACAGATTGATCAAACCGAACTTCTAGAAGAAGGCTACTGCACTGTTGTGGATAAAAACGGCATTGTAAAGATGCGAAGAATTCCAGTCACTGGGATTGATACCATTACCGGAGTTGTAACAGTAGACGCTGGGTTCTTATTTGGTAGTGGGGAAACAATCGCAGCAGGCGACTACGTTCTACGCGGTAAAGAGTCTACCACTAACAGCCAGCTGGCTGACAACTGTGAGAGATATTTAATCTCATACATGAACTGGAAAATTTTAAAGCGTGACTCATCGAACGACTCAAGCGAGGCAGCACAAGAGTTGTCGGGACTTGCAGCGGACATTGTTCAAGGGTTTAAAGAACCAGACGGGGGAGTTAACTTGGTGCCTATGTTAGACTCGCAATATCACCCCGAAGAGGATTGAGATGTCAGAGTACATACTTAAAAAAAGGTACACTAATTACTACGGGTTAGATCTAGCATCTAACGACCTGGTGAGGGCTGAGAACTACGCCACTGACATGCTAAATGCTCAGTATCGAAAGAATAACTCTATTGAAAAACGTAAGGGCTATCAAGCGAGTGGCTCTTCGAAAGGTGGGCTTGGTCTTTATAACTATGACCGTGTCGCGTCTGGATTGCCTGTATCTGAGTTGTTAGTGGCTGACGGTAGCTTGTGGAAAGTCTCTAACGTCTCTTTAGTAATTACTTATTCAGGTGCAGACCCTACTATTTTAATAAGTCATTTCTTTGACACTGACGACAGCGTGTATCGGTTTGAGATTCAAGAAGGCACCTTGATGGCTCTAAACCAAGACGTAGGGGTTGGGTTTGACGAGGCGGCTCCGGTTACAATTACTCAATTAAGTGCTGCTATTAATTTAATCCCTAACTTTAGTTCTGCCATTACTGGGGACGGTTCTGTTTCAGCTGCTTTTCTTAAGGTGACTAGAAACGCGGAGATATCTGGCGGGGTTTACATGTTTACCGCAAAATACAGCACCGAAGTAAACAAGACCGTTACAACTCCATTCGCATTAGGACTCTCTCATTTTAATGACGCTAATTTCGAACTCATGAGTTCATCGCAACTCAGCAACATTATACTACTAAGCAACGGTTACGATGAAGTGCATAAGTACGACGGTCAGACAGTTTATAGAGCGGGGCTACCGACGCCTGGCAGTGTTTCACAGGCACTAGGTGCGGCTGGGGCTATTACGGGGACAAATTACTACTATAAAGCTCAGTATTTATTCTTTGATAATACGGGAAACTTTACGGAGGCAAACGTTACGACAACAGCGGCAGGGGTTAGCCCTACTGCGCAGTCTATTGACGTTACTGTTTCAAATATTGTTGCAGGTACTGGGTTTAATACAAATTGCGCTATTATAGATGGGGCTCAAGTATCAGTAAATATCATCGCAGTTGATAATGGTTCTGGTGGTAGTCACACAATCAAGGTTGGTGATACAGCGTATTTTTATGACAGTGTGTCGGTTGGGTATGTTGTGAGACTGGTGACTGCTGTATCGGCATCAACCATCTCGGTGGCGGGGTTGGCTGTTACAGTTGCGGACAACGCTGTAGTTTCGAACAACTTACGAATTGGTATTTATAGAAACCCAACATCTGGAAGTGTCCCGTCTATTTTCTTTGTGGTTGCGGAAATTCCCAACAACTCATTCTCAGCCACTCAAGTTTATAATGACAACTTAACGGATGCTCAACTCAACGCGGAATTTATTCCTCCGATCACTGACAGGTCTACCCCTCCTAAAGGTAAGTACATTTCTTCGTTTAGAAATCAGGTTATTATTTCTGGTAATACAAACGAACCAAACACGGTTTACTTTAGCGATATAGACGGGCCGGAATATTTCCCAAATATTGGGACAAACCAATTCGATGTATTAAGCCAGCAAGGTACGTACATTACAGGTATCGCACCCAATAACGAAGTTTTTGCAATTTTTCAGAATAGAGGAATTCACATAGTTAGCGGCGATATTGCTAATTTAAACATTAGAGTGGATACGATCTCTAACGATGTTGGTTGTGCTAGTCATCACTCTATTCAAGAGGTGCGTGGAACTCTTTATTTTTTAAGCCCTCAAGGACCTAGAAAAATGGTAGGTGGACAGCTACCGGAACCACTTGGGAGAGCCTTAGATGATCCGAACTCAAAGTCATCGCGTATAGACCCTTTTTTAGATCAAAATGGGATAGCGGAATACAATACTTTCAACTTACGTAAGTCTATCGGGTTTCATGACCGTAGTGGTGAGAAATATTGGTTACTGCTGGCAGTAGAAACCGTAACGGCTGGAAGTGTATTCACTAACGCTAACTCTGTAGTGATGGCTTACGATTACACTAAAGACGCGTGGCTCAAATGGGGAACTCTTAACTTTAGTGGCGGTATCTGCATCCATAACGATGAAGTTTATTTCAAAGAACGCGCCTACAGCGATTTCAATACAGCACTTGAGTTTAAGCTACTTAAGCAAATGTCTATGGATGACGCTTGGGATTACCAAGATAATACTGGCGCCATATCATTCAGTTACTCAAATCAATGGGAGGCTTTAGGTGAGCCGTCTGTTTTAAAAAGGTTCTTGTCCTTAAGGTTATTCTCTCTTGAGGATGTTTTAAATAACGCGCTGATGTTGACCGTAAAGACAGAAGCTGATTATGTTGCTGGCGCTACTAAGGCTAACTTTTCCTACGACTTTAGCGCTGACGGTTACGGGGCTAGTGAGTACGGAAACGAGCCTTACGGCGATACGTTCGCGTTAGTTCAGAAGCACAAGCTCAGCAACGGAAGATTTAGGGCATTAAGAGCGATATTTGAGAATCAAAGACCACAAGAGAATGTTCTGATTACTGGATGGGAATTAGAAATTGCGGCACCATACAAGCAGGCGTTTAAAACATGAGGTTTAGCTTATTTAAAGAGTTTCGTTCTTTTAGCCAGGACCTCATTGTAGACGTGAATTCGTATTTAAGAGACGACCTAAAAAAGATCATTAGAGAACTTCAACTGGGGCTTACTAAGCTTAGTTTTAATGATAATTTTAACTGTTTCGTTGTGGAGGTGTCACTGCCAGCAATGACAGAGGTGGCCATACGAAACCAACTCAAGGAGTCTCAAACCCCTACGCAAAAAATAATCCTTCGTGGTGGTAGTGGTGCTCAAAATATTACTGACGGCGATACTGCATGGGATATAAACTATGTGTATCTTCAAAATAGGGGAGCGGTAACAGTCACTGTTACAGCTGCATTCATTAGGTAGACAGTTAACTAGTATAAAAATGGAGTTTATATGGCGGGTTTTTTTGGGTTTGGTGCGAGTGCAGAAGATAAGCTAAAAGAAGACAGAGAAGATTCGTATCGACTGGCTGAGAAAATGCGTATCAGCAAAGAAGGCGACGCAGCCGCTCAGCGCAGTATTGAGAGAGCTAACCAGATAGCGGCAGACGCTAGAAAACAAGAGTTGCTACAATCTGCGACAGATTCGCAAAATGCCGCTATCGAAAAAGGCAGAACTCGCGGTAACGAAATTTTCGGTAACAATGCTCTAGGAAGAATTAGCGCTGGCCGCAGTGCTGATTTGCAAAGCATTATCGACCAAAGAAGATCAATGGCATCTACTGCTGGTCAAAGAACTAACGCTATTACAGACATACTAACAAGAAGAGAGCAGGCTCAAGGGCAACAGCAAAGCTTATCGCAAAATAACCAAGACATTTTATCAATGCGTAGGTCTGCGCTTCAAGGGTTTAATTCACAAGAAAATAACGCTTTACGTGAGCAGGGCCTTCAAGGAATTCAGCAGGGACAACAAACTGCGCTACGTCAATTACGTGGAGTCCAGGCTGGGTCTGGTATACGTGGCGGACTACAGGCAGCTCAGCAAGCACAAGCCCTTAATGCGGGGCAAGCAGCACGCGGGCAACTCGCTAGGGATTTATTCCTACAGAACATAGGTCAAAAAGAGAAAGCACTTGCAGCCTTTGAACAGTCTTCAACTGGTATTGAAGGAACTCAGTACGCTAGACAGCAAGACACACTTAGCGCTCTTGAAGCATCACGTAGAGCTGCGGAGACAGAAGAGTTGGGACGTAAGACTGGAGCTCTTGGGGCTCTTGAGGGTTCGATTACTGGAGCCGAAAAATCTGAGAACGAAAAACAAATCTACAACCAAGCTCAAGCGAATAAAGAATTATTCGGAAAGCTTACCACCGAAATGGGTTACGCGGGACTTAACGCAGCTCAACAGTCTGCGCTCATGCAGCAAATCATGGGCGACATGCAAGCTAAGGCCATGATTGCGAACTCCAACAAATAACCAGGGGAATTTATGGCATCTAAAATAAGCGATACAGCGGCAAGAAGTAGGGCACTTACAAAAAGACAACTAAGTGGGTCTATTGAAGAAGACTTGGCTACAGCTAAGGATAAAGACCTGGCCGCTCTTGGCGCTCCACCTAAGGCAGTGGGTAACGAATCAGTAGCCTCTGATGATATGTCGTCAGACACTAAACGAATGATAGCTAAGTTATTACTGAGTGCAGGCTCGTCCGCTCTTGGTGGATTGTTTGGAGGCTCAGCGGGAGCAGCGGCTGGGGCGCAGTCAGGCGAAGCTAGTGTTAATACGCTTAACAATCTTGAGGCGTCTGAACGTAGAGAGGGGCTAGACAAGCTGGCTATTGAAGCAACAAGGAAGGAAAAGGTAGAGAGAGCGAAGATTGATGCTGGCGAGCTTGAACGAAAAGTTGCCCACGATAAAGAAGAGTTACGGCTTAAAGGTATTGAGCTTGGGCTAAAGAGCCAAGAGAAACCAGGCAAGCCTCTTGCGTCGGAACAGTCGGACAGATTGGCCTCTTACGAGTCTGCTAGTGAGTCACTAAAAGATCTAACAGCAACAGCTGGGGCGAATAGCGATATTCTAGGGCCAGTGGCTGGCCGATTAGCAGGCATTAATCCATATAACACTGGAGCTAAAGCTGTAGAGGCTAGATTTAAAACAGTAGCTCAAAATATTGGCAAGGCATTAGAGAGTGGAAAGATGACCGATGGGGATAGAGCTTTCTACCTCGGTATTTTGCCCACAATGACAGACACTCCCGAAGTAATTAACGCTAAGGCTAATCAGTTACAGCGCATGATCGCTCAGCAACAATCTTCTGCATTGACTACTTTCGCTAAAGCAGGCTCAAACGTCGCTGGCTTTACACCGATGCAATTACCGGAATTACAACAGTTTCAAGATAAGAAAATACCCGGAAGAATTAACGCTTTATCTATTGAGAATGAGGCCGTAGCGGCTCCGCCAGCTGATTACAATAAGTTAAGTTATGAGCAGTTAGTGGAAGAAGCTAAAAAAAGAGGTCTAAGATAATGGCCCAGCCAGCGAAAAACGACTTAATTAAGAAGTTGCAGCAAGACGACGAGCGAAGCCGACTTATTCAATCTCTTCAAAATCATGACCTACAACAAAAAGCCGCTGCTGGCGTTCTGGAACAAATTGAAACTTTCGCTAGAAGCGGACTGGGCTCAGCTAGTTTAGGTGTTTCCGAACCGGTACTGTCTGGCATTAATGCCCTAGGGTACGCGGCACAGGAGAGACTCCCTGCTCCGGGACCTTCGGGTTCGGACCTAGGTGTGGATGAAGTTCCAAGAGAGCCGACTTCGTTGGCGGACCTTTATCAGCAAGACGTTACTAGACGTAGAGGGCTTCAAGAGCAGGCACCAGGGGCTGACATGGCTGGAGCTATTGCGGGAGCCTTGGCTCCGGCTGGCCCAGCGGCAGCAGTATTTGGGGGAGCGTCCAAGTTGGCGGGAATGATTCCTAGAGCGAGTTCTGCCATAGGCAAAATAGCCGCAGGAGGTCTTGGTGCTGGTCTTGGAACTTTGGCTACTGAAATTCCACGTAAAACAATTGGAGAAGCTACTGGCTTTATACAGCCCGGAGAAGAGCCAGCTTCATCGCTAGAAGAGGCCGGAACCTCTGTTAAGCTAGGGGCTGCACTGTCTGCGATTCCATTAGTGGGTAAAGGCTTAGGGATTGCTGGAAAGAGGGCAGTAACAACTTTTCTAGGACCTAGAGAGGAAACAATTTCCAGATTAATGTCCGATATAAAAGCGGGGAAAAAAGCTTTACCAAAGGAACAAATTACAGAGCTTGCACAGTTGGCGGCTACATCAATCAAGGAAGAGGCGCAAAGATCTAAACTTAATTTGGTGGATTCAATTCAAAGCGGACTTAATAAGATGAAAGCCGAAGTTCTCAATCAGTCTGATATTGCGACACAGAAGCTGGTTGAAAGCGGTAAGGTTTTTAGTCGTGACGATCTTAAGAAAGCAATTGAAGTTGCAGCCAGCCCACTTAACCGTGCCGGTATTGTTGGTGAAAGCGCTAAGGCTGCGAAAGGTAAGGTACAGGCTCTACTATCTGACTTAGATACGCTTCCGAAAGAAGTCGACGCTATTACACTTAAGAACATTATCAAGTCGATTGATAATGAGGTCGAGTATTTGACAGTCCCTGGTAAATTCCAAAGTGATCTTGGAAATAAAACCCTAACGCAAGCCCGACGCAATTTGGACGACATAATAAAGTCGGCTGTACCGGAGTATAAGACAGAAGTTGGCAAGGCTTACGAAATGTCAACCTTCCTAAAAGAGTCTGCAGATATACTAGGTGG
>Ga0163151_10002014_pt1 | contig 32819 bp, 24 predicted proteins | sample OliLakLV19MP5IB2_FD_145596 | JGI IMG/M metagenome (GOLD analysis project Ga0163151, IMG submission 145596) | Freshwater microbial mat bacterial communities from Lake Vanda, McMurdo Dry Valleys, Antarctica - Oligotrophic Lake LV.19.MP5.IB-2 | ecosystem: Environmental > Aquatic > Freshwater >... | reverse complement strand
CGGCAGGGTTGGTACCAGCCAAACCTCCAAATAGATATATAGTATCGTTGATCATTTGTATTTCATGAGATTGTCGTCCTGTCCATGGGTTGACGCCGTCCTCAACACTGAGTGTCCAGCTGGTGCCGTTTCCTGTCGTGTAGGTTGTATTGATAGGATCGTCGCTCATTTCGTTGTTTGTTCCTCCATAGACAAATAGTTTTTCTATATTTGTATCACCGTATCCTACTTTTGAAGAAGAATTATTTTTCTTCGTGCCTTGGAAGACGCTTCCTTGATTGATTGAATCAGGATTTCCTGCATTGATAATGACGAGATATCCTACTCCGACGAAGATGCCGATGATGAGGACAGAGATAAGCGTGTTATATTCAGGATTTTTAAATATGCTCATAGTAAATTTTTTAACTAATAAATATCTATATTCCTAAGTATGCTCTATGCTTTTCGGTTTGTAAAGCGTCTATTCATATTGAATGTTTGGGGGAGAGAATTCATAGATACTTTTCTTGGCCCGTCGTCGAATGTCGAAGAGAATTTCTAAGACCACTGTAGGAAATTTTTATAACTCTACATCTAACCCACCTCCTGGGATAGGTTTGGGGCCAAATTTTGGTACATAGTGGACCACTCCCATAGATGCGTCACCTGGGAAGTTTGTACCGATATCAGTTTCGAGTGCCCATGTCGTGCCATCAACAGACGTCCATGCTTTTTCTGACTCAAACCCGCCCGCCACTCCTGCGTAACCTGAGTCCGTTCCCCCGATAACCCACATTTTTTCTTTGAAATTTACAAGGACTGGCTCACTTCGGAGTCCGAATGGTGCAGTACTAGTTTCAAGTACCCATGTTGAACCGTCTAGGGTTGACCAGACTTCTCCATCTAGTCCGCCAACCATAAACATTTGACTTCCAAATTGCATTAGCTCGTTACCTCTAACTGCTTCAAAAGGAGCTTCTCCATCAAGAATCACATTGGTCCATGTTATGCCATCAGGAGATGACCATACGTCGTTGTGGTTGGTTCCATCAGAACCATACCCTCCCACCATCCATAGTTTTCCGGAAAAGTCAGTAAAACCAAACATGCATCGCTCACCAAAAGGAAGATTATTATTCAAAAGTGTCCAATTGACACCATCAACAGTTCTCCATATGTCATCGAGTCCGCACCCTTGCTTCGATGGACCAACCCCTCCGATGATATAAATACTTGGATAGTCGCTCGCGCCAAAGACTGTTGACCCTGCTTGATAACGTGGAGTCCACGGAGCGGAGTTTGTGACGAGCGACCAATCAATACCGTTTGAAGAAGACCAAACATCATTTTTCATATCGGCGGCAGGGTTGGTACCAGCCAAACCTCCAAATAGATATATAGTATCGTTGATCATTTGTATTTCATGAGATTGTCGTCCTGTCCATGGGTTGACGCCGTTCTCGACACTGAGCGCCCAGCTCGTGCCGTTTCCTGTCGTATAGGTGGTATTGCTAGGTTCGTCACTCATTTCGTTGTTTGTTCCTCCATAGATAAATAGTTTTTCTATATTTGTATCACCATATCCTACTTTTGAAGAAGAATTATTTTTCTTCGTGCCTTGGAAGACGCTTCCTTGATTGATTGAATCAGGATTTCCTGCAAATCTGTAAACGAATATTCCACCGACCGCCAATATTGCGATAATTAAAAGAACCTTGATTTGATTGTTTTCTTGATTTGTCCAGAATTTCATGTATTTTAAGATTATCTGTTAAAGTTTTCTAATTATACCATTGTATTTGGGAAGTATAAGGCAGTCAATTTTTAGTCTAACCTACTTGGAATCTCGCTCACGTCAACCCTTTTTGGGGCATTATCTGAATGTCCAAGCAAATAGCCAAGTATTACTAGGATAAGTATAGATAACCACAGGAATAGCTTTTTCATACCTTGTATTGTAATATGCTTTCGTAGTAATCACCAGCCTGAAATTTGAACAAATAGATATGAATAAAATATTACTTTTCTATAAATATGTCTATATAGATGATTCTGAGAGCGTTGCTATTAGTCAACGCGAACTGCAGGCGCGCCTCAGGTTCAAAGGACGCTCAATCATCGCGAGCGAGGGGGTCAACATCACACTTGAGGGGACGAAGGAGAATATCGCAGAGTATATCCGCGAGATGGAAAAAGACCCACGCTTTCAAGGTATTCACTGGAAGATAAGCGAAGGTACGGGGAGTGCTTTTCCAAAACTCTCTATTAAGGTGCGATCTGAAATAGTAACAGGCAATCTCGGCGTCTGCGATGTCAATCCAAACGAAGTAACGGGTATACATTTGAAACCGGAAGAACTTCATGAATGGATTCGCTCGGGCAGAGAATTTTATATTGTCGATATGCGAAATGCCTACGAACATCGTGTCGGGCATTTTGCAGGCTCGATACTTCCGAAGATGAATAATTTTCGTGATCTTGCAAAGATTACTAAGGAGATTTCACATTTGAAAGAAAAAACAGTTTTGACTGTCTGCACAGGCGGAGTGCGGTGTGAGAAAGCGTCCGGATTTCTTATCACGCAAGGATTCAAAGATGTGTATCAGCTCGACGGTGGCATTGTTTCTTACATGGAAAAGTATCCAAACGAAGATTTCAAAGGCAAACTGTATGTTTTCGATAACCGTATTACGATGATGCCTGCTCGACCAGACTCTCTGGGGGGAGGATTCTATACCGATGATCCCAAACATGAGGTGATCGGCCGATGCGATTTCTGTAATACACCTTGTGACAGGTATCTAAATTGTTTTGATAATTTTTGTCACAAACATTTGATTACGTGTGAGGAGTGTGAGAAAAAGACTGATGGGGAAATCAAATGCCCGAGTGGTTGCCACGAGACTCGTCACGGCAAACGCAAAGGAAAGATTTCTTTTGGAGCAGGTTTTCTGAAGTGGATTATTAATAGCAGTAAAGCGTAGTAGATACATATGAAAAAGATAATTATCACAATCTTCGTTATTATTTCAATAATAGTCCCGACCGCGAGCTTCGCAGCTCTGACACCCGGCTCCGCTATTTTTGCAAATGGGATTGGCAAAAACACGGGGCAGGACAACATAAATTTTTTCTGGAATGACACCCTGAACTTCTTGGGATTGGGCACAAACTCTCCTGACTCTAGGCTTCATGTTATAGGCGATGCTCATATTACTGGAAATGTTCTAACTAACACTCTTTCTGTGGGCGAAGGAACTGACATGTACCCATTTGCATATGACTCTGGTACAGATACACTTACTTTAAATGATGCTGGAGATGCGAAAAATATTCGTATTAAATCTGATAATGATAGCGATTTATTTTTCATCGATGGTATAAATGACCGCGTTGGTGTGGGGCTCTCAAATCCTGCATACGAGCTTCAAGTTGCAAATGACGGACAGAATGTTGAGATTGTCATAGATACGTATAGTACATCCCCGACATTTACTACAAAGACTGTTTTTGGTGGAAGATCAGCCCGTGGTACACGCGAGGTCCCACTCCCAGTGCAGAATAACGATATCCTCGCTGAGTTTTCAGGACTTGGATATGGAACGACAGCTTTTGCTCCTTCGACTACGGCTGGGATGCGTGTCATGTCAGCTGAGACTTTTTCTGATACAGCGTGGGGCACAGGATTATTTTTCCGAACAACAGGACGAGGTTCTGTGATACTCCAGACAAGAATGGTTGTAGATGCTGATGGAAATGTTGGTATCGGGGACACAAGCCCTGACACTCCGCTTGATGTAGAGAAAGCTTCTATCACAACTGATGTTGCAACATTTTCAAATCTAAATGGGACGTGCTCTATAAATCCGGGAGTTGCAGGCGGTATCACTTGTACTTCTGATGCGAACATGAAAAAGAATATTGAAAGTATCGAAAATAAAAATTCTTTGGATATAATAAATTCTCTTCGTCCTGTAACGTATAATTGGAAAAGTGAAAATACTTCTGCTGACAAAACTTCCGGTTTTATCGCACAGGAAGTAGAAACAGTGATTCCTGAACTCGTGGTTACTGAGAAAGGAGAAAAGAAACTTTCGATGAATGGAATAATCCCGTACCTTGTCGGGAGTGTGAAGGCACTCGTAGAGAGAGTAGATATGCTTTCCCAGCACCTCACTACAAAAAAAGTACAGACAGAAATGCTTTGTATCGGGGAAACGTGTGTGACCGAAGAGGAACTCAAGGAGCTTCTCTCTGAAAGAGCGAATTAAAGAATGCAAAAATCTCCCTAAAACAGAGGGCCATATTTGTGCTACACTATTTTTATGAAAGAATCATGGGGACATGCCATAGATGAGCAGCGAAAAACCGAGCCGACATCCAAAGAACAGCACGTGCTTCTTTCTGTGGAAGAGACGATGAACGAGATGATTGGATTCAAAGACGAGCTTGTGGAGATTATGAAAAGCGGCGATCCAAGGCTTGAACAAATAGCGATGCTCATGGAGGGCAAGCGACATACTATTGCCTACCGTGTCGAGAATTTTGCATTGGAAGGCGCACATAGTGTGGAAGATACAGAAAAGATGGAGCGAGACCTGAAAGCGTTTACTCTCGAAATAAATACCGTGCTCCACATGATTGATGAATCAAGTAGAAATCCTGCTGCTATAATGGCGCTTTTAAATAAATTGAAGAGCGAAGCCCAGTAGCATGGAAAAAGAAAATCAAAAAGAAACACTGCACCCTATAACGATGGCCGGAAACCAAGCGCTCCGCGTATTTACTGATCTCGGATTTGAGATTGCCACGGGACCTGAGCTCGAGAGTGAGTGGTACTGCTTTGATGCGCTCAATGTTTCCAAAGATCATCCAGCGCGTGATATGCAAGATACTTTTTTTATAAAAGAAAAAAAAAATGAAGTCCAAGGTTCAGAGTCAAATGTCAAAAGTAAAGATTCTCATGAATCCTTCGTGCTTCGTACACATACCACGAGCGCGACTGCGCGCGCGGTAGAAGTTGCTTCCAAGGAGGGAAGGCTTCCGTGTGCATTTGTGTCTGTCGGCAAAGTCTATCGCAACGAGTCGACCGATGCGACGCATGAAGCAATGTTCTACCAAGTCGACGGCATGCTCGTCGTGCCTATGGCGCAAGCAGAGGAAGGTTCTGTCTCGAGGCTCAAGGGCACACTCTTACATTTCTACAAACAAATGCTCGGGGAGGATGTTGAGATACAGCTTCGTCCAAGTTATTTTCCCTTCGTTGAGCCGGGACTCGAAGTGTGGGTGAAATTTGGAGAGCGGTGGCTTGAGGTTATGGGGGCAGGCATCATCCACCCGAACGTCCTTACCAATCTCGGTATTGATCCAGAAAAATATACCGGCTTTGCCTTTGGTGGCGGCCTCGACCGCATCGTCATGGTCAAGCACAACATTACCGATATCCGGTATCTTTATCAGGGAGATTTGCGGATTAATCAATTTTGAAAATATATGATGGAACACATTTCTACAACAGATAATACTCCTCCCTATGAACTGGTATTAGATATTAAAGATTTTTACACAACAGCCCTAAAAGAAGAAATAGAGGAAGGATTTCTTAGTGAAGAGGATTTTAATTTAAAAAGTGAAGGTGAGGTAAGTTTTTATAAAAAGGTTTTGGATTCTGTAGAAAAGGCCACCCAGGAAAATCAGCATAAAAAGATTATTGTACTTTTTGATATTGATGAGACGTTAGTAAGTGTGCAACGCGGGAGGGATTCACTTGTCAACATATTACGACCGTCAGCGACAGCACTTCTTTCTAAATTGAAAGAAAAGAAAGTTACGATTGGTTTTTTAACTAGTCGAGCTGAACTAGAAGAACAATTGGGCAATGAATTAAAAGAATTGAATACTTTTATTGACAGAGAGTATTTATTTTCGACAAGAAAGTTGGATGTTTATCAAGATGAAGAATTAAAAATGAAGAATAGCCTACCAGACGAGATGAAAAATACTTTTGTCAGTGGTGATTATAATAAAATGAAGTTTCTAAATCAATTACATGACACTGAGTTGTTTAAAGATAGAATTTTTATTCCCGTTGACGATTTTAAGTATCCAGTTCTTTATCCTTATGGTGTAGCCTTACATGACAAAGAAAAATTTTTTATATAATTTATGAAAATACGTATAGAAAATTCAAACATAAATGAGAAGATCAGTCTAAAATTATCCGACCTCGATGTGAAGGGTCGAGAGATTTTAGGACTTGAATCAAAACCTGAAAAGTTTTCACTTCTTGAAAATAATATTGATTATTCATTTGTGGAGACAAACAAACTGATCACAACCGATGTTCGACCCGAGGATCATATGGTTTTTATTAATCCTGGAGGAGGGGATAGAGAATATCCCGTGGACGCTCCACATTGGCGCACAATCTCAAAAGCCAATATCAAAGCATCAATCCAGACTCCGACCGGGAAAGACTTTTTCTACACTATTAATACAAAAGGAGTAGGGTATTTGAAGCCAACTTTAAAAGGAAGTAACAATTTGGATGCATTTGATAGTTGGAATCGTATTGATGAATATGAACTTGAAGGAGCCTATGGACTTGCTGACAAAGGAGACTTCAAAAATAGCGATGGCAGAGTCATGGTGAAAGCGAACTATTTTTTAAACAATGGTCTTCGAACAGAAGCGTACTTGGCAATTGCAGACCTCAAGAATGTTATTTATAAAGGTAAAAAGACCTCTATCAAGGAATTACAAGAAACCAAAGTCATTCCGACCCGCCTCAATGTCAAACCACAAATAGCCCAGAGACTCTTGAAAACAAATACAAGAATTGCGGAGTTGAAAGAGTCTGATTCAAAGAGAGGGATTGAACTTCTCAAAAATGCATATGAGGTATTCAATCAAGAAACTATTGACAAAAGGCTTGATCTGCTAAAATTGGATTTTGCCAACCCGCAAAGCGCTGTTGTGTACACTCGAGAGTTTTCCAAAAGGATGGGCAAGAATCTCGCGGTATTACAAAATCTAGGATATATTGGCTGGCATTTGCATTCTGCCAACATCACACTCGCTGCTGAAATTGTCGATATCGGGCCAATATTGCCAGCAGAAGATTACAAAGATGATCAAGAATTTGTAAAAAACTATAACGGTGTTATGAGGGGAGTACTCAAAGACATGCGTGATGTTTCATATGATCTAAAGTTTTTATTACACAGTGTTGAAAAACTAACAGGCAAGAATCTGGACATTTCCGAACTCTGCCAAATATATTTGGATAGCTTCAAAGACGGCTTGGACCAACAGCAGTTGAAAAAAAATGGTGGTTTTAAAGGTGAAGACATTATAAATATGTTTGAGAAAATTTCATCAGCAGTCTTGGTCGAAGACCGCTCGCTTCCGTCACTCAAACATGGTGCTGATATCAGTGATTGGGGTTTGGATTAATTTTGGTATAATTAGCTTATGAATATTTTCGAAAGAAAACTTCACCCTGATGCAAATATTGGAGGAGGTGGAGATGATCTAGACAAGAAAATAGAGGCAGAAGAAGCAACGTACAAAGAACTCCTCTCCCGGATATCAAATGGCTATGTTGATTCTGCAGAAGAGCTTCTCCAATCTTTTCCTCTACCACAGGAAAAAGTAGAAGAAGCAACGTACAAAGGACTCCTCTACCTGCTATCAAATGACAATACTGATAAAGCAAAAGAGCTTCTCCAATCTTTTCCTCTACCACAGGAAAGATTAAATACCCCAGAAATCCAAGAAGCAACGTACAAAGGACTCATCTACCTGCTATCAAATGACAATACTGATAAAGCAAAAGAGCTTCTCCAATATTATCCTCTACCACAGGAAAGATTAAATACCCCAGAAATTCAAGAAGCAACGTACAAAGGACTCATCTCCCTGCTATCAAATGGCAATAATGATAAAGCAAAAGAGCTTCTCCAATCTTTTCCTCTACCACAGGAAAAAGTAGAAGAAGCAACGTACAAAGGACTCCTCTCCCTGCTATCAAATGGCAATAATGATAAAGCAGAAAAGCTTCTCCAATCTTTTCCTCTACCACAGGAAAAAGTAGAAGAAGCAACGTACAAAGGACTCATCTCCCTGCTATCAAATGGCCATGTTGATTATGCAGAAAAACTTCTCCAATATTATCCTCTACCACAGGAAAGATTAAATACACCAGAAATTCAAGAAGCAACGTACAAAGGAATCCTCTTCCTGATATCAAAGGGCTACGCTGGTGTAGCAGAAAAGCTTCTCCAATCTTTTCCTCTACCACAGGAAAAAGTAGAAGAAGCAACGTACAAAGGACTCCTCTCCATGATACCAGAGGGCTATGTTGATTCTGCAAAAGAGCTTCTCCAATCTTTTCCACTACCACAGGAAAAAGTAGAAGAAGCAACGTACCAAGGACTCCTCTCCCTGCTATCAAATGGCAATAATGGTTCTGCAGAAAAGCTTCTCCAATATTTTCCACTACCACAGGAAAAAGTAGAAGAAGCAACGTACCAAGGACTCCTCTCCCTGCTATCAAATGGCAATAATGGTTCTGCAGAAAAGCTTCTCCAATCTTTTCCTCTACCACAGGAAAGATTAAATACCCCAGAAATTCAAGAAGCAACGTACGAAGGACTCCTCTACCTGCTATCAAATGACAATACTGATAAAGCAAAAGAGCTTCTCCAATATTATCCTCTACCACAGGAAAGATTAAATACCCCAGAAATTCAAGAAGCAACGTACAAAAGACTCCTCTACCTGCTATCAAATGACAATACTGATAAAGCAAAAGAGCTTCTCCAATATTATCCTCTACCACAAAGTAAGTTTGTAGAATTATTTAAGCAACATAATGGAAACATACTAGTACAAATTTTTGCACAACAAAATACTGGAATTACTTTAGATAAAAAAATAAAGAAAGCAGTAGATATTTTTGGTCTTGCGACAGATACAGAAGCATATGAAATGGTTATTTCCATAATGGATGCAGAGAATCTAGACAATATTCCTGATAGTGTTCGCGCTGTAGGCGTAAAAAATACTGGTGATACCGGGATTAATCAGCTAGAACAGTGGTTTGGAAAATTCAAGAAAGACATAATAGGACAGGACTTTGATCCAGAAATGTTATTGAATAACAAATTTGCGAATAAGTTTTTTAGAAATTACATTCGTTTTGAAAAGTCGCAGTGGAAAGGCGAAGGCCACGATTTTGATTTCATAGTCCAAAGGTATATAGGGGTTGATAAAAGTGGTAAATTTGACATAGAGTTACTTCCAAAAGAATATGTTTCAAGTGGTATCATAAGCATTGACAAAGTTTCAAAAGAAGTAGACAAAGAATTTAAATATTCAGAGTCATTTATAAATCGTTTCACCCTTCTCGTTTCCGATATAAAGAAAGCAAAAGATAGATATCTTGCAAGCGATCGGAACACTCTTTCTGGCATTGCTACTGATTTGAAAAGTATTTTAGATGTAGAAGTTGCTTCGTTAAAAGGAAGAATACTAAATGTGCCCGAAAAAGGACGAGGTTTTTTGGAAAAAAGAATTCAGGCCTTGGAAGTTGTCGACGTGCGCTCGGTCAAAGATTTTCAAAATAATTATAAGCTTCTCTCAAATATAAAAGGTACCGAAAATCTTCTTAGACAAGCTGTATTTGCCTATACCTACTCAAAAAACAAAACTATGCTGGAATATGATTTGAATAATCTAGAAAAAAACAAAAGACCGAATGTCGATGACGTATCGTGGATTTTGAATTTTATTGATCATATTACCAACGAAGAAACCTTTGCTGATTATTTTACTGACAAAGAAGCTGGCAAGGAGTTTGAAAGAACTATCAATACTCGTGCACTTTCCGAGGAACTTTCGAGAATGCAAAATCAAGATACGACGGGTACTACTACTATGCAGTTTATTCCAACTCGAGGTATTTTGATGGAATTTTCAGGACACATGGCTGATGCGTGTTGGGCAGACAAGTATAAAGACACTATTCCTGCAACATACCCTAACTTTGCTTCTGTTAGTATGATTCAAAATCCAGGTACCACAGATGAACGTATCGCAGGATCTTGTATGTTGATAGAGGCAGACTCGACCAATGGTGGACCTGTTTTAATTATCCGTGGGCTCAACCCGCTCGAAGGTGTGATAAATGGATTAAAGATTTCAGATTTTTACAAAAAATACATAGAGTACTTGAAAGGCATTGCAAAAGCACGTAAGAGAAAGCTAGCTATAGTTATAGATGGCAACAGTGGTGGAAGCTCTACAAATCGACCGCTTCTTTTCCAGTATCTTTCGGGACTAGAACTCAAGAAAATCAAGGTGCCATATGACGAAACTGAGTTTAATGGATATGATGTAACGAGCTGCACATATTTGGTGGAATGATGCCAGGAGGGTATAAAACTATAAAAAATATTGTTTTTTTGGTATTATCGATACTGTATGAAAATATCTTACAACTGGCTAAAGTGGTATATACCGGAAGTTCCAGAACCCGAAAAATTGTGGGATGTTTTTACTTTTCATTTGTGTGAAGTGGAAAGTATGGATAAGTTGCCAGATGGCAATACTATCTTCGACATCAATATCTTGCCAAATCGCGCACACGATCTGCTTAGTCATCAAGGTGTTGCCCAAGAACTTTCTGCACTTCTCGATATTGAATACAAAAGTCCAGTAGAGCTCTATAGGATTCCAGAGTCGAAACAGTCATCTTTAGAAATCAAAATTGATAGTAATAAATGTCGTAGATACATGGGACGAATTGTTCGCAATATAAAAGTCGGACCATCGCCTGATTGGGTAGTAAAGCACTTAGAATCAATAGGGCAGAGAAGCATAAACAATATTGTCGATGCGACAAATATTGTTATGTTTGATTGTGGTAATCCTACACATATTTTTGATGCGAAAAAAGTTGGCACCGTAATCAAGATATCGAATGCCAAAAACGGAAACAAGATCAAAATACTTGGTGGAGAAGAGAAAGAATTGAGTGAGCAAGATTTGGTGATTGCCGATGCGTCGGGTATTGCACTTGCTATTGCTGGAGTAAAAGGTGGAACATATGCTGAGGTGGATGAGAATACTACAGAAATAATCCTCGAGGTTGCAAACTTTGATCCAGTGTCTGTCCGCAAGACCGCAAAACGAACAGGAATCCAAACTGATGCGACAAAGAGGTTTGAGAACGATCTTTCTCCGGTACGCGCAGAGTATGCAATGCGAGAGCTTTCGGCTACGATACTGGAAATGTGCCCGGAAGCGCAGTTCGAAGATATTGTTGATGTGTTTCCTGGACGTGCAAAATGGGAAACTCCGCATACAATTGAAATAAATTCCAAATATATAAACGAAAAACTCGGATCAAATTTCTCAGATATAGAAATCGAAAATGTTTGGAAGAGAATGAAATTTGAATATTCTAAGTCCGAAGAAGATTTTACAATCACAGTTCCACTCCTTCGTCTCGATCTCACAGGAAGGCATGACTTGGTAGAAGAAGTGGGACGAGTGATTGGATATGACAAAGTAAAACCTGAACTTCCACAGATTGATTTCAAACATAAAGTAAATGAAACTTTCTACAAAATCCTTTCAGCAAAGAAAAAGCTGGTTGAAGATGGATACAGAGAAGTGATGACGTATTCTTTTACTAAAAAGGGTGAGGTGTATGTAACGTATGGAGCAAAAGGCAAAGAGGCCCTGCGGACAAATCTAACTGACGGAATCAAGGTGTCATATGAAATGAATAAATTGAATGCACCACTACTTGGAGATAGTGAAATAAAAATATTTGAAATTGGAAATGTGTACCCAAAAACTGGTGTTGAGGAAACTCATGTTGCATGTGCTGACAAAAAAGAAGTGACAGAAGTGACACTCGATGAATTTACAAAAGGAATTGAAATAGGAAATTCGTATGATGAATTACTCACAACTTTCAACTCGCAACTCATAACTGCGCGCTTCGCCCCGTGGTCTGTATTTCCATTTATAACTCGAGATATATCTATTTGGGTACCACAAGAAGTAGAAAGTGAAAAAGTGTGTAGAGTTATAAAGGAATACGCTGGAGATTTGGTTGTTGTAGGCCCAACACTTTTTGATGAATTTGAAAAGGATGGGAGGAAAAGTCTCGCTTTCCGCCTAGTTTTCCAATCTCAAGACAGAACTCTGACGGACAATGAAGTGAGTCATGCGATGGAGCCAATACTCGTTGCTGTTAAAAAAGATGGTTGGGGGATACGTTAGAGGTATTATTTGGTATACTAAAGGGGTGAAGAAAAGATTGAAAAATGTCCAGTTTCTTGCTGTTTTTTTGACAGTGGCTTTTCTTTCTGCTGTGTACAGCGCCTACGCCACACCACCTGTTTCAAAATACACTGCAGGCGAAACACTTGATCCCACATGTGCCCCGGGTGACGCAAACTGTTCTGTCGTTCCTATCTCAATAGGTGGAGGTGTGGGTTCTGGAACGCTCGGTTCAATATTGTTTTTAGGTACGGGAGGTATTTTGGCACAAGATAATACAAATTTCTTTTGGGATGATACAACAAATCGTCTAGGAATCGGGACGACAACACCTGACACTATTTTCGATATTACTGGTTCAGGTGCTGGAGCTACATTTAGCTTCAACTCTGGTGGGACAGCTAAATCAGCAGAGATCAATTTTATTGACAACAGTATTAGTAAAGGAGTTTTTGGTTGGGATGGACCTGCAGGACAATTTGAATTCGATACAAATGAGTTGATAGAATTTGGAGACGTATCTGTTGTGGGTACTGGGAACACTTTTAGCATCGAGGACGGTTTGTTTAGTTTTGAAGGTGCGGGAACAAGCATGCTTAATGCAACAGGAACAGATTTGTCCATTGGAGGATCAGGAAGTGTGCTTGATGTTATCGTGTCGCCAGGGATTAATGCGACAGAAATGAACATCTACGCTGGAGCGACCACTATTATACCCCTGTGGATAAGTCTGAAAGCAAGTCAGACCGCAGCCGCGATTTCTGTTGTAGATAATGGTGGAGGTGCGCTTGCTTCAATTACCGCCGGAGGGTTACTTAATGCAAGTTCAGGTTCGGTTACTACTCCAGGATTTGGTTTTATAGGAGACACAGACAATGGTCTCTATCGTGCGACAACAAATCAAATAGGATTGGTCACTGCGGGAAGCGAACGACTGCGGATAGATGCAAACGGCAACGTTGGCATCGGAGATACGACTCCTGACTTTCGGCTTGATGTCGAGACAGACACTGCTTCTTCATACGCGGCCTCTTTCTTCAACGACGGCAACGCAACAAACCGTTTCGGCATACTCGTTGCATCCGGACAGGATGCAGGTGACGGTACATTAATCCAATTCAATGATGGTAACGGCACCGATGTTGGAGAGATCACTTTTTCCGGAACAACAACGACTTATGGTACGAGCTCCGATCGAAGGATGAAAGACGATATCCTCAACACGCATTATTCTCTTCAGGATCTTCTCGATATACAAGTGCATGATTTTAAATTCAAGGGAGAAGATACAGGACGTGTCTACACAGGATTCATCGCACAAGAACTACGTGAGATTTTTCCTGATGCAGTCTTTGCTCCAGACGACGGACGCATGTGGAGTGTCGACTATGGCAAGATCACGCCACTCATTGTCAAAGCTGTGCAGGAACTTGACCTTAAAGTTGAAGATATTTCATCGCTTGATCTTGAAAATGAAAATTCACTCACGAACAAACTTATTACATGGTTTGCCGATGCGACAAACGGTATCGGTAAATTCTTTGCAGGAGAAATTTACACAGATAAACTCTGTGTGGGTGAGACATGTGTGACGGAACAAGAGTTGATTCAACTTCTTGATAGGGGTGCAGAGATTCCTTCAGGAGAAGGAAATACGGAAAGCGGAGAGAATCCAGATAATATCATTCCTCTTCCAGATCCTGCACCAGAAATTGATCTCGACGGTACAGATGTGGAACTACCAGCTGACGAAAACGCAGACCCGGGAAAAGAAAATTTAGACGGCATACCACCTACCCAAGCTCCATATGATGGCGCGATTTCTCAGTAAATAACGACGGGAAATACTTCTTGTAAAGGGTGCAAAATCGCCCCTTTTTTGCTATACTTAGTGCATCTTAAAAGTCAGAAAATGCTTATTTTTTAATGTCAAAAGACCAAGGTAAGAAAAATGAAAAAGGGAAGTATGGAGCTGAGCAAATCAGCATCCTCGAAGGACTAGAACCAGTTCGTAAGCGACCTGGAATGTACATCGGCGGTACAGGTATTGAGGGTATGCACCACCTTGTCTGGGAGATTTTCGACAACTCACGCGACGAGGCGATGGGAGGATTTTGTGATCGTATCGAAGTTGTGTTGCTTCCGGGAAACAAGATTCGCGTCTCAGACAACGGTCGTGGTATTCCTGTTGATATTCATCCGAAGACGAAAGTGTCTGCTCTCGAAACAGTTATGACGACTTTACACGCCGGAGGAAAATTTGGTGGAGAGGATAGTGGTTATAAAGTTTCTGGAGGTCTCCACGGCGTTGGTGCGTCAGTCGTCAATGCGCTTTCTATCTGGTGTAAAGCAGAGATTCACAAAGATGGCGGAGTGTATGTGCAAGAGTATTCGCAGGGAAAAAAGAAAAGTGCTGTGAAGAAAGTTGGCGCGACGAAAGCAAACGGAACCATCATTTCATTCGAACCAGATAAAGAAATCTTTGGCGACCTCGTTTTTACCTACGAAACTATAGTGAATCATTTGCGTCAACAAGCATATCTCGTCAAAGGTCTTCGTATCACTGTCATCGATGCAAGAGAATGGGATGGAGGACTTGCAAAGGGAAAAGCTATCGATGATTATTTCTGGTTTGGAGACATAAAAGCAGAATTGCCTTCAATCACGTTTTACTTCGAAGGCGGATTGCGCTCGCTTGTGCGTTTCTACAACAAAAACCAAAAGGCAATTCAGGATACTATTTTCTATGTTGAAAGAGAAGTTGACGGCGTCGGCACAGAGATCGCTCTTCAGTATGTTGATGATATTTCGACGAAGATTGGCGCATTCGCAAACAATATTTACAATCCAGAAGGTGGAACGCATATTACGGGATTCAAAATGGCTCTCACTCGTGTCTTGAACAATTATGCAAAGAAGGGAAGTATTGTGAAAGAAGCTGACGGAGGATTCACTGGTGAAGATGTGCTCGAAGGATTGACTGCTGTCGTATCTGTGAAGCTTCGCGAGATTCAGTTTGAGGGTCAGACCAAAGGCAAACTCGGTAGTCCTGAAGCTCAAGGAGCAGTAGCAACAATATTTGGAGATGCATTCAGTTCATTCTTGGAAGAAAACCCAGACGACGCACGAGCCATAATCCAAAAGGTTCTCCTTGCCGTGCGTGCTCGTAAAGCAGCAAAAGCAGCGAAAGATTCAGTGCTGAGAAAGGGTGCTCTCGAAGGCATGACACTTCCGGGCAAGCTAGCAGATTGTCAGTCTAAGAGCGCAGAGGAAAGTGAGATATTCATTGTTGAGGGAGATTCTGCGGGAGGTACGGCAAAGATGGGACGTGACCGTAGGACGCAAGCGATTCTGCCTCTTCGTGGAAAAATCTTGAACATCGAACGTGCTCGTCTCGACAAAATGCTCGCGTCTGAACAGATCAAAAATCTCGTGATCGCAATGGGAACAGCGATCGGAGACACATTTGATATAACGAAACTTCGCTACCACAAGATCATCATCGCAACAGACGCCGATGTGGACGGTGCCCACATTCGTACACTCATCCTCACACTTTTATATCGCTATTTCCGCCCACTTATCGACGGAGGATTTATTTATATCGCGCAACCACCGCTCTACAAAGTGAAACGCGGGAAGGAAATATTTTATGCTTACACAGAAGAAGAGAAGATCGGTTTTACTGGAAGCGACTCTGTGGAAATAGAAGAATCGGATGAAGCAAGCGATGCAGACGAAACCACGACAGAAGAAGGTGAAGAGTCAAAAGTCAAAGGTGAAAAGTCAAAAGTTGTGAAAACCCATGTGCAACGCTACAAAGGTCTCGGAGAGATGAATTCGGATGAGCTTTGGGAGACAACTATGGATCCCTCGCGACGTATTTTGAAGCAGGTGTCTATAAATGACGGGGAAGCGGCGAACCAAGTCTTTGATATGTTGATGGGCTCGGACGTTGCACCACGCAAAAGCTTCATTCAGGCAAATGCACGACTTGCGGATATTGATATATAATCAGGCTCTAGCCAAACTAAAAAAACCGCATGTGCGGTTTTTTGCTTTTCTTATGATTTGCTTTTTATTTCTTTGAGAATATTTTCAATAAATATATCTAGCGCAACTTCTTCTTTTGTTCCGTCTCTTTTTTCTACAGTAAGGGTATGTGCCGTCACTTCTTTGTCACCAAGTACGATGACATATGGTGCACGCGTCGCTTTACCTGCATGGATACGTTTGCCGAGGCTCGTATCCGCGTCAAACATTTCTGTGCGGATGAATTCCTTATTCAATTCTGATTCAATACTTTTTGCGTAGTCAGCATGGTTTTCCCTCACCTGCACGATCGCCACTTGGACGGGTGCGAGCCAGGTAGGGAAGTTACCTGCGAAGTGCTCGATGAGGACTGACATAAATCTCTCAATGGAACCCATAATAGCTGCGTGTATCATGACGATGCGCTCCTGCTTGCCTTCTTCATTGATGCAGTAGAGGTCAAACCGCTCTGGCATGTTGGAGTCGAGCTGGATCGTTGCAACTTGCCATTCTCGTCCGATCGAGTCCTTCGCCATGAAATCGATTTTCGGACCATAAAATGCTGCTTCGCCGATTACTTCTATTGGCGTTTCACCTTTTTCTTTTATCATATTGCGAAGTTCTTCTTCTGCAGAAAGCCATACATCTTCTGTGCCCAAATATGCAGACATATTTTTTGGATCGTGCAGTGAGAGGCGTGGTAGTAGAGTGAATCCGAAGGTGCCATAGAAAGTTTTTACTATGTCATATATCTTTCCAATCTCTTCTTCAACTTGGTTTGTGCGACAAAAGACATGCGCGTCATCCTGCGTAATCGAGCGGACACGAGAAAGTCCTGCAAGTTCACCTGATTGCTCGTCGCGGTACACTTTGGTCGTCGATGCATAGCGCTCGGGCATTTCCCGGTAGCTCCACTGCTTGCGGGCAAATATCTGCGTGTGATGCGGGCAGTTCATCGGCTTCATAGCGAACTCATGTCCTTCGCGAGTCGTAATGCGGAAGAGGTCATCTTTGAATTTGTCCCAGTGTCCACTTTTCTCGTAGAGTTCCTTTTTTGTGATGTGGGGTATGTCCACTCTCTCATAACCGACTTTCTGCCGAAGTTCCCAGACAAAACCATCTAGAAGATCGCGTAACAATGTCCCTTTTGGTGTCCAAAGTGGGAGTCCTGAGCCGACAAGTTCTGAAAAGGTGAAGAGATCGAGTTCTTTGCCGAGTTTCTTGTGGTCGCGCGCTTTTGCTTCTTCGCGCTGCAGAATATAGGCATCGAGTTTGTCTTTTGATTCGAACGCGAGTCCGTAGATCCGGGTGAGCATGGGATTTTTTTCATCGCCTCTCCAATATGCTCCTGCGATACGGTCGAGTTTGAAAGAGTCTGGAGCGATTTCTTTCGCTGGATTCTCAACGTGTCCGCCACGACAAAGATCGGTGAAACCTCCACAGGTGTAGACTGTTATAGTTTCTCCACGATCTCTGATTTCGTTTATGAGTTCGAGCTTGAACGTATTTCCGGCAAACATTTCGTCTGCTTCCTCTTTGGTTACTTCCTTGTGCGTAAATTCTTTCCACGCTGGAAGATTTTTTCGCATGGTTTTCTCGATTTTTGAAAGCGTTTCCTCACCTGGTTTTTCGTTAGGAAAATCGATATCGTAGTAGAAACCGTCGTCTATTGCAGGTCCGAGGGTAAGGTGTGCGTCAGGATAGTGTCCTTTGACTGCTTGTGCCAAAAGGTGAGCCAATGTATGGCGGATATGAGCCAATTTGTCTTTTTCCATAAGGCTATACTAACATTTCTCCCTTATTTTGAGTAGGGCTTGACGAGGAAAGGCAGGTGGAGTAAACTCGTTTCATGGCATGTAGAAACGCAACAGTCGTGGCCGTCACCCGAGCTTTCACTCCTGAAAGTTGATATTTGCGTTTAGACTCTCTTGAACTCAGACATCAGCTTTCAGACTTGAAAGCTGATTTTCTTTTAAAACCTAAAACTTAAAAATATGAAGACAATGACATGCAGATTCTGCCAGCGCACTGTGGCCCTCGTCACTACAGTGGGTAGCGCGACATCTTCGGGATTATATGATTCTTTGAAAATGACGATTATGAAAGCGACCTGTTCGCATCTTGCTCTTTGCGATGAAGTGAGCTCGGACATACTTGAGCAATTCGAGAGTTTGGACGACATAAAAACAGCACACCTAGTTAGTGGTGACAAAAAAAGTAATCGCGACGCTAGAAATTCTGTGCCCACGGCGCAAAAACCAAATGAATTTGAAAAAATCTAAAAGATCTCACACAACCCCCTGTCTGAAAATATTTTCAGACAGTTTTTTTTATTCCATCTTTAATTCTTTTATTTCCTCGATTGCAAGATATTTGTCGCCGTTTCGTTCTGTAATTTTTGCCTTTATTGCAACTACTCTGTCTTTAACAAATAAATCCGCTGTTGTCTTGAATAGTTTTGGAAATACCACTGCCTCTATAGAACCCGTAAAGTCGCCGAGCTTTATGAATGCCATACGTTCATTTTTTCCTTTCGTGTTGAAGAGGCGCACATCTTCGACGAGGGATGCGAGCATGACTGTTGCCTCACGTCGCCCGTCTTTTTTGATTTTGAGAATTGTATTTCCAACTTGTTCGATCTTTTCACGCCACGGATCTAGTGGATGGCCTGAGATGTAGAGTCCGAGGAGTTCGCGCTCCCACAAGAGCTTTTCGGCAGGAAGGGCAGGATCAATCGCTTGGAGCTTGAGTTCAGTCATAGCAATACCAGAGTCTCCGCCAAAGAGAGATTTTTGGCCCGCACTACGGATTTTCTCACGGTTGTATTCGAGCAGAGCATCTGTATTGAAAAGAAGCGATTTACGTTCAGAAAAGTCGTCGAGTGCACCACACATTGCGAGAGCCTCGAGAGATTTTTTGTTGAGGTTTTTGTGGGTGATGCGATCAAGGAAGTTGGTGATAGATGTAAATGGACCGCTTGCTTTTCTCTCTTTGATGATAGCATCAGCGATGTCGCCTCCTAAGTTTTTGATCGAGTAAAGGCCGAAACGTATCGTTTTGGATTCGCGAAGATCTTCTCCGTCGCCTGTAACGACAGTGAATCCGCCGAAGCTTTCGTTGATGTTTGGAGGCAAAATAACGATTCCCATGCGACGACATTCCGCGATTATTTCCCCGACTTTGTCCACATCCCCAGATTCTGCAGTAAGGATTGCTGTCATGTAGGGAACGGGGAAGTTGGCCTTCATGTATGCAGTTTGGTATGCGACACGTCCGTATGATGCAGAGTGGGCCTTGTTGAATCCATACGCTGCGAAAGGTTCAATCCATTTCCATATTTCCGTTGCTTTGTTCTCACTCCATCCAGACGTCGCAATACAACCTTTGATAAATTTTTCCTTTTGGGCTGCCATTTCTTCAGGGATTTTCTTTCCGACTGCTTTGCGGAATTTGTCGACTTCGCCCCACGAATATCCCGCCAAGTCATGCGCGATGATGAGGAGATCGTCTTGATAGACCAAGATGCCGTATGTTTGTTTCAAAATCGTCTCGAACGCCTTGTCTTGGTACGTGATTAGTTTTGGATTGTGCTTTCGCGCAATATAGTCAGGAATAAACTGCATCGGGCCGGGACGGTAGAGTGCAACCATCGCATTGATATCATGAATCGTTGTCGGCTTGAGTTCCTTGAGCCAACGCGTCATACCTGAGCCATTCAATTGGAAGAGTCCTTCCGTATCACCACGTGCGAGAAGGTCAAAAGTTTTTTGATCCACCAAATCAACTGTGTCGAGGTCGACATCGATATCAAATATTATTTTTACGAGTTTCACCGCGTCAGCGAGGATAGAGAGGTTGCGAATGCCGAGGAAGTCGAATTTTGGAAGCCCCGCATCTTCGATCGAGTACATGTCGTACTGGGTAATCATCTTTCCGCCTTTTGGATCAAACTGAATCGGAGTGAATTCCCAGAGAGGTTTGGGTGAGATGACGACGCCTGCCGCATGAACACTGATGTGGCGCGCACATCCTTCCATGCGCTTTGCAATATCGATAATTATTTTCGTATCGCGCTCCTCTTCGTATGCTGTTTTGAGTTCTTCAACCATCTCCATCGCTTTGTCGATAGTCATCGGAAATCCTTGGCTTCCCATTGGGATAAGTTTTGAAATCCGGTCTCCTGTAGAGTACGGATATCCGAGCGCGCGTGCGACATCGCGGACAGAGCCTCTCGCCATCATCGTTCCAAATGTTCCTATTTGGACGACCCTGTCTTCTCCATACTTTTGCTTCGCGTATTCAATCATTTCGTCTCGACGGTTATCAGCAAAGTCCATGTCGATATCAGGAGCACTCGGACGTTCTGGGTTGAGGAAACGTTCAAAAGGAAGCTTGTATTCCAATGGATCCACGCTTGTGATGCCGAGGAGGTATGTCGTCAATGATCCCGCGACAGAGCCTCTAATGTTCGAGAGAATACCGTTTTCTCGAGCGTAACGCAGTAGGTCAGCAACGACTAAGAAATAAGATGCGTAGCCTTTCATTTTAATGATGTCGAGTTCGTAGTTGAGGCGTGTCACTGCTACCTCAGACTTCTCCATCTTTCGAAGCTCATATCCTGCTTCTGCCAATGCTCGCAAAAGTCCGTCCGCTGTCTGACCTTCCTCGATTTTGTAGTCAGGGAAGTAAAGCTTGTCGAGTTCGATTTCCAAATTCACAAGCTCGGCAACTTTCATCGTGTTCTCCGCGGCTCCTGGTATATCTTTGAAGACGTCGTACGCTGTTTCAGTATCGATGAAGGAATAATTGCCGTCCTTCATGCTCATCTTCTTTGTGTTGATATCAGACCCTGTGTTGATAGCAACGAGAGTGTCGTGAGCCTCCACATCATCAATGTGGAGATAGTGCGAATCCCACGTACCGACGATTGGCAAGTCGAGCTCTTTCGAGATGGCGATAATTTGTGGAACAAGTGGCGTATACCAATCGATTTCGTCGTGCTTCATGACTTCGATGAAGACATCTTCTTTGCCGAAACATGAAATATAAAAAATGAGAAGGTCTTTTGCTTCCTCTCGATGATTATTTTTAAGCAATGTAATAAACTCACTTCCGGGACACCCAGATAGACAGATGATTCCCTGACCGTATTTTTGCAAAAGTTCTTTGTCGATGCGTGGTTTGTAGTAGAAGCCTTCCGTGTTAGCAAGCGTCGTCATGTGCATCAGATTTTTGTAGCCTTTATTATTCTTCGCAAGCAAGGTGAGATGGTAGCGACGTCCGTCATGGTCAGGCTCCTTGTCGTATCGTGTCCGTGTTGCGACGTATGCCTCCACTCCGATGATGGGTTTGATACCTTCCTTTTTGCATTCTTTGTAAAATTCTATGGCGCCGTACATTGCGCCGTGGTCAGTGAGAGCGAGTGCTGTCATGCCACACTCCTTTGCCTTTTTGACCAAGTTGGGCACTTTGGACATGCCGTCAAGGAGTGAGTAATGACTGTGGGTATGAAGATGGGTAAACGGAGGTCGAGGATTCATGCACATGGATTATAACAGGGCGAAGGTTCGTATAAAAGCCACATGTACAAAGGCGAAATGTGTGTTGCGAAGTCGCATCATATCTATGTATAATATGTGTATGCATCATCGTTTCGTGATTGGCATCGACGAAGTCGGACGAGGTCCGATTGCTGGTCCTGTCTGTGTCGGCGCATTCATTATTCACGACTACTCACTTCTCGCACATGCACCGCACGCACTTCACGATTCAAAGAAACTCTCACCACAAAAAAGAGAAGCGTGGGTAAAATATCTCACTGACTGTCGCAAGAAAGGAAAATGCGCGTTTGCGTATTCTTTTGTTTCTGCGCGAGTGATTGATCGCATCGGAATTGCAAAAGCCATCAAATGTGCGCTTGCACGATCAATCAAAAAGTTGGAACGCGAACTTGCAGACGAAAATGACTTGCTGTTTTTAGATTTCCGAGAAAACACCACCGTGCTTCTCGACGGAGGACTACGTGCTCCAAAAGAATATGTGTTTCAGAAGACGATTATACGAGGTGATGAGAAAGAGCCGACAATTGCTCTTGCGTCGATAGTTGCGAAAGTCGCACGCGACAAATACATGGATAGACTTGCCCTACAATATCCATTGTACGATTTCGAAACTCACAAAGGATATGGCACACCTAGTCATTACAAAAGTCTTCGTTCATTTGGCACATCGCCTCTTCATCGGCAGAGCTTCCTCACCTCATTTGACAATCAGTAGTTCACAGGGTATTCTTAGGGGCAACTAAAATCTTTCCGATGGAAATAGAGGAAATTCTTTTAAACGGGTTCATCTCATTTGGTGGGAATTCGCATAAACCGATCACTGTCGTGATGGTGAAAAAAGCAACAGGGTATCGAACCTTTGAGTATTATTTTCCGTTTGCGAACACAGCGAGCATGGATATAAAAAAGGAATTTGAGATACTCACAGGATTTAAATCTGAGAAGTTCAAAAAATTAATCTGCGCTATTCCTCACGCCAACAATACTTCGTGTGAATGGAATGTTGCACATGCATATTTTGGAAAGCCGAATCCTTTCCTTCTGAATACAGTTGATTACATTTGCGAGGTAAGCATCAGTGATGCGATTTCTCATGTATCAGGGGATTGCAGGATTTTACTGGTCATTGCGTTGATTCAATTGACCCTGAATTTTGAAGCGTCACTTTTGAGAGACGTAAAGAAAGGACTATTAGAAATCAAAACACACCCAGATTTCAAAGACGCAATCACGTCAGCGCTTACATACGCGAGAGAGAAAAAAACCTCAATCACGTATGAACAGGCGCAAATGTTCCTTCTATAATTTATACTTAAGATATTTTCAGCCATATGCAATTTCCGCATATGGCTATTTTCTTGCCAAAATTGCCTTTATTTGTTAGTATTTCGCTCATATGGTAGTACGAATGAGACATACGCGAGCGCACACGAAAAACCGTCGCTCCCACCACGCCCTCACGGGAAGTGCAATAGTATACGATAAGGCAACGAATGTGCCCCACCTTCGCCACAGGGTTTCTATGGCAGACGGACGTTACAAGGGCCGTCAAGTTATAGATGTGGTTAAGAAAACCGAAAAGAAGCAGAAGAAAGCAGTAAAAGGAAAAAAGAGCTAATGAAGCGACTGCTTCTCGTCTCAATCTAAGCCCTATTTATTAATAAAAAACAAATCATCGTTCTTTTATGGCAAACCGCCACCTCTCTAGATCAGTCATACTTCAAACCCTCTTCGAGTGGGATTTTAAGGGTAACAATGCCGAGATAATCCCCAGCACACTTGCGCGCATGGCAGAAGAATTCGCTCCGGGACTTGACGATATGCCGTTTATGGAGCACCTCGTCGATCTCGTGGTCAAAAAGCGCACGATCATTGATCAGGTAATCGGCAAAGCTGCGCCAGAGTGGCCTGTCGAGAAGATCAATGCCGTCGACCGCAATATTTTGCGTCTTGGACTCGCAGAGCTTCTTTTTGGGAACTACGAAGAAGTGCCACCGAAAGTGTCTTTGAATGAAGCTATCGAGCTTGCTAAAACATTTGGAGGAGAAAGCTCGAGCAAGTTCATCAATGGAGTACTCGGTGCTGTCTACAAAGAAATAGGTGAGCCTGGCAAAGAACAGAAATCGAAGCGCCAGATTAAAAATGAGGAAGTTGATCTCTCAACTCTCAAAATAGAACGCAAAGGTAGTGCTGTTATTTATGCGCGACATGATGGACGAATGCATGTTGCGATGGTGCATGACGTTTTCGGCTACTGGACTCTTTCAAAAGGTGGGATTGATGACGGCGAAACCGACGAAGCAGGACTTGCTCGTTCGGTGAAGGAAGAAATCGGACTCGACATCGAAGTGAAAGAGAAGCTCGGAGAAAACGAATACATAGCGACGCATCCAAAAACCGGCAAAGTCAGAAAGCACGTTGTCTATTTTCTTGCAGAAGCGAAGTACAAGCCAGTGAAGCTAGAAAAGGAGGGCGGTCTTGATGATGTGAAGTGGTTTCCACTGGAAGAGGTTGTCGACTTGAAAATGTACGACGATATTACAAAATATACAGCCAAGGCGATTGGCATAATTACTAATAATAAATAAGTAAAAAGTTTAAAGCTCAAAGCCTAAAGCGAATACTAGATTTATCTGCTTTTAGCTTTAAACTTTCCGCTTGTCACTATCTTATGATTGATTTTAGCGAATTTGAAAAAACTTCAGGTGTCCTCTTCAAGGACAAGAACATTTTAAAAACAGCTTTTACTCACCGTTCATACCTCAACGAGAATGCGAACACTGGCGTGGAGCACAATGAGCGTCTCGAATTCCTGGGAGATGCAGTTTTGGAACTTATCGTGACTGATTTTCTTTTTGCGAAGTACAAGGACGAACCCGAGGGAATGTTGACGTCCTACCGTGCTGCACTTGTAAACGCAACTATTATTGCAGAAATCGCACAGACACTCGGCATGAATGATTACTTGCTACTTTCCAAGGGAGAGGCAAAGGATACGGGCAAAGCACGACAGTACATCTTAGCAAACACATTTGAGGCATTTCTCGGTGCAGTGTATCTGGATCAAGGGTATGACATAGCGCGAGAATTCGTCACAAAGTATCTCCTTCCGCGAGTGGACGAGATAGTTTCAAAAAAGCTCTGGAGAGATTCGAAAAGCCTTGTCCAAGAAATGGCTCAAGAGCATGTCGGTGTCACACCTGCGTACAAAGTGATTCAGGAATCAGGACCTGACCACGACAAACATTTCGTGGTTGGTGTATTCTTCGGCGACGAAGAAATCGCCCAAGGCAAGGGTAAATCTAAACAAGAAGGAGAACAACAGGCTGCAGAGGCGGCCTTGATTAAAAAGAATTGGAGATAATAGAAGTTGAAAGTGGAAAGTTGAAAGTGAAAAACATATGAGCAAACAATTTGAAGATTCAATTGCATGGCAAAAGGCAAAAATTCTAACTATAGCTGTCTACAGAATCTTAGAATCTTTAAAAGATCATTCGTTTAAAAATCAGTTGCAACGTGCTGCTATCTCTATCATGAATAATGTAGCTGAAGGCTTTGAGCGACAGACACAAAAGGAGATGAAGCAGTTTTTGTATATTGCGAAAGGTTCTGCTGGTGAGGCGCGCTCTATGATTGCTTTCGGTATGTCCCTCAATTACTTCTCTAAAAATGAAGGAGAAAAGCTCTATGAACAAGCGACAAAAATTGCTAAAATACTATCAGGGTTTATTAAAAAGCTTTAATTTGCTTTTAACTTTAGACTTTCAACTTTATGCTTAAACGTATCGAAATGAGTGGGTTCAAATCATTTGCGAAAAAAACCGCGCTTGATTTTACGACGCCAATTACTGCGGTGGTTGGTCCCAACGGCTCAGGAAAATCCAACATAGTTGAAGCGATGCGGTTTGTTTTGGGCGAGCAATCCATGAAAAGTCTGCGTGGTAAATCCGGAAGTGATCTCATTTTCAAGGGCTCAAAGAGTCTTTCTGCGCAAAACAGAGCTCGTGTCGCGATGGTCTTCGACAACAATCGGAAGCTTTTTCGCATAGGAAGTGATACTGGCATCGCAGTTGATTTTGATGAAATAGAGATAGCTCGAGAAATTTATGGTGACGGTGGGAGCAAATACACAGTGAACGGGTCAGAAGTTCGTCTTAAAGACATTATTGAGTTGCTTTCATCAGTCAACATAGGGGCATCAGGGCATCACATTATCTCTCAAGGTGAAGCAGATAGAATCTTGTCGTCATCTCCAAAAGATCGAAGAGAAATGATTGAGGACGCTCTTGGACTCAAAATTTATCAATATCGTCTTCGTGACAGTGAGCGTAAACTTGAGAAAAGCCAAGAAAACATGCGCGAAGTCGAATTGCTTCGCCGTGAAATAGCACCACATTTGCGATTCCTCAAAAAGCAAGTTGAGAAGCTTGAACTAGCAGAAGAATTAAAAAAGGATTTGCGAGACAGGTACAAAGTATATCTATCACTCGAAACCAAAATTGTTGACGAGAAAACGACCGCATATCGTACACAGTCTAGCGAATTGAAGCGCGAACTTACACTCACAAACGAGAAACTCAAGGCAAGTGATGTAGACAATGACAACTACAAGGAGTCGGTTCTCAAAGAAGAGGAACGCCGACTTGATACTGTACGGACAGATATTCGACAGAAGAAGGAATTGCTCCAGCAGACATTCACTCGCACAGCAACATTGATTGAAATACTGGAAAGGGAATTGAAAAGCGATGTGCGTACAAAAAGTGAAAATATAGTTTTGCCGAGAGAGTCGCTCAAAGAGCTCAAAAGTATGTTGTGGAATTCAATCGATATCGCAAGTCGCGATGATGATATCACGAAAGTCAGAGGCGTGCTTGGAGAGATGCGGGAAAAACTTGAAACTTTTTGGATTCGCTACCTGGAGAACGGACCGCTTGAAGCAGACGGAAAAGAGAAAAAGAAAGAAGAATACGAAGAATTAAAAAAGGCTCTTGTTGTCATTGAGAAAGATGTCGCAGACATTTCACTACGTGAAAAAGATACTGAAGGCAAAATAGCAGAACTTCGTGAGAAGTATAAGGACGAGAACGAAGCAAAAGTGCTTCGCGAGCGTTCGCTGTACGACCTGCGTGTACGAGAGAGAGAGCTTGGAAATGAGCTAGCGCTCCTTGGGGTGAAGGAGGAAGCACTTTTCAAACGTCAGTCGTTGTTTGAGGAGGAAATCAAAGAAGGGAACGCTCTCATCGGGAGCGACATACTGCTTTTCCGCCATAAGGAAGACCACGCGCAAGATGAGGATGCGACCGATGAGGCGCAGGAGAACAGACGTAAATATATAGAAAGATTGAAAATCAAACTCGAAGAGTATGGTGGTCAAACAGGTCAGGAGACATTCAAAGAGTACGAGGAGGTGGGTGCGAGAGATGCTTTCTTGGCAAAGGAACTTGATGATTTGGAGAAGAGTATCTTTTCCATGAAGGATATTGTCCGAGAGCTTAGGGATACAATCGAACGAGAATTCAAACTTGGCATAGAAAAAATAAATAAGCAGTTTCAAGACTTTTTCTCACTTATGTTTGGTGGAGGACATGCGTATCTCTCCGTGATTATTGAGGAGAAGCGAAGAAAGAAAGGTGAGGAGGAAGAGGGGGAAGACGTCATACTTAAGGATGAGGAGAAAATTGAACATGGTATCGATATCAATATTTCATTGCCTCAGAAGAAAGTGAAGGAGCTCATGATGCTATCTGGTGGCGAGCGGTCGCTCACATCTATCGCGCTCCTCTTTGCGATGTCTCAGGTCAATCCTCCACCATTTCTCGTGCTCGATGAAACTGACGCAGCTCTCGATGAAGCAAATTCTCGCAGATATGGAGATATGCTTGAGCGACTTTCCAAATATTCAGAACTTATTGTTGTCACGCACAACCGCGAGACAATGTCGCGCGCGCAGGTACTCTATGGTGTGACACTTGGATCCGATACAGCATCGAGACTCTTGTCTATAAAATTTGAGGAAGCAGTCAAAGTTGCCAAATAAGGCGTTTTGTTGACACGGCTTAGCGCAAGGAGTATGGTTAATTTGAACAAATAAACCATATATGATATGAAAAAAATTAGCCTTCTTTTTGTGGGAGCTATGAGTACGCTTCCACTCTTTTCAGCTACACCAGGTGTTACTGAAAGTATTTCAATATTTAATGTGATAGGATCCCTGCTCGGAGTTGTCGGGATAGTCGTGTTTGCATACCACATTGCGAGTGGTGGCTGGGACCTATTGCCAGGAAAAAACTATGAGCACGAAGATCGTGTACATAGGGGTGACAAAAAAATGTAGAAATTTTTAGATTTTAAATCTAGCCGTTCCAATTTTGGGCGGCTTTTTTAATTGAATACAAAACAGGAACCGCATAGGGTTCCTGTTTGAGTAAGATCTTTAGTGGATTACTATTTCCTCACTTTTATTTGGGCAGTTGCTGAGTTGCCTGCATTGTCGTAGGAGACTGCACGAAGTGTATACATACCTGAAGGAAGCGCCATAGTATCCCAACCAAATTTGTAAGGAGATGTGACATCAGAGCCTAGCAAGGTTGTGCCTTGGTAGAAATCTACTTTTGCCACTCCTCCTGCATCCGTAGACTGTGCTTGTATCTCAATTATTCCTCCTGAGATGGTAGCTTTGTCTATTGGAGTGGAGATGGAAATCCTTGGAACCACTGTATCAGAATTCACTGGTGGAGCAGGCGGTGGAGAAGGAATTGGGTCATCGTTACAGAGCCCCAGGAGGCCCGGGAAGAATCCACAACCATCACCAGTCTGGTCTGTTTCAGGTACACCTCCTTCTGTTGTTTCAAAATACAACTTATCATCAAGGAATGAAACTATATCACCTGCATGCAGGGTCAAAATAGCATTTTTGTCATGTCCTATTCCAGGGGCGCTAATAAATGTAGAATCGATTCCTGCGTCTGTAAATATGCCTTGTAGTTTTACAGAGTTTTGATATCCTGCATCAGCTGTACCATGGATGATTAAGAACGGAGGGTCGTTTGAATCTACATAATTTGCAGCAACCGCATCATTTGCTTCATCACAGGTCGCTTCATTCGCACATCCGAAGAGAGAAAGAAATGTTGCAACTATACCGCCTGGCATTCCACCAAATACGTCGTCTGGATCAAGTGATCCGAAGAGGTCTATCACAGCATTTGGTTTACTTGAGAATCCAGTATTTCCACCTGTCGTACCTTCATATTCGGCTACTTCACTTGAAGCGCCGATCATAGAGATGAGCATAGCGCCCGAAGAGCTTCCAGCAATTGCAATCTTGTTTGGATCAATTCCCAACTCATTTGCATGCGCACGAACATATCTTACCGCTCCATTAATATCGCGAACCTGAGCAGGGAAGAGTCCCTCATCTGTCCCTCGATATTCTACCTCAGCTGTCGCATATCCAGATCCTGTAAAGTCATTGACGAAGTCGTCTATAGTGTCTAGTCCTCCTTCCTCAAATGCTCCTCCGTGAAGGAAGAAAATAAGGGGAAGTGGGTTTTGTGCACCAGATGGTTTTGAAAGATCAAAATCAAGATTGGTTCCAGCTGGAGTTGTAGCATAGGTTATATTTTGACTTGAAAATACAACGTTGTTGTCCGGGCTAGGGATTATGTCATTATTGGTTATTTCTTCGACTGCTATATATTCTGGGCTAACAGAGAACGTTCCGACACCGAATCCAGGTATGAGAAGATCTGAGATTTGGCTATATTGATCCTCGAGCATATTTGCTTCTTCGTCTGGAGTAACGGCAAATTCAGTTTCTCCTCTACTTGCAGCGTTTGATGCTCCTTCCAAGAATTCTATGCTACCACTAGAGTCATCTAGATTGACCATTTGTCCGTCTACAACGAAGTTTCCAATACGAAGAGTTTTTTCAGTGGTGTTGGTTACAGAAAAAATTATATCGCCGTTATTCTTCTTGTAGGCATGTATAGAAATTTCTTCTGTGTCGACACTTGGGTCATTGATAGTAAAAGTTGTTTCCATAGGAATTGCAGAAGATCGGTAGATGTCTTTCATACTTTTCATAGCAAAGTACGGCGTACGTCGGACAAACCCCCCGATGTCTTCAGGTTCTGTACTTGCTACGTTGCCGACTCTTCGCTTGTTAAGGAGTGCATTGCCACCATCTGTTGCGAGTGTGTGATAGATAGAGAACTTGATGAAGTTGTCGTGGCGAACGTTCGCATCGTTCATCATAGTCATCATATCCTGCGTGAAGATACCATGGAGTACTGAGTTTGCAAATTTGGAAGCAGTTTTTTCTTGATCTTGGTTTATGTTCCACTCAGTGAGCCACATATTTTTACCAGGAAATTTTGATGCGTACCAATCGAGCGTTGCTGGAAAAACTATTTCTTCAGAATTTTGTACTGCTAACTTACGAAATGTCTTCATCTCATTTTTTCCGCATTCAAAAATTACACTTTTTATTCCTGTCGCAACTTCGTCTATACAAGGAGTAAACGGTGCATAGAAATGCATTATGTAGTTTGTATAACCATGTGATCCCATCTGTGTAGCGAGTGCAGTGTTCCAATATCCATTGTAATCAGTGTCTCCATCAAATCCGTCAACTGTTTCTTCGATACCTTTTTTAGGCGCAGAAACAACCGCATAAGAGAGTCCTGGAGCAACTGCTTCGATAGCTGTGCGGAATTCATCTGCGTCGTTCAAATAATTAGTGACGCCGATCGGTGCTTGTACGCTCGGGCTACCCGCCATAAAGTATTTATTCGCTTTTGAGTACACTTCATTTCCCATTTCGACTCCGCGAATAGTCACGCCTTGGTTGATCAGAAATTCTATCTGCTGTGCAGCTTCCGCTGGCGTACCATAATTTATATTGACAACAAAGAGAGCATCTGAGTTTGTCTGCTCAGTAATGTCAACAAAGTCGTGAATAAAATTTCTCGACAGTAAATTTTGGAACCCTTCTAGATAGGAGAGGTTTCCGTATTTAGGTTTTGGTGCTGTAATTTCTGCGAGCTCACCATCATTGCCGGCCTCTTCTTCCTCGATACGGTCTTCCAAGATCCAGCCATTTCCACGAATCTCATTTCCGTTAACGAGAGCAGTAGTTTCTTCTGCACTGAGAGGTTGGTTCATGTGATCTGTCCATACGTGAGAATATTTGACGAGTCCACCTGCGGGGAATCGTAGGACCGTAGGAGAGAGTTCCTCGAGTGATTCTGTGATATCGTCTTGCCATGAAGGGATTGTTCCTACTTCGTCGAGGAACTTTGCGGTGCCCGTACCGTATATACCACTTTCTACAGGCTGTGCACCTGCTATGGATGAGAGGGTAATGCTTATCTCGGCACTGTCGTCAAAATTGACGAGTCCAGGCAATATGTTCCAGCGAACTCCGCCAGTTGTGATGATAAACACGCCACAAAGAACGATGAAGACGGCAAGCAATATTGCTTTGACTGAGTCATACTCGTGATTAAAAAATTTCATAGTAAAGACAAATAATGCTACATAATAAATCCCGACTAAGGTTGCTTTATTGTAACACGCCACAGGTTATAAGGAAGATGTCAAGCAAAAAGTAAATTAGTTGGGATGTTTCTTCTATTCCTCCATATCTCTTATTTCATATGGCTGAAAGTATCCGTTCAATTTTACAAGATTTTTCTTCACTGAAACGACCCTCTTGTCTTCAAGCTCAACTTCGAGAAGCAAGCCCTGCATTGTCTCAGGAGAAAAGTATTGGTCAAAAATAAGGTTGCCGAGGCTGTAGGCGATATAGCCATCTTTGTACCATTCGCTCTCTTCGATTACGTGCGGGTGGTGTCCAATGACGAGATCTGCGCCATTGTCGATTGCCATATGCGCGAGCGCTTTTTGTCTGTCGTTTGCTTCCTTGTATTCTTCGCCCCAATGGAATGACATGACTAGTATGTCTACTTTCTCACTCGCATTCTTTATGATTTCAGGGAGAAGGGGATCACTCGCAAGCAAAATACCTGAAGAAGTACCTTTTGCTTCAAGCCAGTTTGGCCCCACATCTGTTGTTCCGAGATAGCCAACACTGTTGCCGTTGTGTTCTATGATGATTGGCGTTTCTGCAAGTTTTTCAGTAGAACCTGCGCCCGTGTACTGGATACCAGCATTTGTAAGCCTCGCTCGCGTATCATCAAAGGCGGGTTTGTTCCAATCACCAGCATGGTTGTTTGCAAAGGAGACGATATCGATACCAGAATTTTTCAAAACAGGAATAACGGCAGGGTCCATGCGGAATGAATACTTGCTTCCAACATTATTGCCTATATCTGAAATAGGACCTTCAAGATTTACGAATGCGATATCAGCATCACGAAGCTTCGTGAGGGATGTGAATAATTGACTATAATCACCACCAAAATTTTTCTCAACAGATGCTTTCACACCACGGTCAAGCATGACATCTCCTCCGAAAACTAGTGTCGTATCCTTTGGTGGTGGCGGGGGTACATAGAAAGTTATGTCGCTCTTGTTATCTCCGAAGTACACATTGCTTCGGAGGTAATCCAAAATACTTTTCGTGTCTCTATATCTATCTTCGCTACCGAGTACAACAATAGCAAGTGAGCGTTTGTGAAATTCCGAAACAGGAAGTGTGAAAATACCCAAATTAGTTTCTCGTGCAGGATCAGTGTATCCGCGCTTGCCACCTTCATATCCCTCAGTTCCCAAAAACTGGCTCGTGTTGTGCCATGTGTGCACTCCCGCAGAGCGAGTTTTTTCTATTGATGCATCGAGAATGAACTGCTTGTTTTCTTTGAGATATTTTGCGAAACGGAAGAGATCTTGTGCTGTTGAAGCATCGTCTTTTGCGAGACCCGTTGGATCACTAAATGTCGAATTCGTCATGCCGATTGCGCGTGCTTTTTCGTTCATGCT
>Ga0163151_10002013_pt1 | contig 32828 bp, 26 predicted proteins | sample OliLakLV19MP5IB2_FD_145596 | JGI IMG/M metagenome (GOLD analysis project Ga0163151, IMG submission 145596) | Freshwater microbial mat bacterial communities from Lake Vanda, McMurdo Dry Valleys, Antarctica - Oligotrophic Lake LV.19.MP5.IB-2 | ecosystem: Environmental > Aquatic > Freshwater >... | reverse complement strand
AGGCGACCCGGACGAAGTGGTTCAGGAAGCGGCCTTCGGTGACATCGTGCTCTCTCTGCCTTCCACCGAGTTCGTCAATTACAACAAACAGCTTTTCGGTATCCGCACCGCCCTCAAGTACAAGAAGTTGGGTTTCCTGGCCATCGGGTCGCGCACGAAGGGAACTACCGAGACCAAGCGCTTCACCGGCACGACCACCCGCCAGCAGGTGTTCATCAACGACACCGCCTACGTGCGCCGAAAGTTTTACGACCTTCAGTTCAATGTCGCCGGAACCACCACGGCCATGCGCGACCCCGGGAATCCCTACGACCCCGGGCTGGGACGCGTCATCGTCCCGATCAACGGCACCATTCCGGAAGAGGTGTACATCGAAGACAACACCACGAACCCGCAGGCTCAGCTCCTCAATATCGCCTACGCGACCGCGCCGCTCACCACGACGGTGCAGATCCGGATGCGGCAGATGTCTCCCGGCGTCGACTTCAGCGTCGACCGCCTGCGAGGCATCCTGACCTTCACCAACCCGGTCCCCGAGGATGCGCGCATCGCCGTGGACTACACGATCGCGAGCGGCCAGCGCATTCAGAGCCTCGTGGCGGGCGGCGTGGCCATCCTGATCAAGGACAAGAACCCTGAGCCGCAACCGGTCAGCCAGGAAATCAAAAGATTTTATTCCGCGGGTTCGAAGAACGTGGTTCGCGACAACGGCCTCGGTAACTTCCAGCTTCGCGTGCTCGACAAGAACCGGGAGAACCAGATCGGCGACACGCTGGTCCCGGTCCAGCGTTATCCCGACACCATCGACATGCGCTTCGAGACAGGCATCTTCGAGCTCCGCACAATTCTTCCCTTCCCGGACGTTTACGCGACGACCGTCAATCAGGGGAGTCCACTTCAGGCGGTGTTCTCTCTCGAGTACCAGTCCATCCTGCGCACCTACACGCTTCGCCCGAACATCGTCCTGCAGTCTGAAACCGTGGAGGTGGACGGCCGCAAGGTGTCGCGCGACATCGACTACTTCATCGACTACGACATCGGCATCATTACCTTCTTCAACGAGGACCTGATCCGCGAATCCACGGTGATCGAGGTGACTTACGAGTTCGCTCCGTTCGGCGGAACGCTCGGCGAGACGCTGGTAGGCGCGCGCGCAACCTACGACATCGTCACCAACAAGACCGAGGGCGGCGTGAAGATGGAGAGCTGGGCGGCGGGTTCCACTGTCCTTTACAACTTTGCGGCCAAACCTTCCGGGCCGCCCGACGTGCGCTCCACGCCGGCCAGCCTCCTCGTCACCGAAGGCGATTCGCAGGTGAAGGGGCTTCGGTTCGGCGACATCCCTGTTACCACCAATCTCGGGTTCGAAGCGGCGCGCTCGGCCGAGAATCCCAATCTGTTCGGAAAGGCGATCATCGATTCCATGGAAGGCATCAAGCAGGATGACGCCGTCACGCTTATCAAGGATGTCTGGCAGCCTGCGTCCAATCCGAACTCGGCTCCGTTCAACACGTCGAACCGCGTGAGCGACTTCCGCGGGCGCGAAAATCTGGACAGCCATCTTCGCTGGGCTGACACCGACGTTCAGACCACCGACCCGTCGGACGAGAACGCGACACAAAAGGCGCTGGAGTTGGTTTACGAGCTCAACACGGAGAGCGCGTCCACGCAGGAACAGCTGTCCCTCGTCACGACGCTCTCTCAGTCCGGCCGCGATTTTTCGAAGAAGACGACCCTGGAAGTCGAGCTCGAAGTTCCGTCCAGCGAAGGCGCGGGCGTCGAGTTCCTCGTCGAGTTCGGAAGCTTCAATGAGGACGCCGACGGCGACGGATTCCTCGACACCGAAGACACGATCCCCTTCGACAACACCCTCAACCTCGGTGAGGACAACGGCTACACGTTCGACGGCCCCGGACCGAACCTGACGACCGGCGACGGTGACGACACGAACGTTCTCATCGGCGACGACAACGCCCGCCTCGATACCGAGGATCTGAACAATGACCGCGTGCTCTCCAGCCAGGACCTGCCGGTGTTCATCAACCAGCCGATCTTCTACCTCTCCGGTACCACGCCGCAGACCGACAGCACGGGCGCGACGTTCACCGACCTGAATTTCGGAGCCACCTCGCGGCGCCTCTTCCAGATTCCGATCGACACCAACGCACTCACCGATGAAGAGAAGGCGCGACTCACGGCCGTCCGCCAGGTCCGCGTGACGCTTCGCAATAACAACGCGGGGACCCCGCGCACCGGCCGGGTCAGGATCACGCGGATTTCGATGGTGGGGAATACCTATGAGCCCGCCACGATCTCGACGCCGACGTTCACCAGCACGATGACCGTCCGCGCCGTCAACAACAAGGACGACGGAAGTTTCTACACCTCGTTGTTCGGCGACCCGACCTACGCCGACCTTTACGGAAGCGCGGTGCCGGCCGACGACGCCAAAGAGCAGGCGCTCGCGCTCGATTACCGTCTGTCGTCCGGATCTTTCGCCACCACGCGAAACGCCTACTCGGCTCCCCGCGATTTCTCGAAGCACGACATCCTCCGGTTCTTCCTGCGAAAGCCGGTCAACCTCCCCGGAAAGACCAGCGGCGGCGCGTTCTTCTTCGATGCCGGTTCAGAAACTGAATTTCAGCGCGCCGCCATCGCGGTGGACGACATCCCTGACGACCGCTGGCTTCTGGTCGTCCTCAAGCAAGCCGACGTGAACGGCGACGGCACGCCCGATACTTGGGAATCCCAGACGCCCGGCGTCACCATTTCGCGCACGGGAAATGCGCCTAACCTTACGCAGGTCGCGCAAATTCGCCTGGGTGTGCAGAACAACATTGGCTCGGAGATACGTCACCAGATTTGGGTGAACGAAATTCACGTTTCGCAGCCGCATGAACGCACCGGACACGCGAAGCGTTACTCGTTCGACTCGAGCTGGGCCCAGTGGATGGATTTCGGCGGCAACTTTCGCGACGTCGACCGGAACTGGCAAACGCCGACCACCTCGATCACGAACCAGGACCGAACTCAGCAGGACGCATACGTCAATTTCAACCGCCTGACGTTCCTGCCGATGACCTACAAGACCACCCGCGACCGAACGGTAACGCCCTCGGCATTCCGCTCCAACACCAACGCCCTCGTGTCGTTCCTCGACGAAGGCCGCGTCGACCACGTGAACAACCTTTCGACGGCCAAGCTAATTATCCCCAAGCTTCCCGTCGTTGACTTCAGCTACAACAACGACCGGACGGAGAACACCATCACGCAGCGCCGCGAGAGCGCCGACACCGTCAGCGTCGGAGCGACCTACGCTCCGAACTCCCGGTTCGACCTCCTGCCGGGCCGTGGGTTTTCCTTCCGTCCGATCCCGACATCGATGACCCTTCTCTATTCGCATCGCACCACGAAGCTTCGTTTCCCGGGCCTCGAACGGTTGAACACGTTCAACATCTCCACGTCGCCTTTCTCATCCACCAATATCACACAGTTCCGTGACGAGCGGGAAGCCCGCATGGCGTTTCGTCCCTGGGAAGGGTTCACGTTCAACCCGACTTATAAACTCACCCACCAGACCGAGCGCCGCGATTTCCGCACGGACGAGCTGGCCTCCCAGCCGCGGGTGGGCGCCATCGATGGTCGGGTCACGCCGCGTTCGCTCTCTCAGACGGTGGCCGCGTCGGGCAACCTCAAACTTCTCAAATGGCTTGACCCGCGCTACAGCTACTCCGTCACCGGGACGGAGACGAACAACCTGCCGACGCTCTCTAACACGACGGCCTACACGTTGAAGAACATCACACGTAACAGCGACGGTGAGGTTTCGGCCGCCATCCAGGTGAACCAGGTCCTGAAGAGAACCAAGCTGCTCAATTCGATGAACCTCAACACGAGCTACCGCATTGAGTCTGGCGACACCTACAACGATATGCCGGAAGGCTTCCGCTGGCGCAGCAAGCTCTGGCTCGGAGACCCCCTGGCGCTTAGCACGACCTCGCTCAGCGGCAGCACGGCCATTCGCGCCAATTCAACCGACCGCCGCACGTTCCGCGAGAATGTCGCCTGGCATCCGCTCTCGGCCTACAGCCTCGAAGGGCCGCGCGTGCGCCCGCTCAAGTCACTTTCCATCACCAGCAACTACCTCATCTCGACGGAGAACAGCGAAACGACGGGCACCACGCGCCGGACCAAATCGACGACGTTTCCGGACCTCGTATTGACGATGAGCGACATCGAGGACATTTTCGGCATCAAGCGGGTCATCGATTCGTCGCGACTCGTGTTTCGCGACAACCTCCGCAAGACGGAGACGTTCTCCGTCAGCAGGACCCTCGCCCAGAGCTATGGCGGCGATTATCAGTTCCAGTTTTATAAGAGACTGGATGTGTCGACGACGTTCAACCTGAACAATCAGCGCGAGGACAATCTCGTCACCAACCAGCTCACGTCCAAAACCGACACCGTCAATTATTCCATCCAGGCGCGCATTCCGTTCAAGGCCTGGGCCTACACGCCCCGTTACGAATTCTCCAATACGGAAACGCGCGACTCCGTGCGGCTGACCAACGATCTTCGCAATGACATCCTGTCGCTCCAGATCTACGGCGACGTGTCGAAGCCCCTCGGCATCCGGTTCGGCCGCAGAGAGATCGGCCTCGCCAACCGCGTGATTATCAACTCCACGATCAAGTGGGACAAGAAGCGGTCCAGCGTCAACCCGTCCACCAATTATCTCGATACCTACAGCGCCGCCGGCACCGCCGACTACACGATTTCCCAAAACTTCCGCCTGGCCGTCGGCGGCAGTTTTGCCCAGGAAAAACACCACCCCGACTTCAAAAAGCTCGACAAATTCACCTTCGGTCTTCAATCCACGTTGACGATCCAGTTCTAACCAAGCCAGAATCGGTCATGCTCCCGCGGTTAATCTCCTGGCTCCTTCCTTCGGCCTGCCCTGGCTGCGCGCGCGACATGGACGGCGACGGCCCAGTCTGCGCGCTCTGCTGGGCCTCTTTTCAGCCGGCCGAGCGCTTCGGTACGCCTCCGGGCCTTTCCCGCTTTCAGGCGCTGTCGGCCTTCGCGTCTCCTCTCCGGGATCTCATCCATTCGTTCAAATATCGGGGCAAAGGCTATCTCGGCGCGGCGTTGGCCGCCTACATGGTCCGCGCATCCGCTCCCTGGGTCCACGAATCGGCCCTGATCGTTCCGGTCCCCGCGCCGCCAGTTCGGCGCATCCTCCGCGGTTACCATCCGGCGTCGGTCCTCGCGGCGGGACTGGGGCAATCTCTTGGCGTTCCGGTCGCTTCCCGCGCGCTGCGTCGCCGTCACGGTTATCCGTCGCAGACCTCGCTTGGCCGGCGGGAGCGGGGGGAGAATGCCGCGGCCAGCTTCGTGGCGGGCTGGGGAATCTCAAGAACGAGAGGGCGTCGCGTGCTGATTGTGGACGACGTCTGCACCACCGGCGCCACGTTGTCGGCCTGCGCGCGCATCCTGCTCTTCGCGGGAGCGGCGTCCGTTGACGCACTCGTCCTGGCCCAGGAGTCGCTCGGTGAGGGGGCAGGTAAGCCGAGACCGCCTCTGCTGCCGCGCATTCTTGACGAGGCTGTGGGTTAACGCTACAATCCTTCCTGTCTTTGATCCGCAGGTGGAAGTACCAGCCGGCACGCCGCACAGCCCGCCCAGATCAAGCCAGGCTCAATTTTCGATAAGAACAGTCTCAGGAGGACTTACATGTCAGTTAGAGTTGCTATCAATGGTTTTGGCCGTATCGGACGCCTCGCCCTCAAGGCCGGCCTCGCGAACAATGAACTCGAGTTCGTTGCCATCAACGACCTCACCGACGCCAAGACCCTCGCCCACCTTTTCAAGTACGATTCCACCTTCGGCATCTTCGACGGCACCGTCGAAGCGAAGGAAGCCTCGATCGTCATCAACGGCAAGGAAATCAAAGTCACCGCCGAGCGCGACCCTTCGAAGCTTCCCTGGAAGGCGCTGAACGTCGACCTCGTCATCGAATCGACCGGTCATTTCACCGACGCTGAGAAGGCGAAGGCGCATATCACCGCCGGCGCGAAGAAAGTCATCATCTCGGCTCCGGCTAAGGGTGAAGACATCACCATCTGCATGGGCATCAACGACAAGAACTACGATGCCGCCAAGCACAACATTATCTCCAACGCCTCGTGCACCACGAACGCGCTCGCGCCGATGGCCAAGGTCCTCGATGAAGCCTTCAAGATCAAGCGCGGCCTCATGACCACCATCCACTCGTTCACCAACGACCAGGTGACGCTCGACTTCCCGCACAAGGATCTTCGCCGCGCCCGCACCGCGAGCGCCTCGATGATCCCGACCTCCACCGGCGCCGCCAAGGCGATCGGCCTGGTCCTTCCGACGCTCAAAGGCAAGCTCAATGGCATGTCCATGCGCGTGCCCACCGTTGACGTCTCGATCGTCGACCTCACCGTCGAAGTCGAGAAGTCCACGACCAAGGAAGAAGTGAACGCCATCTTCAAGAAAGCCTCGGACAGCAACCTCAAGGGCTACCTCGAATACACCGACGCGCCGCTCGTCTCCCGCGATTTCCTCGCGAACAAGCACTCGGCCATCTTCGACTCCGGCATCACCGAAGTCATGGAAGGCACGCTCGTGAAGGTGTTTGGCTGGTACGACAACGAGTGGGGCTACTCCAACCGTCTCATCGACCTCACCGCCATGGTGGGCAAGTCGCTGAAGACCGCCGTCGGGGTCTAATCCTCACAATGTCCGTCGCCGCTGCGACCGCATCCAAGAAGAAATCCTTCCGCACGCTTCCCGTCGAGGGGAAGCGCGTCTTCGTTCGCGTGGACTTCAACGTTCCGTTCAACAAGACGACCGGAGAGGTGTCGGACGACGCCCGGCTTCGCGCGGCGCTTCCGACGATCAACGCCCTTCGCGAGAAGAAGGCGAAGGTCATTCTTGCCGCACATCTCGGCCGCCCGAAAGGACAGGCCAACCCGAAGTACAGCTTAAAACCCATCGTTGCCGCGCTTTCCCAGCTCCTCAACGCCCCGGTGGCCTTCTCCGAAGACTGCGTGGGACCCAAAGCGCAGGAAGCCGTTGCCAAGCTCAACCCGGGTGACGTTCTCCTTCTCGAAAACCTCCGCTTCCATCCGGAAGAGGAAGCCAACGACGCCGCGTTCGCCAAGCAGTTGGCCTCGCTCGCAGACGTGTTCGTTCAGGACGCCTTCGGCGCCGTTCACCGCGCCCATGCCTCGACCTCGGCCATCGCCGCGGTCCTGCCGTCGGCCGCCGGTTCGCTTCTGGAGAAAGAGCTTCAGTTCCTCGGTACCATCAAGAGCAACCCCGCTCGTCCTTACGTGGCGCTGCTCGGTGGCGCCAAGGTCTCGGACAAGATCGGCGTCGTGGAAGCCTTTGTCGGCCAGGTGGACACGCTGTTCGTCGGCGGCGCGATGGCTTACACGTTCCTCTGCGCCCAGGGTTTCTCGACGGGCGATTCGCTCGTCGAAGCCGACCAGGTTGAATTTTGCAAAAGCGTTCTCGCGAAGGCGAAAAGCCGCAATGTGCAGGTCGTTCTTCCGCTCGATCACGTCATCGTGCAAGAGATCGACAAACCCGAGGCCGCCAAGACCACGTCCGACGCGCAGATCCCGGCCGGCTGGAAGGGCGTGGACGTCGGACCGAAGACGATCGATGCGATCGTGCCGGCGATTCTCGCGGCCAAAACCATTTTCTGGAACGGTCCCGCAGGAATTTTCGAGATGCCGGCTTACGCGAAAGGTACCATGGCTCTCGCCGAAGCTGTTGCCGAGTCGTCCGCCAAGGGCGCGACGTCGGTGGTGGGCGGCGGCGATTCCGTCGCGGCCGTGGCCAAGGCGGGCGTGTCGGACAAGATCACTTTCATTTCAACGGGCGGCGGAGCGTCAATGGAGTTTCTTGAGGGCAAGGAACTTCCCGGCGTGAAAGCGCTCCCGGAGGGCTAATAGATGTACGGCGTCATTTTGACGGTTCATGTCATTGTCTGCATTCTGGTCATCGTCACGGTTCTTATCCAGGCGGGGCGCAGCGGCGGTTTCTCAGGCCTGATGGGCGGAGGCGGCGGCGACGCTCTTTTCTCAACATCGAGCCAGCAGTCGGGCCTTCGTAAGGCAACCGTGGCCCTGGCGGCAATGTTTATGGCCACATCCTTTTTTCTGACGATCCTTACGGGCCGCCGTGCCGGCCGCTCGGTTTTCTCGTCAATGCCCAACGGCGGTTTTTCTCGAACGGTGCTGCCCTCCGTTCCCGATGCCGGCACCGGCAGCAAACCGCCCGCGGCTGCACCGGCGCCGGCGGTCCCGAACACGAAATAACCTCGATTCAATTTCTCGTTTTATGCGCGAGTGGTGGAACTGGCAGACACGCTATCTTGAGGTGGTAGTGCCCAAAAGGCTTGCAGGTTCAAGTCCTGTCTCGCGCATTTTTTGATACGATCGTTGCCCGAAAGTCGAGCAGCTTTTGCGGGTGTGGTACAGTGGTAGAACGCGACCTTGCCAAGGTCGAGATGAGGGTTCGATTCCCTTCACCCGCTCCACTTTGCAACAGAAAACCCCAGCGCTAGCGCGCCGGGGTTTTTTTGTCGGCCGCGAGCACGCGAGCGGCCTTCACCCCGACGGTAAATTGAGTAAACTCCCAAAGGAACTCATCTTCTCAGCCTCTCGTTGAGACCAGTGACCATGTCCACGACGACCGAAACCATCTCCCAAAAGATCGCCGAGCTCAAGAAGAAGAGAAACGCGGTCATTCTCGCGCACAATTACCAGGTGCCTGAAGTCCAGGCCGTCGCCGATCTGCTGGGAGACTCGCTCATGCTCTCCCGAAAGGCCGCCGAAACCAACGCCGATGTCATCGTATTCTGCGGCGTCCATTTCATGGCTGAGACGGCCGCCATCCTCGCTCCGAAGAAGAAGGTTCTGATTCCCGATCTCGGGGCCGGCTGCTCCCTGTCGGCCACGATGAACGCCGCGGACCTTCGCCGCTGGAAGGCAGAGCACCCGGGCGCCGTGGTCGTCACTTACGTCAATTCAAGCGCGGAAGTGAAGGCGGAGTCCGATTATTGCTGCACGTCTTCCAATGCCGTGAAGATCGTCGAGTCCATTCCCGCCGACAAGGAAGTCCTCTTCGGTCCAGACATGTTCTTGGGCGACTGGGTCCGCCGGTCGACGGGCAGAAAAATGCATTTATGGCCGGGCTCGTGCCACGTGCACCACCTGATCAAGACCGAAGAGATCAAGCAGCTCAAAGTGGAGCATCCCAAGGCCAAGCTGATCATCCATCCGGAGTGCGGTTGCACCTCGACCTCGCTGCCGATCGCCGACAAGGTTCTTTCCACGGAAGGGATGGTCCGCTACGCCAAGGAATCCGCCGACAAGGAGATCATCGTCGCCACCGAGACGGGCATCCTCGACCGCATGATGAAGGACAGCCCCGATAAAACTTTTTATCCGGCGAACGCGCGCGCCGTCTGTGAATTCATGAAGATGATCACGCTCGAGAAAGTACTCTGGTCGCTGGAAGACATGAAGTACGAAGTGACCGTGCCCAAGGAAATCGCCGACCGCGCACGCCTGGCCATTGAGCGCATGATCGCCACCGCCTGATGGATTTGTTAGCTTAAAACGCACGCCAATGTCCTTAAAACTGAAGTACTTTACCGTCGAAGAAGCCGAATCGCTCCTTCCGAAAATTTCGGATGTTCTTCGCTCCGCGCTTGAAACAAAGATCCGCATCGAGCTCAAGATCGAGGAGTGGCGCAAATTCCACGGCAAGCTTTCCGACGCCGAAGAAGCCCTTTATCGGGGCCAGGTGGATTTTCTGGCGGCGAGCCTCGAGAAGCAGCTTGCGATCGTCACCGAGCTCGGCGCCATTCCCAAGGACCTCGAATCCGGGCTGATCGACTTCCCGGCCCGTGTGAACGACCGTGAGGGATACCTTTGCTGGAAACTCGAAGAGCCGAGCATTACGCACTGGCACGGGTTGACCGAGGGGTTTGGCGGCCGCAAGCCGCTGAAAGATGAGGAAAAGAAATGAAGAACGGCGCGCCTGAGATTGACGACGACGCGGACGGTCTCGATTCCGTCAAAACGGCAGAGATGGAAGGGCTGATCCGCCGGATGCTCGAGCTGCTCGGCGAGAATCCGGACCGCGAGGGTCTCATGAAGACGCCGCTGCGCGTCGCCAAGGCCCTGTCCGAACTCACGTCCGGCTACACGACGGACATCGACGCTATGATCAACCGCGCCATTTTTGAAGAGACCTACAACGAGATGGTCGTGGTCAAAGACATCCGCTTTTATTCCATGTGCGAACATCACATGCTCCCGTTCTTCGGCGTCGCCCACGTGGCTTACTTGCCAAAGGGGAAGATCATTGGCCTGTCGAAACTTCCCAAGCTCGTGCAGGTTTTCGCGCGTCGCCTTCAGGTCCAGGAGCGCATGACACAGCAGATCGCGGACATGCTTTGGGAGAAACTGTCTCCGCTCGGCGTGGCCGTCGTCATCGAGGCGCGCCACCTCTGCATGGAAATGCGCGGTGCGCGCAGCCAGGACTCTCCGACGGTGACGAGCGCCATGTTGGGTGGTTTCCGCGAGCGCGAGCGCACCCGCGACGAGTTTCTCAGCTTCATCAACCGCCGCTGACGTGCCCGATGGTCCGATGATTAAGGCCGTCGTGTTTGATCTCGACGGCACCCTGATCGATTCCAGAGCGGACCTGGCCAAGGCGGTGAACCACGCGCTCAAAAGCGCCGGACAGCCCGAGCAGGCCGAAAGCGATATTGTTCCTCACATCGGCAATGGAATGCGGGTGTTGCTGAGCGAGTGTTTCGGGCCGGTTTCTGACGAAACGCTGGAGGCGGGCATCGCCTCGTTCTCCGGTTTTTACGAAGAACACTGCCTCGACAACACGCGACTTTACGACGGCGTGAAAGAAGCGCTCGGCGAAATGAGCCGCTCCGCGCGACTGGCGGTGGTGACGAACAAGCCTGTGCGGTTCACGGAGAAGATTTTGAAGGGGCTCGGCATCCGCGAGAACCTGTCGTCGGTGGTGGGGGGAGATTCGTTGTCGGAACGCAAACCCCACCCGGCGCCCGTTCTGAAAGCGCTTGATGAAATGGGCGCTTCGCCGATGGTCTCGCTGATGGTGGGCGACGGCGTTCAGGACGTCATGGCCGGACAGGCAGCCGGGCTGCAGACTTGCGTCGTTCGGTACGGATACGGATTTAGCAGCGACCTGCTGGACCTTCGGCCGGACTACGCCGTTAATGCTTTCAGTGACATAAAGGAGATCGTGTTATGACGCTCAGCAACGAAGAGATCATCCGGTATTCCCGGCATCTCATCCTTCCCGAGGTGGGAATGGCGGGTCAGCTCAAGCTGAAGGCCGCAAAAATCCTTTTAATCGGCTCGGGTGGTCTCGGGTCACCCAACGCCCTTTACCTCGCGGCGGCGGGGATCGGCACCATCGGCATCATCGATTTCGACGTCGTCGATCACACGAACCTTCAGCGCCAGATCCTCTTCGGCACCGACTCGGTCGGAATTCCAAAGGTCGAAGCGGCCAAGAAGCGCGTGAATGAAGTGAACCCGAACGTGACGGTGAACACCTACAACGAGAAGCTCTCGAGCGAAAACGCCCTGCGCATCTTCAAGGACTACGACCTCATCATCGACGGAACCGACAACTTTCCGACCCGCTACCTGGTCAATGATGCCTGCATTTTCCTCAACAAGCCGAATGTCTACGGCTCCATCTTCCGCTTCGACGGCCAGGCCACGTTCTTCAAGCCGAAAGACGGCCCATGTTATCGCTGCCTTTATCCGGAGCCGCCGCCGCCCGGCGAAGTGCCGTCGTGCGCCGAGGGCGGCGTCCTCGGAATCCTCCCCGGTCTCGTGGGCATGGTCCAGGCGTCGGAGGCCGTGAAGTATTTCCTCGGCAGGGGCAATCTTTTGATCGGCCGGCTGATGCAGATTTCCGTTCTCGACATGACGTTCCGCGAGGTACAGATCCGTCGTGACCCGAATTGCCCGGTGTGCGGCGACAAGCCGACCATCACCGCGTTAATCGATTATGAACAGTTCTGCGGCATCGGCCTCGGGCTTGAAGCGCCCGTGGAGAACACCAACGACGTGCCGGAGATAGAGCCCTACGAGCTCAAGGAAATGATCGACGCCCACGACAAGAAGCTCAACATCATCGACGTGCGCGAGCCCTATGAGTACGACATCTCGAAGCTGCCGGGCTCGAAGCTGATTCCGCTCGGCGAGCTGATGGACCATGTGAACGAACTGGATTCGAGCAAGGAATACGTCGTTCATTGCCGCTCGGGTGCCCGCTCCGCCAAGGCCATTCGACAACTTCAGATGCTCGGTTTTAAAAAGCTCAAAAATCTCGCGGGCGGCATCAACGGTTACGCCGACGTAGACCCATCGATACCGAAATATTAAGATCCCACCTTCGCAGAAGCCCTGGTGCGGTACCCAAGTGGCTAAGGGGAGAGTCTGCAAAACTCTTATTCGTCGGTTCGATTCCGACCCGCACCTTATCCATTTCTCGAATTTTTTCGGACGATTAGCTCAGTGGTAGAGTGCTCCCTTGACATGGGAGAGGTCGCAGGTTCAATCCCTGCATCGTCCACCCTCTTCTAGAACCATGAATCCAACACCCACAGCCACCGAAAACGCCGCGGACTATCTCTTCAAGCTCCGTCATTCCGCCGCCCACGTCCTGGCCGAAGCCGTCAAGCAGCTCTGGCCGGAGACGAAGCTAACCATCGGTCCGCCCACAGAAGACGGCTTCTATTACGACTTCGACAGCCCGCACCGCTTCACCCCGGAAGACCTCGTCGCCATCGAGAAGAAGATGCGCTTCAATCTCAAGACGAACCAGAAGTTCGTCGGCGAGGAGATTTCGCGCGAGAACGCGCGGAAGTATTTTCACGAGAAAGACGAGCGCTTCAAGGTGGAGATCATCGACGACCTTCCGGCCGACGCGAAGATCACACTTTACCGCCACGGCACCTTCACCGACCTCTGCAAGGGCAACCACCTCGCCGACACGAAGGACATCAGGCACTTCAAGCTGATGAAAATCGCGGGTGCGTACTGGCGCGGCGACGAGAAGCGCGAGCAGCTCCAGCGCATTTACGGAACCGCTTGGTCGACGGAAGAAGAGCTCAAGGGCCACCTTCATCAGCTCGAGGAAGCCAAAAAGCGCGATCACCGTGAACTCGGCCCCCGCCTCGGACTCTTTTCTTTTCACCCGGAAATGATCGGAAGCGGCCTGGTGCTCTGGCACCCGAAGGGCGCTCTGGTCCGCTCGATCATGGAGGACTACCTCAAGAAGCTCCATCTCGAAAACGGCTACCAGTTCGCCATCACGCCCCACGTCGGGCTTTCGACGCTCTGGAAAACCAGCGGCCACCTCGATTTCTATGCCGAGAACATGTTCCCGGAGATGAAGCTCGAGAATCAGTCGTACTACGCCAAGCCGATGACCTGCCCGTTTCACATCACGATTTTCAAGACGGACCTTCACAGCTATCGCGAGCTGCCGCTGCGGCTCTATGAGCACGGAACGGTTTATCGTTTCGAGCGCACCGGCGTGCTTCACGGCATGCTGCGCGTGCGCGGCTTCACGCAGGACGACACGCACATCTTTTGCCGGATGGACCAGTTACAGGCGGAGATCAGCGGCGTGCTTCGTCTCGCCAAGCGGATCCTCAACGATTTCGGCTTCACCGAATACGAAGTGAAGCTCTCCACGCGCCCCGAGAAGTTCGTGGGAGACGTGAATAACTGGGACCTCGCGGAAGCCACGCTGGCCGCCGCGATGAAGGATGCCGGTTTTGAGTTCGAAGTCGACCCAGGGGAGGGGACGTTCTATGGCCCCAAGATCGATCTCAAGATCAAGGACTCCATCGGCCGCCGCTGGCAGTGTTCGACCGTCCAGGTCGATTTCAACCTGCCCGAGCGCTTCGACTGCACCTACCGGAACAACGAAGGAAAGGACGAGCGCGTCGTCATGGTTCATCGGGCGCTCCTCGGGTCCATTGAGCGCTTTTTCGGCATCCTGATCGAGCACTATGCCGGCGCGTTCCCGACTTGGCTCGCGCCGGTTCAGGTGGCCGTTCTGGCCATTTCCGACGGCCAGGCCGACTACTGCGCCGGCCTCGTTTCCGCCCTGAAAGCGGCGAATATACGCGTCGAATTCCGCCCCGAAAACGAGAAAATCGGCGCCAAAATCCGCACCGCCACCATGGAAAAGATCCCTTACATGCTCGTGGTGGGGGACAAGGAAGTCGCGGGCAAAACCGTCGCCGTGCGCACCCGGTCCGGCAAGGACCTCGGCGTTATGCCCATCGCGGCCTTCATTGAGTTGATCTCTGGCGAGATCGCCTCTAAATCTCCGCAGGCTTGAGGCTCACGAACCATTTGACACCCCCCGCTTTACCTAGCTAGAATACCCACGTTCTCATTTCTATTGTTCGGTACGCGATAGGATGGTGATAACCGCCATCCTTTTTTATTAGCGCGAGGAGATAAACATTCCCAGGCTGCCCACGACCAGGACCAATCACTATATTCGTTCGCCGCAGGTCCGGTTAATCAATGAGCAAGGCGAGATGGTTGGTGTAAAAACCATTCAAGAGGCGCTGAAGCTGGCCGAAGACACGGGTTACGATCTTATCGAGATCGCTCCCAACGCAGTTCCACCGGTTTGCCGGCTCGGAAATTTTTCGAAGTTCCTCTACGAGAAAGAGAAAAAGGCCAAAGATTCGCGCAAGAATCGTGGCGGTGGAACGGTGAAGGAAATCCGCATCCGTCCCAAGATCGGCGAGCACGATCTCGTCGTCAAGATCAACGCGATCGACAAGTTTCTCAAGGAGCATCACAAGGTTCGCGTCACTTTCGTGTTCATGGGCCGCGAAATGGAACACCGCGACATCGGCATGAAGATGCTGGCGCGTATCGAGTTGGAAATTGCGGCGGTGGGTCAGATCGAATCCCGCCCGCAAATGTACGGAAACAGAATGATCACGATTTTTGTACCCCAGCAAAAAGGAACGGTACCCAATGCCTAAGTTGAAGTCGCACAGCGGAGCCAAAAAACGTTTTAAGATCACCGGCCGCGGAAAAGTCCGTCACAAAAAAGCCGGCGCGCGCCATCTCCTTCAGGGAATGTCGTCGTCCCGCAGCCGCCAGCTTCGCCGTCCCACGACGGTGGAGAACAAGCACGAAATACGCATGATCAAGCGTCTTCTGCCCTACGGTTAAATTCTCAGCGACCTTTTTTAACTAAACACTCCACAGGAAGAACATCATGCGAGCCAGAAGCGTAACGTACACCCGTCAGAGAAAGAAGAAACATTACCGCCGCGCGAAAGGCGCCTACGCGACGAAGAAGAACCGTTGGCGGATGGTAAAACAGCACCTTCGTAAGGTCGGCATCTACTCTTACGTTGGCCGCAAGGACCGCAAATCTGACTTCCGCAGCCTCTGGATCATGCGCATCAACGCGGCCGCCCGCGAGCTCGGTGGTCTCACCTACTCTCAGCTCATCTCCGGCCTGAAGGCAGCGAACGTTGAACTGGATCGGAAGATCCTCGCCGACATGGCGGTCAACGATCCGCAGACTTTCACCGAATTGGCCGCTCTCGCCAAGAAAAACCAGATCGCCGCCTAAGACCCGGTCGACCGGCGCATGGGAATGGATCTCCAAGAGATTGAGAGAGACGCTCTCGCCGAGCTGGACCGCTCCGCCAGCCTTCCTGAGATCGACGCCGTTTACACGAGATACCTCGGGCGCAAGGAAGGCCGACTCTCGGGCATCCTCCGCAACCTGAGCGCCCTGTCCGACGATGAGAAGAAACGCGTCGGGCAGGAAGCCAACAAGCTCCGCACCGTCCTTGAAGAGCGCTTCGCCGCCAAGCAAAAGTCCCTCAAGGACGCCGCCCTCGACTCGGCCGTCGCCGGTCAGCGCGTCGACCTCTCCCTTCCCGGCACGTTCTTCGGCCGCGGAAACGCCCACCCGATCCTCGAAACCATCCGCGAGATCGCCGACATCTTCGGCAACATCGGCTTTCGCATGGTCGAGGGCCCCGAGATTGAAACGGACAAGAACAACTTCACCGATCTGAACATCCCCGAGAACCACCCGGCGCGGGACATGCAGGACACGTTTTACATCGACCGAAAAAGCGACGACGGCAAGCCGCTCCTGCTTCGCACCCACACTTCTCCCGTCCAGGTCCGCATCATGAAGTCCATGCCGCCGCCGGTGCGCATCATTTCCGCGGGCCGCGTGTTCCGGCACGAAGCCACCGATGCGACGCACGCCGCAATTTTTCATCAGATCGAAGGCCTCGCCGTCGACGAGAACCTCAGCTTCGCCGACCTCAAGGGCACGCTCGCCCATTTTGCCGAGTCGTACTTCGGCCCGAAGACCAAGGTCCGTTTCAGCCCGAGCTACTTTCCTTTCGTCGAGCCGGGCGCGCAGATGGACGCGAGCTGCTTTCTCTGCGGCGGCTCCGGTCGCATCAACGGCGAGGTGCCGTGCAATATCTGCAAGGCCACCGGCTGGATCGAGGTCCTCGGCGCCGGCATGGTGAACCCACAGGTCCTTCGCAACGTCGGCTACGATCCGGAAGAGGTGTCGGGATTTGCCTTCGGCATCGGCGTCGAGCGCATCGTCATGACGCGCCTGCAGGTTCGCGACATCCGCCTTTTCCTCGACTCCGACCTCCGCTTCCTGGAGCAGTTCTCATGAAGATCAGCCTCAACTGGCTTAAGGAGCTTGTTGACCTTCCGTGGCCGGCCGACGCGCTGCCGGAGAAGCTGGCCTCGCTGGGCTTCCCCGTGGAGAGCGTCGAGAAGAAAGGCGTGAGCGCCACGGGCGTCATCGCCGTTAAGATCCTGGCCGTCGACAAGCACCCGAACGCCGACCGCCTTCGCATCGCGAAGGTGACCGACGGATCGGGCGAACGCTCCATCGTCTGCGGCGCGCCCAACATCGAGCCGGGCCAGACCGTGCCGTTGGCCACGCCGGGCGCGAAACTGCCGGGCGGCATCGAAATCACCATTTCCAAGATCCGCGGTGTTGAGTCGGGCGGCATGCTGTGCTCCGAACGCGAGCTGGGCCTGTCGGAAGAGCACGCCGGCATCCTGATGCTGCCGGAGGGGACGAAGCTCGGAAGCGACGTCGCCGCGGCGCTCGGCGGCTCCGACACGATTTTCGACGTGGAAGTGACGCCCAATCGCCCGGACATTCTCAGCCACGTCGGGCTCGCGCGCGACCTCGCGGCGCTCGCCAAAACCAGATTGAAGCTGCCCGACGACGCGCTCGCCGGAGGCAAGGACGGATCGTTCGATATCGAGATTTCCGAGCCGTCGTTGTGCGCCCGCTATCTCGGCCGCGTTCTGTCTGGCGTGAAAGTCGGCCCGTCGCCCGACTGGATGGTCAAGCGCCTGACCGCCTGCGGCATCCGCGCGATCAACAACGTCGTCGATGTCACGAATTATGTTCAGCTCGAGTGGGGACATCCGTTGCATGCGTTCGACATCGCCAGACTCAAGGGCCCGGTGATCCGCGTTCGGAAGGCGAAGGCGGGGGAGAAATTCCAGGCGCTCGACGAGAAAACCTACGCGCTCAACGAATCCGATCTCGTGATCGCCGACAAGGACGCCGCCGTCGCCATTGCCGGCATCATGGGCGGCCAGCATTCCGGCGTCACCGACGCGACCACGGACATCCTGCTCGAGAGCGCGGTGTTCGACCGCGCCGCCGTCCGCCAGACCTCCCGCCGCCTCGGTCTCAAGAGCGAAAGCTCGTTCCGTTTTGAGAAGGGCACCGACGCCGACACCGCTGAGCGCGCGTGGAAGCGCGCCGCCAAGCTTCTCGCCGACCTGGCTGGCGCCAAATCCGCCGGCGCGAAGGATGCGTTCCCGTCCAGGCCCAAACCCGTAACGATTGAGCTTCGCCGCGACCGCCTCGCGTCCCTGCTTGGCATGTCGGTTCCCGACGCCACCGTCCAGGACGTCCTGGAGCGCCTCGACTTCGCGCCGAAAGCCGCGAAGGCCGGCTGGACCTGCGCGGTCCCGCCGCACCGCAAGGACGTGGTGGAAGAAGCCGACCTCGTCGAAGAGGTCATCCGGCTCGTCGGCTACAACGCCGTGCCGGCGACGCTCTCGCGCTTCCGCGTGGCCAAGATGGATTCGACCTACCGCGCCGCGCCCACGACGCGCCTCGTGCAGACCCTGCGAGGCTACGGCGTCAGCGAAGCCCTCTCCTCGAGCCTCGTTCCGTCCGAGTGGCCGGCGAAGTTCGGCGTCGCGGAGAAAGACATCATCAAGCTCGCCAATCCCATTTCTCAGGAAGAGTCCGCGCTTCGGCCGACGCTGGCCATCAACCTTCTTCGCGCGGTCCAGCGCAATCTCAACCACCAGCGCGACACCGTGGCTCTCTTCGAGATCGGCAAGACGTTCTGGGGGACGGAAGAGGCGAAGTTCGGCCTCGTCCTCTGCGGCAGGGCCGTTCACAAGACGTGGCGTTCCGCCGAGAAGGACGTCTGCGTTTTCTATCTGAAAGGACTCCTCGAGGCGCTCGCCCGCGATACGCAGGCCCCGTTCACGATCGAGCCGGGCTCGACGGCGCCTTTTCTTCATCCGCACCAGTCGTTCACCCTTCAATATCGCGGACGTCCGGCCGGTTGGGCGGGCATGCTCAACCCACGCCTCGCCGCGGAGCTCGACCTTGGCGGCAACTGCGCCATCGCGGAGATCGATCTCGCCGTATTCACCCAACCCGTCGACCGGAAAGTGACATCGCTCCCCAAGCACGCCTTCGTGGAGCGCGACATCGCCGTTGTAATCGATAAGTCCAGAACCACTTGGAGCCAGCTGAAGAGCGAGGCCGAGAAATCTGCAGGACCATTGCTCGTTGATATTTTTCCATTCGACATTTATCCGCCGGACGAATTGGCGGGAAAAAGCGCGCTCTCCTACCGAGAAGAGGGAGAAACTCCCAACAATCGGAGCGTCGCCTTCCGCATCCGCCTGCAGGACCCCGCGAAAACGCTCTCCGAATCCGACATCAACGCGGCCGTCGACCGGATCAAGGCCTCGCTTCAGAAGAACTGTGGCGCCCAGCTCCGGTAAGCGCCGAGAGTTTTCACTCCGTACCCGCCAGCACACCTGGGATTCCCTTCAACACCGCACCCAGCCGCTTGACGCCCTCATCGTGGGCGGCGGCATCGTCGGCGCCGGCTGCCTTCGCGAGATGGCGCTGCGCGGGCTCACCAACGCGCTCCTGATCGACAAGGGCGATTTCGCCTCCGGCACCAGCAGCGCCTCAAGTAAACTGATCCACGCCGGCATTCGTTATCTGGAGCAGGCCTGGAACCGCCTGAAAGAGGGCCAGTTGAGCGCCGCCGTCCGGGACTTCTGGTTCGTGGTGGAAGCCTCGAGCGAACGCAAGGCCCTGCGCCGACTGGCGCCCCACCTGATTCGCACCAAGCGCATCCACCTGGTTCTCGCCGCCGGGGACACGCGCAACCCGCTGAGCGTCATGGCCGGAACCTGGCTGTACTTCTTCATTCAGCTTTTGCAGGGGCAGGCGTACGAGCGGCCGCGCGCTTATCTGAACCAGGAGGCGATCCGCCGAGCCGTTCCGGAGATCGACGCGTCAAAGGTGCGGGCGGTGTTCACCTTCGCCGACGCGGAGACCGACGACGCGCGTCTGGTCATTGAGAATCTGCAGGACGCCAACGACCTGGGCGCGGCCGCAATGAATTACGTGGAGCTCGTTTCATTTGAGGTCCGAGATGACGGCGTGCATGCGCTCCTTCGCAACCGCGAAACGGAGGCGACGGCGCGTGTTCACTCCCGCGTTCTGACCAACGCCGCCGGGGCCTCCGTTGACGATGTCGCGGCGCGCGGGGGGGAAGCGCCTTCCGAAGTATTCGTTGACCGGGTGGCCGGCTCTCACATTGACGTCCACCCGCCGCTGACAGAGAACTCCTATTACGTGACCGCTTCCGATGGACGCCTCGTCTTCGTCCTCTGCCGGGATGAGGACGGACTCCGTTTCACGCGCATCGGGACGACGGAACGCCCGCTGGCTCCGGGCGAAAGCTCCGATGCCCCGCGCCCCACCCAAAGGGAGCTCCAGTATCTTGTGGGGCTCACGAATGAATTTTTCCCGAAGTCTCCCGTGAAGGCGGGCGATATCATCGGCACCGACGCCGGCATCCGGCCGCTCCGCGCGCGCTCTGGCACGCAAAGCGCTTTCCAGAAGAGCCGGGAGCACGAAATCGTGGAGGAAGGGCCGGTGTATCACATCATCGGCGTCAAATTGACCGATTATCGCCGCGTGGCCGTGGAAGTCATGAATGGGATTCGGTGGGACGAGCACGGCGCTCCGCTTCCGTCGACGCCTCCGTCAAGGCCGCTCCGGCCGGCGGAACGGGGGGACCGCATGTACGCGGAGGCCACGGCGGAGCAGATCGTGAACCAGACGATGGTCCTTCACTGGGACGACCTCGCCTTGCGCCGCCTGGGCGGACGCCCGCGCACCTGGAGGCAGTCCGACCCCGCCGCCCTCGATCGCTTCCTGAATGAGATGTCTCGCCTCATGGGCTGGTCGCCGACACAGGCCGCCGCCGAACGCGCCCGCTTTTCCGCTCCCACCCTCCCCTAAAAAGAGGAATGCCGCGCCCGGGGGAAAGGGGGCGCGGCATCCTCTTGAATAACGGACCCTGTGGTCGAGGGTGCCGATGAACCTGTTAAGTTAGAACGCGAGAGAGAGCTGCACGGACCCCGTCGTGTTGGAGTCGTCGGGCATGCCCTTGTCGTCGGTAAATACCTGCTTGTTCGACGTGTCCTGGCGAACTTCGGCGCGAACCACGACACCGTCGGCGAGCTTGTAGCCCGGGGCGAGGGTGAGGTTGTAAGCGGAGAAGTCGTCGGTCCCGCCGACGCGCGAACCGTTCGAGTTAGCGAAGTATTCGTAGCGGGCGCCGATGAAGAACTTCTCGGTCACGTTGATGACAGGTTCGACGGCGAAGCCGCCCCAGTTGTCGTCGGTCGTGCCGGACACGTTGTCTTCGTAGCCCCAGTTGGCCTGGAACCAGAGGTCGACTTTCGGGATGATCTTGGTCACGCCCGTGAAGTCAACGCTGGTGCGCTTGTCGCCGGCCTTGGAGTCGCCCAGGATTTCGATCGATTCATCGATGGGCGTGAACGGATCGTCGGTGGCGGCGGGCACGCCGACAACGTCGGCCTGCTCGGCACCGTGGTAACCCGAGATCGTGAAGGTGAGCGGGTCGCCGAAGTTGAATCCGGCCTTACCAACCCACGTCTTCTCGTCGTTCACGTCGCGGACCTGGTCCCAGCCATTGACGAGGCCGAACGCAAAGTCGATCTTTTCCAGCGCGAGGGTCGCGACGGCGCCCACGTGCGTGAAGGGCTCTGCCAGTCCATAGAGGAAGCCGCGCGAAATGGTCGGATTCGCGATGCTCTCGATGACTTCGATGCCCTGATACGTGGCGAACTTACCGGCCTTGAAGCCGAGTTTTCCCGGCGCATAGACCAGGTAAGCTTCCTGCAGGACCACGCTGGCCCCGGCGGAATCGGCCACGGTGACATCTGCATCGCTTCCGGCATCCAGCTCGACCGTGTAGCTGGCGGCTTCGCCGACTTTACCGGTCATGGCCAGGTGGGCCGTGTTCGAGATGTTGTTGTCCTGCGCGTCGTAGCTGCGCAGGGGCGTCATCCCGGACAACGGATTGTCGAAGTTGTAAATGTACTGCGTGTCCACGAAACCGCTGATCGCGGGTCCTTCAGCATAAACGGCAGTTCCAAGTAGCAGCGTGAGCAACGCTCCCGCAACTCCCCGGCCGTTCCCCCTTCTATTGGTCTTCATTGAGGCCTCCTTACGGTAGTTGTGTTCCCCTCGGGGCAAAAAAAAAGCCTTCCCGTTATTCACTGGGAAGGCATCTTTGCCACGCGTCCACCACCACATTGCGGCGAACGAGACAGTTGATATCAGAATGTCTCTGGGCTTGTCAAGCTCTCTCGAAAAAGGGGAGCTACCGACGAGGATTGCCCGGCGGCAATTCGATGTGATATCGTCCACAGCATGGAAGTGATCGACAGACTCCTGAAGAAAGTTCAGCTCGCTTCGGATGAATTGATCCAGATCAAGCGCGAAAACCGCCACATCGCCTCCGAGCTGGAGGCGATCCGCAATCAACTCCGCGAGCACCACCTTCTCCTTAAGGAAAACGAGCGCTACCGCAAGGACGCCGATAAAATCCGCGGCCGCCTGACGCGTATTCATAAGAAGGTGGAGAAAGCGCTCAACATTTCACCGTCGCTACTCTCGGAAACGGAAGGAGGGTCTGATGAAGAACATCCTCAATGACCGGGTTCGCGTCCAGATTTTTGGCCGGGAGTATGAAATGGATCCGGGCGGGCTGACCGCGCTCGAAGTCCAGAGCCTCGCCGGCTTCGTTGACGAGCGCATGCGCGAAATTTCCAGCGAGCTCGGGCTCGTGGACACGCAGAAAATCGCCGTGCTGGCCTCCATCAACATCGCGCTCGACTTTCTCCAGCTCCGGGAGAAAGGGCAATCCAAGACCCAGGACTTCACGTCCCGCCTGGAAGAAATGGAAAAAGAGCTCACCCGCGCGCTCGACGCCTGACTGCCTGTCATTGCGAGGAGCATTGCGACGAAGCAATCCCATCGCACAGGCCTCTGAGATTGCTTCGCTTCGCTCGCAATGACAACCGAAACCATGGAACTGTTCCAGTCCGTCAAAGCCGCCGAAAAATCACCGAGCACCGCCCCGCTGGCGGCGCGCATGGCCCCGCGCGCCTGGGAAGAATTCATCGGCCAGGAGCACCTGGTGGCGCCGGGCAGCCTTCTTCGTCGCGCCATTGAGGCCGACCGGTTGGGCTCGAGCGTCTTCTTCGGTCCGCCCGGAACAGGCAAGACGGCTCTGGCCCGCGTGGCCGCGCGCAAGTCCCAGGCCGCCATTGAGTACCTCAATGCCGTGACCGCCGGGGTCGCTGACCTGCGCAGCGTGGTCAAGCGGGCGGTCGACCGGAAAAACGTGAACGGCCAGCGCACGCTCCTGATCGTCGATGAAATCCACCACTTCAACCGCTCCCAGCAGGACGCCCTGCTTCCGGACGTCGAGCGCGGCAACCTGACGCTGGTGGGCCTGACGACCGAAAATCCTTTCTTTTATGTCAACGCGGCGTTGATGTCGCGCTCCACGGCGTTCGAGTTCAAGGCCCTGGGCGAAGACGCGCTTGAGCGCATCCTGAATTTCGCCCTGGCCGATGAGGAGCGGGGCCTGGGCAAGATTGCCCTGAACCTCACCGCCGAAGCGCGCGCGCACATGCTTCGCTGGTCCGACGGCGACGCCCGCCGCCTGCTGAACGCCATTGAGCTGGCCGCCACGACCACCCAGGCCGACGCCGCGGGCGTGGTGAACGTGGACGCGGCGGTGGCCGAGGCCTCCACCCAGCGCCGGCCGGTCCGCTACGACAAGAACGGCGACGAGCATTACGACACGATTTCAGCTTTCATTAAGTCCATGCGCGGCAGCGACCCGGATGCGGCCATTTATTGGATGGCCAAGATGATCAACGCGGGGGAAGACCCGCGCTTCATCGCGCGACGCATTGTGATCTTCGCGGCCGAGGACGTGGGCAACGCCGACCCGCAGGCGCTGGTGCTGGCCATGGCCACCGCGAAGGCGGTTGAAATGATTGGCATGCCCGAAGCGCGCATCCCGCTGGCGCAGGCCGTCACGTACGTCGCGTGCGCGCCGAAGTCCAACGCCGCTTACAAGGCCATCGGACTGGCTTTGGCCGAAGTGGAAAAAGGCCCGCGACGCGAGGTCCCCGCGCCGCTTCGCGACTCGAGCCGCGACTCCGAAGCGCTCGGCCACGGCGACGGCTACCTGTATCCCCACGATTTTCCCGGTCATCATGTGAGGCAGACTTACCTTCCCGACCGGCCGGAGTTCTACACCCCTACAGAGCAGGGACAGGAAAAAGAAATAAAGAAGCGGCTCGACGCGTGGCGAAAGAACAACCCGGCCTGACCTCGCTTCCCGAGGCCAAGCGGTGGCTTCGTCGCCACCTGACCGGCGTTCGCCAGTCGATCGACGAGAAGGAACGCGCGCGCCTGAGCGCCCGCGTCGCCGCGGCTTTCACCCGCTCTCCCGACTATCGCCGCGCCCGCACCGTGGCCCTCTTCATCGGCTTCGGAAGCGAAGTGGCCACGGGCGCCATCGTTCGGCACGCGTGGGAAGCGGGGAAGGACGTTCTCATTCCGATCACCGCGGATGGTTTCCATAAGCCTTACTTCGCCCACTTTCGAAAGGGGGAGCTTCTCAAGAAGACGCCGTTCGGCCCCCTGGAGCTTTTCCGCCAGAGCGAGCCCTTCGACATGAAGAAAGTGGACATGGTGGTCGTGCCCGGACTTGGGTTCGATGACCGGGGGCACCGGCTCGGCTACGGCGGGGGTGTCTACGACCGGCTTCTCGTGAAAACGCCGCGGGCCCGGCACGTGGGTCTGTTCTTTTCCTGCCAGCGGGTCCACGCCATTCCCCGCGCGGATCACGACCGCCCCCTCTCGGCGATCGTTACGGAAAACGGGATTTTCCCGACGGAGACGCACTCCTCCGGTCTTGCCTAATCCAATATTTAAAGTCACAATACTGTCCTTCATGGCCCTGCTAGAAATGATCAAGACCCCCACAGACCTGCGCAATATCCGCCCCGACCTTCTGCCCGAAGTGGCCCGAGAGGTGCGGCAGAAGATCATTGAAGTGACCGCCCAGAACGGCGGCCACCTCGGTGCTTCCCTGGGCGCCACCGACCTCGCGATCGCCCTCCATTACGTTTTCGATTCCCCCAAGGACAAGCTGATCTGGGACACGGGCCATCAGGCCTACGCCCACAAGCTGCTCACCGGCCGCTGGGACCGTTTCCACACCCTCCGCCAGTTCGGCGGCATCAGCGGCTTCCTCAACCGTTTTGAATCCGAGCACGATGTCTTCGGCGCGGGCCACGCGTCGACCGCCATCTCAGCGGCCCTGGGCTTTGCCGCCGCGCGCGACGTCCTCAAGCAGGACAACAAGGTCGTGGCGATCGTCAACGACGGGTCGATCACCGGCGGCATGGCGTTCGAAGGCCTTCAGAACGCCGGCCACCTCGGCTCCGATCTGCTCGTTGTCCTTAACGATAATCAAATGTTCATCTCGCACCGCGTGGGCGCGGTTGGCGCTTTCCTGGCCAAGTTCCTCACGGGCGGGCTCTACCAGAGCTTCGAAGCGCGCGTCGCCAAGTTCCTGACGCGCATGCACTTCTGGGGCAGCCACATCCTTCGCATCGCCAAGCGCGTGAAGGTCCTCCTTTTTCCGGGCCTTCTGTTCGAGGAGATGGGCTTCAGCTACCTGGGTCCCGTTGACGGCCACGATCTTCCCAAGCTCATCGATGTCCTGAAGGGCGTGAAAAAACTCAAGGGCCCGGTCCTCCTTCATGTGGTCACCAAGAAAGGTCGTGGCTACGACAAGGCCGAGGCCGAACCGATCAAGTATCACGGTGTCACCAAGTGGAACCCCGAAACCGGCGAATTCCACAAAGCGCCGGCCGGACCGCCGAGCTTCACCAAAGTTTTCAGCAACACCATCTGCCGGCTGGCCAAGGAAGACGACCGCATTGTCGCCATCACGGCCGCGATGCCGGAAGGCACCGGCCTCGACACCTACCGGGACACGTTCCCGGACCGTTATTACGACGTCGGCCTCGGCGAGCAGCACGCCGTGACGTTCGCCGCCGGCCTGGCCTGTGGCGGCGTGAAGCCCGTGGTTGCCATCTACTCCTCTTTCCTCCAGCGCGCGTTCGACCAGATCGAGCACGACGTCGCCCTCCAGAAGCTACCGGTGCTCTTCTGCATCGACCGCGGCGGGCTCGTCGGTGATGACGGCGCCACGCACCATGGCGTGTTCGACTACGGTTATCTCCGCATGATTCCGAACATGACCGTGATGGCGCCCAAGGACGAAAACGAATTCCAGCACATGATCAAGACGGGCCTGAATTACCGCCTCGGCCCGGTCTCGATCCGCTACCCGCGCGGTTCCGGCGAAGGCGTCGCGATGGACACGGAGCTTCACCTCATTCCCTGGGGGCGCGGCGAAGTGGTCCGCGACGGCGAAGGCGTGGCGGTCATCGCCATCGGAAGCACGGTTTATCCGTCGATGCGCGCCGCGGAACTGGCCGCGAAGTCCGGCGTCAACCCGCTCGTGATCAACGCGCGCTTCGTGAAACCGCTCGAACGTTCGTGGCTCCTCGAATCCCTCAAGGGGATCAAGACCATCCTCACCGTGGAAGAGAACGTGGTGGCCACCGGCTTCGGCAGCTCCATCCGCGAACTCCTCGAAGGTGAGGACGTCGTCATCCGGAGCCTCGGCATTCAGGATAAATTCATCGAGCACGGAACCCAGCCCAAACTTCGCAGCCTCGTCGGTCTCAACGAAGAAAGCATCGCCGAGACCATCGTTGCCCTGGCGGCCGACCCTCGCGCGCAGCTCAACGCCCGCGCCGCCGGGTCGCTCAAGAGCTGACGCCGGCCCACCGCCCCTCAAGCACGCGCGAGCGGCTCGACGTTCTCATGGTCGAGCGCGGCATCGTGCCCACCCGAACCAAAGCCCAGGCCCTCATTCTTTCCGGTCGGATCCTCGTCGACGGCCTCGCCGTTTCCAAGGTGGGCGCCTCCGTTCTTAAGGAATCGAGCATCGAGATCGCCGCCGGTCCGCGCTACGTGTCGCGCGGCGGGGAAAAGCTCGAAGGCGCGCTCGATGATTTCGGCCTGAGCCCTGCTGGAAAGATCTGCCTCGACGTGGGCGCCTCCACCGGCGGGTTCACCGACTGCCTGCTTCAGCGGGGCGCGTTAAAGGTGTTCGCGGTCGACGTGGGCCGGGCCCAGCTGGCCCAGACGCTCCGCGACGACGCGCGCGTCATCAACCTCGAAGAAACTCATATCCTTAAGATGGACGCGGCGCTGATCACCGAGCCGCCCGGGTTCGCGGTTGTCGACGTGTCGTTCATCTCGCTCAAGATGGTGATCGCGCGCGTGTTTGAGCTGATCAAGCCGGGCGCCGTGGCGGTTCCCATGGTGAAGCCGCAATTCGAAGTGGGCCCCAAATTTCTTAAAAAGGGCGTGGTGCGCGACGACGCCGTTCGCGACCGGGCGGTCGATGACGTCGAGGCCGCCGCGCGCGCCGCCGGTTTTGAAACGCTGGGCCGCACGCCGGCCCGGCTGAAGGGGCCCAAAGGGAACCAGGAGTTTTTTTTACACCTTCGGGTCCCGGAATAGCCGTCATTCCCGCGAAGGCGGGAATCCAGGTACCAATCAGATAGATTCCCGATAGAGAAATTCGGGAATGACGAATGACAGAGGAGAACATGGCGACGTATAACTTCAAGGGCATCGAAGCGAAATGGCAGGCGGAATGGGAGAAGCGCCACAGTTTCGCGGCGCCCGAGCCCACCGCCGAGAAGCCCGCCTATTTCATGCTGGTGATGTTTCCGTACCCGTCGGGCAACCTGCACATGGGACACGTCCGCAATTACACCATCGGCGACGTCCTGGCCCGCTTCCACCGCCGCAACGGCCGCTCCGTGCTTCATCCCATCGGGTGGGACTCGTTCGGCCTGCCCGCCGAGAACGCGGCGATCAAGAATAAAACCAACCCCGCCGACTGGACATGGAAGAACATCGACGTCATGCGCGGGCAGCTCAAGGCCATGGCCATTTCGTACGACTGGGACCGCGAAATCGCCACGTGCCACCCCGATTACTACCGCTGGAACCAATGGATCTTCATCAAGATGTTCGAGAAGGGACTGGCCTACCGGAAGAAAGCGGCCGTGAACTGGTGCGAGACCGACCAGACCGTGCTGGCCAACGAGCAGGTGCACGACGGCAAGTGCTGGCGCTGCGACAACCCCGTCACCCAGCGCGAGCTTTCGCAGTGGTTTTTCAAGATCACCGATTATGCCGAGGAATTATTGACCGGACACGAGCAGCTCAAGCCTGCCCCGGGCCGCAAGGGTTGGCCCGAGCAGGTGCTCACCATGCAGCGCAACTGGATCGGCAAGTCGTGGGGAGCTCACGTCGATTTCGCGGCTCTGAAAGATTCGAAGCCAACCGGAGACGCCATTCGCGTTTTCACGACGCGGCCCGACACGCTGTTTGGCGCGACCTTCATGGTGCTCGCCCCCGAGCATCCGCTCGTCGACAAGTTGACCACGCCCGCGCAGAAAGCCGCCGTTGAGGCCTACCGCGCGAAGGCGAAGGGCCTCAGCAAGATCGCCCGCACGGCCGAGGGTCGCGAGAAGACCGGCGAATTCACCGGCAGCTACGCGCAGAACCCCGTGAACGGCGAGCCCGTCCCCATCTGGATCGCCGATTACGTGCTGACCGACTACGGAACCGGCGCCATCATGGCCGTGCCGGCGCACGACCAGCGCGACTATGATTTCGCGAGGAAGTTCGGCCTCAGGATCATCCAGGTCATCAAGCCTGACTCAGGCGAGATGCCGACCGACAAGGCCTTCGAGGCCGAGGGCACGCTCGTGAATTCAGGTGAGTTCAACGGCGTTCCCGTCGAGGAAGCCCAGAAGACGGTGGCCGCGTGGCTTGAGGAGCAGGGGAAGGGAAAACCCACGGTGACCTACAAGCTTCGCGACTGGCTGCTGTCGCGCCAGCGCTACTGGGGCACGCCCATCCCGATTGTTTTCTGCGACGGTTGCGGCGCCGTCCCGGTCAACACCACCGATCTGCCCGTCCGGCTGCCTGAGAATGTGGCGTTCACCGGCACCGGCGCGTCTCCGCTCGCCCAGGCCAAAGACTGGCTCAACGTGCCGTGCCCCAAGTGCGGAAAGCCGGGACGCCGCGAAACCGACACGATGGACACCTTCGTCGACTCGAGCTGGTACTATGCGCGCTACCTCGACTCGAAGAACACGTCCATTCCCTTCGATTCGAAGCAGGCCGATAAGTGGTTGCCGGTGCACCAGTACGTGGGCGGCAGCGAGCATGCCTGCATGCATCTCATCTACTCGCGCTTCTTCCACAAGGTGTTCCGCGACATGGGCATGGTGAAAGGCGACGAACCGTTCGCCTCCCTGCTCACGCAGGGCATGGTGACGCTCGGCGGCACGGCCATGTCGAAGTCGAAGGGCAATGTGGTGGATCCGAATTCCGTCATCGACACCTATGGAACCGACACCTGCCGGCTGTTCATCCTGTTCGCGGCGCCGCCTTCCCAGCAGCTGGAGTGGTCCGACAAGCAAATCGAGGGCATCTGGCGCTTCCTGAACCGCTTCTGGCGCCTGGTGGAGACCTTGGCGGGGGGAGACGAGACCCGCGCGCTCAAGCGCACCCCGGGTGAAGGGGCCGAGGAAATCAACTCCGAGGAGCTTGTCCGCCGCACGCACGTGGCCATCCACCGCGTCACCTCCGACATCGACGTGGATTTCGGTTTCAACACCGCCATCTCGGCGATCATGGAACTGGTCAACTCGATCTACCTGTATCCCACGCTGGGCGACGCGGTGTCGAAAACCGCCGTCGAGACCGTGGCCCACCTGCTCTACCCGTTCGCGCCTCACATCGCCTCCGAGGCGTGGCAGTTGCTCGGCCACGATACGATCCTGACCGAGACCCCGTGGCCCAAGGCGGACCTCTCCAAGACCGTATCGTCGAGCGTGGAGATCGTGGTCCAGGTGAACGGGAAGGTGCGCGAGCGCATCCGCGTGGCCTCGGGGGCCATGGAAGACGCCGTGAAGGCCGAGGCCCTGGCGTCGCTGGAGAAGAAAGGGATCACGCTGGCGCTGAAGCGCGTTATCTACGTCCCGAATAAATTGGTAAATTTCGTCGGCAACTGAAGCCGACAGGTCAGCGCAGGGAGTCATTGCGAGGAGGAACGAAGTGACAACGAAGCAATCTCAAAAGTGCCGCAAAGATGATGACAATCAGATCGCCACGGCCAGCGCTTCGCGCTGGACTCGCGATGACCGGCCGTTCAAGCTCGCGGGATTCCTTCTGGTCGCTTTCGCCCTCACCTCATTGACCGGATGCAAGGGCGTTGACTCGCAGTTCCAGCCGTCCGTCGTCATTCTTCCTCCCGGCATCAAATCCATCGCGGTCCGGCCCTTCGAGAACGAAACCTCTCAGCCGGCCATCAACAACAAACTCTGGCTCGCGACCACCGATGAATTCATTCGCGACGGACGCATCGCCTACATCGCCGAAGAAGCGAAGGCCGACGGCGTCGTGGTCGGTACCATCCGTCAGTACCGCGAGACCGCCCTCAGCTACGACACGAACCTCGTGCCGCTCGAGTACCAGCTCTGGATCATCATGGACCTGAAGTTCCTCGACAGGCCGAACAACCAGTACCTCTGGCATGAGCCCTACATCGAGCAGAAGCTCCGCTACTTCGCCGAGACCGCGCCCGGCGGCCAGACCGTCGAGCAGGCGCGCGAGGAACTCTGGTCGCGCTTCGCCAACGACATCGTGCGCCGCACGATCGAAGGCTTCGGGTCCGTCACCAGCTCTTCCCCGCGTTCGGTCCCCAAGGATCCCGTGAAGGATCCGGTGAAGGAACCGCGCTCGGACAACCCGCCCCCGAAGTACCCGAACACCGCGCCCTTCTAAGCGTGCCCGCTCTGCGCCCTGATCAGGTTGACGACGCCATCCGCTCCGGAAGGATCGGACGCGTTTACCTGTTCGACGGGCCGGATGAATTCCTGAAACAGCGCTCCATTGAGCGCATCACCGAAAAACTCATCACGCCCGATTCCCGGGACTTCAACTTCGAGCGGTTCGACGGGCGCGCCTGCACGGGCGGCCAGATCGTCAACTCCGTCCAGAGCCTTCCCTTCCTGGGCGAGCGCCGCCTCGTGATTGTCTCGAGCGCGGACGAGCTCTCGGCCGCCGATTCGCGTCTCGTTGGTGAAGCGCTCAAGGACCTTCCGGACACCACCTGCCTGCTCATGACGTGGGAGGGGAAGGCCAACCTTCGCGAAGAGATCCCGGCTCAGGCCAGCTCGGTGGGCGCCGTGGTGACCTGCTGGACGCCGTTTCCCAACCAGTTGCCGGCCTGGCTCATTAACGAAGCCCGCACGCGCGGCAAGCCCATCGCTCCCGACGCCGCCACGGCGCTGAGCGACGCCTGCACGGACCTTCAGCAGATCGTCAACGAGTACGACAAGCTCTCGCTCTATGTCGGCAAGAAGGCAAAGATAGAGATGTCGGACGTGCGCGAGCACGGCCTTCCCGACGAGGAAGGAGACTACAAGGGGCTGGAAGAGGCCATCTGGAACCGCGACCTGGGCGGCACGCTTCGGCAGGGACACCTGCTCAGCGACTCAGGCCTGGCGGCGCAGGCCATCTATCCGGTTTTTGAACGCGTTTTTCGGATGCTCATTCTCGCGCAGCACATGCGCGACGAACGGCGGGCGGGAATCGATGACATTTACGCCTCGCTGGGGATTCGGGGGAAAACCCAGCAGGCCAATCTGGCGCGCGGCATGACGGCGTACAAGCCGGCGGAAGCGCGCGACGCCTTCGAGCGGATCGCGAAGGCGGACTACGAGCTCAAGACCGGCATCCTGTCGGGGCCGATCGGAGTGTCGTTGTTGGCGCTGGAGGTGTGCGGGAAACGGGGCGGTGGGACCGCCCCGGCGGCGTCAGGCTTTCGGCGTTAAGGTCGCGATGCGGGACGCCAGGCGCGAGATCTTTCGCGACGCGGCGTTGGCGGTGACGATACCGCGGCGAGCGGCCTTCTGCCACGCGCTCTGAGCGACGAGAAATTTTGTTTTGGCAGCGTCGAGGTTCTTGGCCTCAATTTCCTTGATGACGCCGGTGGTGAGGGTTCGGACGCGGTTGCGGACCGAGGTGTTCTGGGCGCGGTGCGCTTCGGATTGACGAAGGGCTTTACGGCCTGAGGCATGACGCATGATCTTCTTCTGAGCCATAGAAACTGAAACTCCTTTCGGGAAAGTTCGAGAATGGTACCAAACGAAACAACTGAAGCCAAGCATGCGCACCGCAGCCAGTTCACGCGGGCCCTGGGGGCGTTCGGTTCCGCCACGCTGATTTCCCGTGTGCTTGGCTACGCCCGGGACGCCGCCGTGGCCGCCTTCTTCGGCGGCGGCTACCAAACCGACGCTTTTTACGCCGCCTTCAAAATCCCCAACCTCCTTCGTCGCTTCCTGGGGGAAGGCTCGCTCACCTCGGCCTTCGTGCCCGTCTTCACCGATACCCTCAAGAAGAAGGGCAAGGAGGAAGCTTCGAAGCTGTTTGACGCCGTGTTTTCGGGCCTCCTGGTTCTCCTGACCATTCTCGTCATCCTCGGCATCTTCTTCGCTCCGCAGGTCACCCATTTGGTCTCGTGGGGGTTCACGCGCGATCCGGAGGTCTTTGCGCTCGCCACCAAGCTCACCCGCCTGACCTTCCCATTCCTCATCTTCATTTGCCTGGCCGCCCTGGTGACGGCGGTGCTCAATTCCTCGGGCGTCTTCTTCGTTCCGGCCGTCGCGCCGTCGGGCCTGTCCATTGGGGAGATCGCGTTCATCGTGTTCGTCGCCACGCGCATGGCCGACCCCATCGAAGGCCTGGCCGTCGCGGCGGTGGTGGGCGTGGCCATTCATTTCGTCTGGCAGTTGCCGGCGCTTTACCGGCACGGCTACCGCCTCAAGCGG
>Ga0163151_10002009_pt1 | contig 32863 bp, 25 predicted proteins | sample OliLakLV19MP5IB2_FD_145596 | JGI IMG/M metagenome (GOLD analysis project Ga0163151, IMG submission 145596) | Freshwater microbial mat bacterial communities from Lake Vanda, McMurdo Dry Valleys, Antarctica - Oligotrophic Lake LV.19.MP5.IB-2 | ecosystem: Environmental > Aquatic > Freshwater >... | reverse complement strand
GCTCGGTCGCTCGCTTCGCGAGACGCCTTCGCATCCGCTCGGTTGTCGCCGCAAGGAGCCCACCATTCCGGCTCCGCATGCCTTGCGCTTGCCGCAAAGCGGCTGCGTGATCATCCGCGCCCCGTCATGAAATGTTCGGGACCCTTACACTCCGCCCCATGCCTGCCTTTGAGTACCAAGCTTTAGACGCCGACGGCCGCACCCAGACTGGGGTGATGCAGGCCGATACGCCGCGTGCGGCACGAGGAAGCTTGCGCGAGCGCGGCTTGAACCCTCTTTCCGTGCAGGCGGTGCGTGAGGGGGCCGCTCGCAGTGGTGGCTTCGGCAGTGGCTTCGGCGGTGGCTTGGGTAGCGCGCAGCTGGCGCTGTTTGCCCGCCAGCTGGCGACCTTGGTGGGCAGCGGCCTGCCGATTGACGAGTCGCTGGCGGCATTGGCCGAGGGCAGCGAAGGCCGCATGCGCGCGCTGGTGGTGGCGCTACGTTCACGCGTCATGGAGGGCAGCGCGTTGGCGGCGGCGCTGGCCGAGCACCCACAGGCGTTTCCGGCGTTGTTCCGCACCTCGATTGCGGCCGGCGAGTCAGCTGGTCGGCTGGATCAAGTCCTGCGCCGCTTGGCCGATTACGCCGAATCTCGGGATGCCTTGCGGCAGCGCGTTTTGCTGGCGTTGACCTATCCGATCCTGCTCAGCATGGTGGCCTTGGCGGTGGTGACCGGATTGATGATTTACGTGGTGCCCCAGGTCACCGGCGTGTTTGCCCAGTTCGGCAAAACGCTGCCGCTGGCGACCCGCATCTTGATTGCGATCTCCGACACCCTGCGGGATTACGGTGGTTGGATCTTGCTGGCGACCCTGCTGCTTGGCGTGACCGGCTTTTTGGCCTTCCGGCGGCCGCTGCTGCGAGAGCGCTTTCAAGCCGGCTTGCTGCGCCTGCCCCTGATCGGACCGCTACTGCGCGCGGTGGATACCAGCCGTTTTGCACGCACTCTGTCGCTGCTCACCTCCAGTGCAGTACCGCTGTTGGAGGCGATCAGCATCGCTGCCAATGTGGTCCAGATTGAGCCGCTCAAGCGCGCACTCAATCAGGTGGCTCAACGGGTGCGCGAAGGCCGCGGCTTTGCCCGCTCGCTCGCCGAAACCAAGCAGTTCCCGCCGATCGCGGTGCGCCTGATCCAAAGCGGCGAGATTTCCGGACGCTTGGACGCCATGCTTGCTGAAGCGGCCGACCATCAAGAGCGCGAGCTTGATGCGGCGCTGGGGATGAGCATGGCGGCATTGGGGCCGGCGGTCATCTTGCTGATCGGTGGCGTCGTACTGTTTATTGTGTTGGCCATCCTGTTGCCCATTTTTGACTTGAACAGCCTGATCAAATGAATCCACACGCAGCCTCCGCTGGTCTCAACACTTGCCTGCGGAACAGCGACCGATGACTCTGCTCAGCTTTGAAGGCGTCGGCAAGCGGTATCCGGGTGGCATGTGCGGACTGGACGACGTCTCGTTCTCAATCGAAGCCGGCGAGATGGCCTTTGTCACCGGCCATTCTGGTGCTGGCAAAAGTACATTGCTGCGGCTTATTCATATGAGTGACCGCCCAAGTAGCGGGCGTGTATTGTTCGATGGCCGCGATCTGGCGCCCCTACGCGGCGGCGAGGTGGCGCGTCACCGCCGACGCTTGGGCGTGGTATTCCAAGATCATCGTCTGCTGACGGATCGCAGTGTTTTCGACAATGTCGCCTTGCCACTGCTGATCGCAGGCCTGCGCCGTGCCGAGATCGCGCCGAGGGTGCGTGAAGTACTGCTTCCACTAGGCTTGGCCGAGCGCGAAGGCGACTTCCCGATCATGCTGTCCACTGGCGAACAGCAGCGCGTTGGCATCGCTCGGGCGCTGGTTTCGAAACCTGACTTGTTGGTTGCCGATGAGCCGACCGGCAATCTCGATCCGCAGCTTGCCGAAGAAGTGATGACCCTGTTCTCGACCCTGCCCAGCCGCGGCACGGCGGTGCTGGTAGCCAGTCACGATTTGCATCTGGTGAGAAAAATGCGCCGGCGGGTTTTGGTGCTCGATCACGGCAAGTTAATCGATGACATCCGAATCGACGACATCCGGGTTGACGAAACTCGGGTTGCCGAAATCCGGGCGGAGGAAGTCGCCGAATGACCGCTGCAACGACCCCATCGCCGACGGTGCCGCGTTTGACCGCTTGGCTCGACGCGCATGCCATGAGTCTGAACGCCAGCCTGCGCCGACTCGCCAAACGACCGGCCGCCACCGCGATGACGGTCGCTGTGATGGGCGTGGCGATGGCATTGCCATTGTGTCTGGCGATGGTACTGGGCGAGTTGCAGCGGTTTTCCGGCTCGCTGCGCGAGTCGCGCGAAGTGGCCGTTTTCCTCACCACAGACACTGCCGCAGACGCGGTGCATGCTTGGGCACAACGCTGGAGCGTGGACCCGGCAGTTGCCGCCATCGTCCTGCGCTCGCCCGAGGACGGCTTGAACGAGCTACGCGAACTGGACGCGCTGGGCGGAACGCTGGATGTTTTGGACTACAATCCCCTGCCATTCGTAGCGCTGGTCGAACCAGCTGCTGATGCTGACGATGCGGCACTTGCCGAGCGCTTGCGCGCCCTGCCTGAGGTCGACTTTGTTCAACACGATGCAGAGTGGCGACGACGCTTGGGGGCGTGGCTGACGCTGGGTCAGCGTGTTACCGCAGTGGCAGCGATGCTGCTGGGGTTGGGAGTACTGCTGGTGGTAGGGAACACAGTGCGACTCGACATTCAGGATCGCGCGGCTGAAATCGCCACGGTTCGCCTGCTGGGCGCCTCGAGTGGCTTCATCCGCCGGCCATTCGTTTATCTGGGCGCTTGCTACGGCGCTCTGGCCGGGTTGCTCGCCATCGCTATCGCTGCGGTTTTGCAACGTGCGCTGGCCACGCCAGTGGCTGACCTGGTCGCCGAATATGCCGGAAGTTTCAGCGCCGCCGGGATCGGGTTCAGCAATGTGTTGGCGACTGTTTTGGTCGCAGTCGCCCTGGGTTGGTTGGGCGCTTGGCTGGCGGTCGGCCACCATCTGCGTTTGGCGGCGAGCATGGAGAGATCAGAATGAGCGCGCCGACGATTACCCGCCACGTCACTTCCGACACGCCGCGGGTGATGGTGGTCGACGGCTCGAAAGTCGTCCGCCGCCTGATCGAACAATTGTTGATCAAGGATGTACCGGGTGTCACCGTGCTGTCCTGCGAAAGCGGCGCGGAGGCCAAGCAGGTATTGCAGGACGGCGTGGTGGATCTGGTGACGATGGCGCTGCGATTGCCAGACATGGACGGCATGGAACTCGCCCACTACATCCGTGAGCACGCACCCCAAGCCTACATCCCGATTATCGCCGTCTCTGGTGACGTTCAAGAGCGTCTGGTGCAGCGTAGTTTCACCGACGACATCACAGACTATTTCGACAAATCACTGGGCTTTGGCGCGCTGTCGGCATTCATTCGCGGCTACATCCGCCCCGACACCAGCGGTGGCGGCGAAGTCCTGTACGTGGAAGACAGCCGCGTAGTGGCGATGGCGACACGCCGGATGATGGAAAAGCACGGCTTGACGGTCATCCACGTCAGCAGCGTTGAAGATGGCTTGGCCCACCTTGAAACCGCTAAGGCGCGCGGCAAGGTGCCGGGGCCGGACATTATCCTGACCGACGTTTATTTGAAGGGCGGCATGACCGGGCACGACCTGCTCGATCAGGTGCGCGGTCAATTCGGCTATACCAAGGCGCAGATGCCCATCCTCGTCATGACTGGTGACGACAATCCCGCCAATCAGTCGGCACTGCTGCGGGCCGGTGCCAACGATCTGGTCGAGAAGCCCATCGAAGAGCGGCTGTTGATTACCAAGCTGGTATTCCAACTGCGCACGGGCCGCCTGATGCGAGATCGAGTGGCTGGGACCGCCAGCGCCACTTAAAGTCGATGTCGGCAGAAGTGCCTGAAGCGAGCGCCATCGGCACCGATCGCATTCGACTGGAAGCCTCATGGAAGGCGCACCTGGGCGATCTGTTCGGCAGCCCGGCGATGGCGGATTTATCAGCCTTCCTGCGCCGGGAAAAAGCGGCTGGAAAGCGTATTTACCCGGCCGGTAGCGATATCTTCGCCGCCCTCGACGCCACCCGATTTGCAGATGTGAAGGTGGTGATCCTTGGTCAGGATCCCTACCACGGCCCTGGGCAAGCGCACGGATTGTGCTTTTCGGTTCGCCCCGGCATCGCCGCGCCACCATCGCTAGTCAACATCTTCAATGAGATCACCCGCGACCTCGGTGCGGCTTCAGTTACCGGCGGGCGCCCGGATCATGGCTGCCTTCTGCCATGGGCAAAGCAAGGCGTGCTGCTGCTGAATTCGGTGTTGACGGTGGAAGACGGCAAGCCTGGCAGTCACGCCAATCGGGGCTGGGAAGAGTTTACCGACGCGGTGGTGCAGCGCCTGGCTGCTGAGCGCGAGGGTTTAGTGTTCATGCTGTGGGGTGCTTACGCGCAAAAGAAGGGCGCAATGATCGGGCGGCAACACTGTGTCTTGCGCAGCACCCATCCGTCACCGTTATCGGCGCATCGTGGATTCATAGGCTGCGGACACTTCAGTGCGGCCAATCGCTGGTTGAGTGGGCGTGGGCTGGTGCCGATTGATTGGCGGTTGCCGGCACGGGCAGATTTGGCAGATCAGCCTTGATGGCAATTAGCGCGCAGGGAGCGGTGGAGGCCGCGATGATCCAGCCAGGTTCGCGTCGCCCTTCCAGCTCACGCCAGTTGCATGCCAAAGCAGCCGCGCAGGAGCGCGGCCCTCCTTTGCAATGCCAAGCTCACTGCCTTTGCAGAGTGCCGCCCCGGGGTCGCTGACGCTTCTCCCCCGATCTGCCGCTGCGCTAAGCTCGCACCCATGATGAGGTGCCCTCACTTGCCGAAGCCCGCGTTTTTCGCGCTAGCCCTGCTGCTGTGCAGCAGTCTACTGGCCACGCCGATCCATGCCACCGAGATCGCGGCCAGCCTGCGCGCGTCGATCAATGCGGGCAGGTCTGTCGAAGTCATCATCGAGTTCAACGACACCGGTGGTCGCCCAAGCACGCCGCCGAATGCAAGCTTTGAATCCAAGGTGGCAGCGACAGCTACCCACCTGCGCGCCAGCGCGGCCAGCAGCCAAGCCGAAGTGCTGAAGGTCTTGCGTGCGCGCGTGATCCAGCACCGCCCGTTCTGGATCGCCAATGCGATTTGGGCGCGGCTGGATGGCGCGACGCTCGATCAGCTCGCCGGCATGGCAGAGGTGCGGCGCATTGACCCCAATTCGATTTTGCAACAACAACTGCCGCCCGCCCTGCCCACCTCCATCCGCGCGCCCGCTGCAATCGAGTGGGGCGTGCAGCGCGTCGGTGCGCCGGCCTTGTGGGCGCGCGGAATTCGCGGCCAAGGCGTGGTGGTCGCCGGCCAAGACACCGGTTATCAATGGGACCACCCTGCTTTGCGCAGCGCTTATCGCGGTTGGAACGGCACTGCGGCAGATCACAATTACCACTGGCATGACGCCATCCACGCCTTGATTGGAGGTGGCAGCAATGCCTGTGGAATCGATAGTCCTGCTCCCTGCGACGACCACAACCACGGCAGCCACACCATGGGCAGCATGGTCGGTGACGACGGCGCCGCTAACCAGATTGGGGTGGCCCCCGCCGCACGCTGGATCGGCTGTCGCAATATGGAGCGCGGCAACGGCACCCCGGCGACCTATCTCGAATGTCTGCAGTGGTTTCTGGCACCTACCGATCTCGCCGGCAACAACCCCGACCCCAGCCGCGCCCCGCATATCATCAACAATTCCTGGGGCTGTCCGCCGTCAGAAGGGTGCACCACAGTCGGCATTCTTGAGGACGCCGTCGACAACTTGCGCGCCGCCGGTATCTTGGTGGTGGTGTCGGCCGGCAATAGCGGCTCGGCCTGCGGCAGCATCGACACTGCGCCTGGCCCTTACTCATCGAGCTTCACCGTCGGTGCCAGCGACAGCAATGACCTGATCGCCAGTTTCTCCAGCCGCGGCCCAGCGACGGTTGACGGCGTGACCTTTCTGCTCAAACCCGACATCAGCGGTCCCGGCGTAACCATCCGCTCGAGCGTACGCGGCGGCAATTACGCCAACATCAGCGGCACTAGCATGGCCGGCCCACACGTCGCCGGCGCGGCGGCCCTATTGATGAGCGCCGAACCACGCCTGCGCGGCAATCCGCAAGCCGTTGAAGCCCTCCTACGAGCCAGCGCTCGCCCGCAACTGAGCACCCAATCCTGTGGTGGATTTCTTGGCAGCCTCGTCCCCAACGCCGTGTTCGGCCACGGCATCGTTCACGCCGAACGCGCAGTGGCGTTGATCGGGCCACTGTTCAGCAATGGGTTTGAGACCGGACCCACGACACGTTGAGGCTCAATTCTCGGATTGACACCGGGACGATCCAGTAAAGATCGAAAGTTGGGGATTGAACTTCACACCACGTTTAGCACTCCCATGGGCAGACTGCTAAACTTGCGCGCATGGAGACTGCAATGACTCACGCCCTGGTGGCCAATAATCTGCCGATCCCGAGTGCGATCGGCTCGCTTGATGCGTATATCGGCGCGGTAAACCGAATTCCGGTGCTGACGCTTGAGGAAGAGCAAGCGTTGGCGCGGGACTTTCTAGAAAACGAGAACCTGCCCTCGGCACGCAGGCTGGTGCTGGCCCATCTGCGCTTTGTGGTGCATGTGGCGCGCGGCTACAGCGGCTATGGCTTGCAGATGGGTGACCTGGTGCAAGAGGGCAATATCGGCTTGATGAAGGCAGTGAAACGCTTTGATCCCGATCAGGGCGTGCGCTTGGTCAGCTTCGCGGTGCATTGGATTCGTGCCGAGATGCACGAGTTCATCCTGCGCAACTGGCGCATCGTCAAAGTCGCTACCACCAAGGCGCAACGCAAGCTGTTCTTCAACCTGCGCAAGAGCAAGAAACGCTTGGGCTGGATGAATCACGCTGAGGTGCAGAAGGTGGCCGCCGACCTCAATGTGCCGGTCGCGGAAGTGCTTGAAATGGAGTCGCGCCTGTCTGGTCGCGACATCGGCTTCGACGCCCCGGACGACGACGACAACGCACCGCCCGCGCCAACCGCTTTTTTGCGTTCGGAAGGTGCTGACCCGTCGCTGGTGTATGCCCAGGACGACGACGAGCACAACCAGCTCGATCTGCTTCGCGAAGGGCTGAGCAAGCTCGACAGCCGCTCGCGCGACATCATCCGTCGGCGTTGGCTGGATGACGGCAACAAGATTACCCTGCAAGAGTTGGCCAACGAATACGGCGTGTCGGCCGAACGGATCCGCCAGATCGAAGCCAATGCGCTGAAGAAGATGAAGGCGCTGTTTCTGGCGTAAGTGTCGCTGCCGGCATCTAAAAGTAGTGAAAGGCCCGCCTAAAGCGGGCCTTTCCTGTTTGCCGGCGAGCAGCAATGGACGCCAACCAACCTCATTGCGTTCATGAGCGAGTTTGACCCAAGCCAAGCTCATGCCAAAAGCAGCGGAGCAGGCCCCACTCTTCGGAGGCAAGCACAGGTCGCGGATGCGCTGGTTGCAGCCGAACTTGCTCGCCTGCATTGCCCAGCCACCCATTTCCAGACCCACTCCACCACTGAATCAATACAGATCCAACGGATCGATGTCGAGCGACCAACGGACCTTGCGCGCCGACTTCAGCGCATACAGCTGTGGCACCCATTCGTTGAGCAAGGCGTGAAGCAGCGGGCGACGGGGCGCGCTCAGCAATAGTTGCCAGCGTGCTCGTCCCGCGCGACGCGGCATCGGCGCCGCCAACGGACCGCTCACATTGACGCCACTGGCAGAAAGTCCCGATTGCATCGCGGCGCGTGCTGCCATCAGAAACTCCCTCACCGGCTCCTCGTTGACCGCATCGGCGCGCAGCAAAGCGAAGTAGGCGTAAGGGGGAAATCCGGCAGCCTCACGCTCGCCGAGCTCAACTGCCGCAAAAGCCGAATAACCGCCGCCTATCAGCGTCAGCAGCAACGGGTGTTGTGGATGGTGAGTTTGCAACACCACCGTGCCGGCACGACTGGCGCGCCCGGCACGCCCGGAGACCTGGATCAGCAACTGTGCCAAGCGCTCACCGGCGCGAAAGTCAGCGCTGTGCAAGCCTTCATCAACACCGACGACGCCGACCAGAGTGAGCCCCGGCAGATCGTGCCCCTTGGCCAGCATTTGCGTGCCAACCAGAATGCCTGGACCCTCGCCCAACTGCTGTAACAGACCGTCGAGCGCGTCGCGTTGGCGAGTCGTTTCGCGATCAACGCGTATGCAGGGCACATCGGGAAATGCCGCAGCGAGTGCGTCCTCCAAGCGCTCGGTACCTACACCTTGTGGCTGCAAGGCAAGGCTGCCGCACTCCGGGCAGGCGCTTGGCGCGGGTGCCTTCGCTGCGCAATGATGACAGACCAAACGCAGCCCACGCGCATGCACCGTCATGGCCGCATCGCAGTGACTGCACTGCGCGCTCCAGCCGCAGTCGTGGCATAACAACACGGGTGCATAGCCGCGTCGATTGCGAAAAACAAGCGCCTGCTCGCCACGCCGCAAACAATCGCCAATCGCTGTCAGCATCTCGGTGGACAAGCCATCTTGAAGATGCTGGCGGCGGACATCGACAACGCGCACGACCGGTGCGGCAGCGCCGCCAGCTCGCCGCGTCAAGCGCAGATGTTGATAGCGCCCGGCACGCACAGCGGCCAGCGACTCCAATGCGGGTGTAGCACTGCCGAGTACCACGGGCACGGCCAAGGCTTGGCCGCGCAGCAGCGCCAGATCGCGTGCGCTGTAGCGCACACCGTCCTGTTGTTTGTAGGAAGCGTCATGCTCTTCGTCAACCACGATCAGGCCAGCGCGGGGCAACGGAGTGAATATTGCTGATCGCGTGCCGATCAGTACCTGCGCCTCGCCGCGCCACATGGCTGCCCACACACGGGCGCGCTCGCCATCAGCCAAACCCGAATGCAGGCTGTGCACCGCAACGCCCAGCCGCTGCCGAAAGCGCCGCAGCATTTGCGGAGTCAGGCCAATTTCCGGCACCAGTACCAACGCCTGCAAACCACGTTGCAGACACTGTTGGATGGCGGTCATATAGACCTCGGTCTTGCCACTGCCGGTGACGCCCTCAAGCAACATCGGCTCGAATCTGCCGAGCGCGGCAATGATGGCTTGCGCTGCCAGTTTTTGATCGGCGTGCAGCAATGGGCCGGTGTCGGCCTGCAGCGGGCTGGTCACAACGCTCTCGGCAACATTTTCGAGCATGCCGCGCGCGACCAGGGCGCGGGCCGCGGCGCGCCATTGCGGCATTCGCTCTGCCAGCACGGTTTCATGAAGCGGCCCACCGTTCAACATGCCGGCCAGCTGGTGGGGCTTGCCGTCGACTCGGAGTTGTTGCCGGGCAACATGTCCAGCCTCAGTCAGTTGCCACAGCAGACGAGGTGTCGGCGGTAACGGGTCGCCTTTGCGAAGGCTGACTGGCAACGCGGTGGCCAGTAGCTCGCCGAGCGGCGCGTGATAGTAGCGAGCGGCCCGGCGGATGCTGGCGAGCCACTCACCAGCCAGCAGAGGCGTCGAGTCGATTCGCTCAATGATCGACCGCAATCGCGCCGGGTCGGATTCTGCCGTACCCACTTCAGCCACTAAACCCACGAGTTGACGCGAGCCAAACGGAACTCGCACGCGCACACCGATGGCGTTAACCAGATCGGAAGGGGCCAGCGGCAGGTAATCGAACAAGCCCGGTCGCGGCAACGGCAACGCGACTCGGAGCACGATGGGAAGCATGCTGACAGTGTAGCGAGGCTGGCCGAGCGGCCGAAATCCCACTTGCATGATGTTCCTACGGTTTACATTATGTTTCGCGTGTAACTCTCCGTTCTGAAAGTCTTTTGCAGCTTATCCACACAGCCTGTGGATAACACTGTGGACGAAGCTTGAGCGATGGCCCTCTCAAGCCCTTGGGAATTGGCTTTTCGGCCTCTTGGTGAAGAAATAGCCAATTCGTCATAATTGTTGTTTTTCAATGACTTAAGTTTGATGGCGAGAACAACATGACGATTTGGAGACTGCCCACCCTAGGCTAGGCAGTGATCGCTAGACGCTGTGCACAACCGAATTCCGAGCATCGCTAAGCAGGATGCGGGAGAGAGGCATTTGCGGCAGCTGTCAAGTGTAATTTTTGCCGACACCCGGACCGCGCCCTCCTCATGAAGCTCAATGATTTGCCGACGACTTGCTGCACATGGCGAACCGGCACGCCACAATGCGGTCTTGCATTGACCTGATCGGATGCCCGCCTTCAAAATGCCCGCCGTCTCACATCATCAAGCGGCTGACCAGCTCCAACCTCGGCTGCCACTGCCGGCCTTGCGGCGAGCGCGCCTGCACGCCGAACTGGCGGGTATGGACGCCTTACATGCTGCGCAAGCTGTCACTCACGCGCAGCGCCGCTGCACAGGCGAAAGTGGCGACGAGGAGCGCTTTTGGCGAGCGCTTCACGTCGAGTTGGCACCGCTGAACGGCTCAGTATCAAGCAACGACGCGATTGCGGGCGCACTTGCCAAACTTGGTCTGGAATCGCGTACAGCGCTGCTGTTGCGGGTCGGCGAGCACATGCGGCTCGCCGCCATTGCCAAGGCGCTTGACGAACCGGAGTCACGCACTGCCGAGCATCTGGCCTTCGCCGTCGCACGCATGCGCGTGCTGATCGGCGGCGGACGCGACGATGCCACGTGGCTGGCTGAGTTGGGCACTTGGTTGCACGCACACGAGCCAGCATCGGCACGCCTTCAACGCGCGACACCCACTTCCACCGTGGCACCTGTCGCCCCGCTTAGTCCGACTTGGACAGACTCTGACCCTACTGACCGTCGCTCAAGTCGCCGTCTCTGGCTGTTGGCGGGCTTGGCGCTAGCGCTGGCTGCGCTGGGGTTGCTACGCCTGAGTGCAGATGACTGGATGGCCACGCAAATCGGTGTGCCGCCGGTGCTAATTGATCCTGTGGACACATTGCTGTCGCTGCCCACTCAGGATTTCAGTTTGATCAGCAGCGACATCGACCTGCAGGTCCTAGCGAGGCTGGATTTCTACCTCTGGATGTTGGTTCAGGACGACACCGTCGTTGAAGCGCTGCTGCCGGGCTCCGACCCGGTTGCGCCTTTAGCCACAGACAACAGCGAGCGTGCTCCCGCCGTGCAGTGGCAGAGCCTCGAGGCCTCGGAACGAACACGGCGCTTGCAGAGGCTGGCCCAATGGCAGGCTTTGTCACCTGCCCAACACGCGGCATTGCGCCTGAACCTGCCGTCTTGGATGGGACTTGACGCCGAGCAGCGGCGCCGAGTGCTCTACCAGCCAAGGTCTTTCGCTGCGCACTCCAACGCGCAGCAGGAAAGCCTGGAGACGCGCTTCGAAGCGTTACCACCCGCTGCACGCCGCGCACTGCTCCCCACCATTGCCGGCGGTGATGCACGCGATTTGGCTCGCGAGTTGTTTGCATTTGTGCCGATGGACCAGGAGGCGGCGACGCTGCGGATGTTGGGCAGCCTCGATGCCCGCGCCCATGAGAGCCTGCGCCAGATCAGTCGGCGCCTAGCGCCTTGGCAACGCGAAGCGCTGCGGGTTGAACTGCTGGCGCAACCAGCTGATCGGCGCGTGGCATGGCTGCAGCAGCGGCTTGGCCGGCGCTAGCCCGGCCTTTTCATGAATCGCGCACGCCCTCGCTTGTCTCCTGACCGCACAGGGAATTCTCTTCAGTCGGCCGTAGGGCCCGATACGCCGCTGCTTCAGAGAATCCCCTGTGCGATCAGTATGCTGCGCGATCATCGGACGCATTCATGAAAAGGCCGGGCTAGTTACATCAGCACCAGGTTGAATGCCAGGTTGAACACCGCAGCGACCGTCAGCAGCAGCGAGTAGGCCATGCTGATCAGGAAGAATTTGATGCTGGTCATGATCCAGCCTTGCCGATAGAAGCGCTTCAGACCCAGCAGCAGGTAAAGCGGCAGCCACAGCATCAAAACGCGCTCGGTGCCGGTCAAAATGCTGTGCAACAAGCCGGGCTCGAACAGGCCCCGAAGCGCATCAATCCCTACGTACAGCAGCAAACTCATGCACAGGAACGCATGGCTATGCAGCGCCAGAATCAAGTGCTCCATGTACAGCCGGCGGCTGAACATGTAGGCAAACTTGAGCAACAGGGCAAAGATCGGCAGCAACACGAAGAAGGTTTGCGGCAAGGTCTGTAGAACAGTTTCCAAAAGCAGGCGCGGCTCGCCCTCCACTTTTTCCATGTTGGCGTCCGCGCGGCCGATCATTCGATTCAACCACTCGTTGACGCCGGCGGGTAGACTTTCGATGTGAACGAGATTGCTGACCGCATCCCACGGATCATCACCAAAAGTCAGTGAGCTACGGCGTTTGGCTGGAGTCAGGGCCTGCGTGTCCCCAACTGGCACCGCCAATTCATCGATGCGCCACTTTGCAGCGTCGCGAACGCCATCCATGCCGATACGGATGCCGACCTGTCCGGGAGAGTCGCCCAACATGTCGTGCTCGCCCTGCATTTCGGCCAGCACCTGATCGCGCTGTTTTTCCACATCGGCGACAGTGGTCAGCTTGGCGAAGCCTTCACCATCGAACTGCACGGCGCCGTTCAGCTCTGGATCAACCCAAACCTTCAGAACGAAGAAGCTGGCGATGCACAGGAATACGAACAGCCGCACCGGGCTGACGTATCGCACCCGGCGGCCAGCGATGTATTCGTTGCTCAAAAGCCCGGCCAATAAAACAAAGGCCCCAGTGTCCGCAGGGTGCGGGAGTCGAAGTCAAACACGCTGTCGAGAAAGCCGCCGAGAATGCTGCCGAAGTGGCGAACCAACCCTTTCACTGGCTGACCACAGCGATAGCAGTGCTCTCCCAGCATCTGTGCGCCGCAATTGCCGCACATTCGGGACGTCGCGGTGGCACGTGGCTGGGATTCGTTCATTGAAGAGGCTTGGACTTTACTGCGGCAAAGGCTAGCGCAGCCGTTGCCGATTGGCTTGTCGCTGCGCGGGATTCGCGACGCCGCCGCGACGCATCACTACACTACGCGGCCGCGCACCCCGCCGCTGTTGCTTTTATGACCGCTTCAACGACCTCCGGTCGCCTCGCCCAAGAGATGCGCGCTTCCTTCACGCTTGCCTTGCCGCTGGTGCTGGGACAGTTGGCGTCGGTTGCCATGAATGTGATCGACACGCTGATCGCAGGCCAACACAGCGCGCAGGCATTGGCAGGCGTGGCGGTAGGTAGCGCGGTGTGGTCGCTGGTGTTCCTGATACTGATTGGTGTGTTGATGGCAGTGCCGCCGTCGGTCAGCCAGTTGAATGGCGCCCGCCGCCGCCACGAAATCGGCGCGCTTTTTCGGCAGGCCGCCTGGTTGGCGGCTGCCATGGGCGGCGCGTTGCTGCTGCTGGTGCGCAGCAGCGGGCCACTGTTGGCGGCGATGGGCATCGACCCGCTGGTACGACCCGGCGCACAGGCGTTTCTTGCCGGCATTTCATGGGGGGCGCCGGCGCTCGCCCTGTATCTGGCCTTTCGTTACGTCAGCGAGGGCGTCGCGCTGACCCGCCCAACCATGGTTTTCGGCATCGCCGCGCTGGTGTTGCTGGCACCGCTGGGATATGGATTCATGCACGGCACCTTCGGTTTGCCGTCGCTGGGAACGTATGGCCTTGGCCTGGCGACTTCAATCGTGCTTTGGCTGCAAGCCGCAGGACTGCTGTATTGGCTGTGGCGGTCGCCAGTTTATGCCGACTTGGGGCTATTCGAGCGCTTTGACTGGCCGCGCTGGGCGCCAATTCGCGAGCTGTTGACACTCGGGTTGCCGATGGGTGTTGCCATCTTTATGGAAGGCAGTCTGTTCGTTGCCACCGCTTTGCTCATCGGCACCTTGGGCTTGGTCGCCGTTGCCGCGCACCAGATAGCCATCAACATCGCGTCAGCATGCTTCATGCTGCCGCTCGGCATCGCAATGGCGACCACGGTGCGCGTGGGCTACGCTGCGGGGGCGGGTGATCGATCAGGGGTGCGTTGGGCCGCTGGCGGCGGTTACGCTCTCTCGGCGATTGCGCAGGTGCTGACTGCTACCGTGCTGGTGTTTGGTGCTTCGGCCATTGCCAACGCCTACACGCGTGACGCGGCGGTGGCTTTGCTCGCGACCCAACTGATGGGATTTGCGGCGATTTTCCAACTCTCGGACGGTCTGCAAGCCGCATCTGGCGGAGCACTGCGCGGCATCAAGGACACCCGCATCCCGATGGTGATTACGCTGCTTTCGTATTGGGGCATTGGAATGCCGCTAGGCTGGTGGCTCGGCATCGTGCAGGGTCAGGGTGCCGCTGGCATGTGGATCGGGCTGATAGGAGGCCTGAGTGCGGCGGCAATATTGATGACTTGGCGCTTTATCGCCTTGAGTCGCGGCGACCAACCGCACGTCTTCGCTGGCTGAGCACTCATTGGCTGAACGCGCATTGAGCCGATAACAGTACAAGACTGGAGGGTCTTTATGGCCATCAGTATGGGAGGCGCTTGGTCGGCTCAGGTGTTGGCCTTGATGAATGGCCAAACCTGCCCCATCCATCGACAGGGAATGTGCAGTCGTCAATGACCATCAGCCGATGGCAGGTTCCACATGACCCCGTATGCTTTCTCCAGTCTTTCAGGATTCTCCGCAATGACCCAGCGTCAGCCCAACTTCGTTTTGCGTTTGTTCCGTGGCCTCTGGGACACGCTCAATTTTAGCCGCCGGCTGATTTTCAATCTCCTTTTTCTGCTGATCGTTGGCATCATCGTGGTCGGCGCGTTTTCCGGCGCGCCTCCACTTGAGAAGCGAACCACGCTACTAATCGAGCCGCAAGGCGACATCGTCGAGCAGTACAGCGTTGCGCCGGTGGATCGCGCCATCGCGCGCGCGCAGGGAACGGAGGTGCCCGAAGTTCTGCTTCGCGATCTGCTGCGCGCGCTGCAGGCGGCGGCCACCGATGACCGCATCGAGCGCATCGCCTTGCGCACCGACGGCATCAGCTATGTCGGCTTTGCTGCCTTGCACGATTTGGCCAAGGCCTTGACCGAGGTCCGCGCCGCCGGCAAGCAAGTCATCGCTTACGCCGACTCGATGGACCAGAAGCAATACCTCTTGGCCGCTCAAGCCGACGAGATCTATCTGCATCCGGAGGGCTTGGTGTGGCTGGAAGGCCTGTCCAGCTATCGCGCCTATTACCGCGAGGCGCTGGAAGACAAGCTTGGCCTGAACGTGCACCTGTTCCGGGTCGGCGAGTTCAAGAGCGCTGCCGAAACCTACATTCTTGATGCACCGTCAGAAGCCGCCATCACCTCCACCAACTTTTGGATGCAGGACATTTGGGATCGCTGGCTCGCCGATGTGGCGGCGGCCCGCGAACTGGATGCAGGCGAGTTGCAGGCGCGCATCAACCGCAGTGATGAAGAGCTTGCCGCCGTCGAAGGTGACGCGGCCGCCTTGGCCACGCGTTGGGGTCTCATCGATGGGGTGCTCAATGAAGACGAGGCCTACGATCTATTGGTCGAGCGCGGCAGTGCGGATGCCGACGGTGAATTGGTTGCCACCGACTTGAGCAGCTACTTGAGCGTCTTGGACGCTTCCAGGAATCCGCTGGACGCCCGCCCACAAATTGCTGTCATCGTGGCTCAAGGTGACATTCTTGACGGCGAACAGCCGCCCGGATCGGTGGGGGGTCCCAGCACCGCCGCGTTGATTCAACAAGCGCGCGAAGATGAAGACATCAAAGCGCTGCTGCTGCGTGTCGACTCGCCCGGCGGTTCGGCGTTCGCCTCCGAACAGATTCGTCGCGAAATCGCCCTCACCCGCGAAGCAGGCAAGCCAGTGATTGCTTCCATGGCGAATGTCGCCGCATCTGGCGGTTACTGGATCTCGATGAACGCCAATGAGATTTGGGCTGACCCGAGCACGATCACCGGCTCGATTGGCATCTACGGTCTCTTGTTCACCGCACCCGAAACGCTGAAGAAGGTTGGCATAAGCGTGGAAGGGAGCGGTACCACCCAACTGGCCGGTGCGTTCGACCTGCGCAAGCCGCTCGACCCGATGGTTGGGCGGATGGTGCAGTCGATGATCGACAAAGGCTATCGCGACTTCATTGGCAAGGTGGCTGAGGCGCGCAACAGCGAGCCGGAAACCATCGATATCGTTGCGCGTGGACGGGTATGGAGCGGTACGCAGGCGCAAGAGCGCGGCTTGGTCGACTCGCTGGGCGGACTGCAAGATGCGCTGGCGGCTGCCGCCAAACTCGCCGGCCTCGCCGATGGCGAGTATCAAGTGACCTACATCGAAGAAGCGCTGAGTCCGTTCGAGCAATTCATCGATTCGGCCACCCGTAATCCCAGCGCGCGCCGCGCCGTCGCCTCCATGGCGTGGGTGGCATCGCCGCTGGGCAACCTTCCCATCGATGCCAGGACCCGGGCACAACTCGCAGCTGATTTGCCCTGGTTACTTCCTCCAGCGCCGGGAGCGCGCCCATTTCGTGGTGTGGTCCATTGCTTCTGCTCCTTGTAGGGAGTCGCTATCTGGCCATCAGGGCGCAGTCGAGCTCCAACCCTCGATCACCGCCAAACCTTCGATCGCCTCGATGTCGATATCCAATTGCCGCTGCCGTCTCCGCAACACCGTCGCTTCGTCGGGGGCTTCCGCCATCTTCGTATCCAGACTGCGTCGTTCGGTGCGCAGCTCATTCAAGCTGCGGCCCAACTCGTGGGCCTCGCGATAGCTGGCATTGACACAACCAGGCAGAGCGGGGATGCCCCTCCCACCTTGCTGCCAGCCATCGAGCGGTTGGCAATCGGCAGCAGGAGAATGGCAACCCGCAAGACCGGACAGGACAAAAATGCTCGCAAAAACGGAAGGCAATCGCATAGGTCGAGGGCGTGCGCTGGCTGGGGCGGATGTCTATGCTAGCTCGAATGCTTGCCGCCAAAATTCAGCCCTGATGTCGAAATCGATTGTCTCCCAATGAACGACGCTCGCTGGCGCCTCGACGGTCAGTTGGCATTGGTAACCGGAGCCAGCGCCGGCATCGGCCGCGCGGTGGCGACCGAACTGCTTGGTCGCGGTGCCGACGTGTTGATGACCGCGCGGGAGGCAGACCCGCTGGAACTCGCACGTGAAGAACTCAGCGAGCAATTTCCCACGCGCGAGGTGTTGGCTTTCGCGGCCAACGTGGCTGACCCCGAACAGCGTCGAGCGTTGCTGGATTGGGTCGAAGATCTCGGCGACGGGCTACATCTGCTGGTCAACAACGCCGGCTTCAACCTCACGCTGCCCGCCCTCGACTACGACGAAACGCAATGGCGGGCAGTTTTCGAGACCAACACCTTTGCCGCGTGGCAGCTGAGTCGGCTGGCGCATCCCTTGTTGGCGCGACACGCCGCGACAGCGATCGTCAATGTCGGCTCCGTATCTGGCGCGATCCACGTGCGCAGCGGTGCCCCCTACGGTATGAGCAAGGCGGCCTTGCATCAGCTCACCCGAAATCTTGCCTGCGAATGGGCCACCGACGGCATTCGCGTCAATGCCGTGTTGCCTTGGTACATCCGTACTCGTCGGACCAGCGCCCCACTCGCCGATCCCGACTATCTGGATGCGGTCATCGAGCAAACACCTTTGGGTCGAATCGGCTCCCCCGAAGAGGTCGCGGCCGCTGTCGCATTTTTATGTTTGCCAGCCGCGAGCTACATTAGCGGGCAGTGTCTTGCGGTCGATGGCGGTTTCTTGGCGCATGGATTTTGAGGCAGCTTGCCGGATTGCGCCGGGCTTGCCTCGGTCAGTGTCCGCAGTATTCCTGCAGCAGTATGCGCAACGCCGTCGACTGCGGCTCCAGAACCGCTCGCTCACTCGATTGACGGTTGAAAATGGCGCGTTCAATTTCTCGCCGCTGCGCAGCGTAACGCAGGCAGGTCTGCTCGGCACTCAAGCGGTAACAGTGTTCTTCGACATATACCAAGGGAGCGGAACCAGGGTTCTGCTCAACCGTGGTTTGCGGCCCCGTTGCTGGTCGTAGCGACGGCTGCGGCAGTGGCCCACCGACTCGGCCAAACAACTGCCTGGGCGCGTAAGGATCACGCCCAACCACCCAAAGCGGGACGTAACGCCCGCGTCCGATACCATCGACTGATTCCCGCTCATTCCCATCAAAGTCAACGCAGGTCCACAACGGGGGCGGTGGCGTGTTGTTGCTCTCAGCGATGGGAGGCTTCGGCTCAGGTGAGGTGTCGGTCGCCCGCACATTCGCTCGATCCACTTCCGGACTTGGATCGATTGGCCTGCGCAAACGCCGGAGCGACTGATCGGTTCCTTTGGGGCATGGCTGATCCTGCAAACTCACCGCGCCATTACCGTCGCTGCATCGGTACACACTGAGCCGCTCAGAGCCCACCGCGGCCCCCACCAGCAGAGCCACGGATCCCAGAATTGTTAGGCTTTGTTGGTAGGGCCACATCATCGACACAAGTATGAACCGCCAACCACGAATCCGCCGGAGCCAACCGTGAAACGATCCGTTGCGTCCCTCGCCGTCCTCCTCGCGCTGTGTGTCAGTCACTGCGAGGTTTACGCAGCCATTGCCCCAGCACCAGATCGCAAGGAAGGCTCAGGTCCCTACGATCAATTGATCTTGCGCGGAGCAATGGTCGTCAACGGCACCGGCGCGCCCGCGTTTGGTCCCGCCGACGTCGTCATTGAGAAAAATCGAATCGTTGAGGTAAAGATCGTCGGCTTTCCCGACAGCCCCATTGCGGAGGAAGGAAGACCGAAGTTGCGCCAGCGAGGCCGCGAAATAGACCTTACTGGCCATACCATTCTTCCGGGATTGATCGATATGCATGGCCATATCGGTGGTGCAGAGCAAGGTGTTGACGCTGAATACGTCTACAAACTGTGGCTTGGCCACGGCATAACCAGCATTCGCGACCCTGGCTGTGGCAACGGTATCGATTGGTGCGTATCCGAGATGCGGCGTAGCGAAAAAAACGAAATTACCGCCCCGCGAATATTTCCCTATGCGTTTTTCGGCGCGGGAAGGACGAAGCCGATGCTGACTGCCGAGGACGCGCGCGAATGGGTGCGTGAGCTTCATAAGAGCGGCGGATTGGGGATGAAGTGTTTTGGCTACGACCCCAAGGTCTTGGCTGGAGCCTTCTCAGAGCTGAAAAAGCTGGGTATGCGCAGCGCTTGCCACCACGCTCAGCTCGATGTTGCCAGGGTCAACGTTCTGACGACGGCCAGACAAGGCTTGACCACCATGGAGCACTGGTATGGACTGCCCGAGGCATTATTCGACGGGCAAACTGTTCAACAGTATCCGGCCGACTACAACTATCAGAACGAGCAGCATCGGTTTGGAGAGGCGGGTCGGCTCTGGGCCCAATCCGCAAAAAAAGGCAGTGATAAATACGAAGCGGTAATCGGCGAATTGTTGGAGTTGGATTTTACGATTGACCCAACATTCACCATTTATGAAGCAGCACGTGACTGGATGCGGACTCGGACCGCAGATTGGCATGCACAGTACACCCACCCTGCGCTGTGGGAATTCTTTCGCCCCAGTCGGGAACGACACGGCAGTTTTTTCTTTGATTGGGGAACAGAAGAAGAAGTGGCGTGGCGTGATAACTATCGTCGTTGGATGGACTTCATAAACGACTATAAAAATCGTGGGGGACGTGTCACCGTGGGCAGTGACTCCGGCTACATATACAAAATATATGGCTTCGGCACGATTGAAGAATTGGAACTCCTGCGGGAAGCCGGCTTCCATCCGCTCGAAGTAATTCGGGCTGCCACGTTAAGCGGCGCAGAGGCGCTTGGAGCAGCCGACAAGATCGGCTCGATTGAAAGCGGCAAGCTTGCTGATCTATTGATAGTCGAAGGAAACCCTTTAGCCAATCTAAAGTTACTGTATGGCAGCGGCCACATTCGGATAGATGCAGATGGTCAACCACGGCGCACTGGCGGCGTGAAATACACGATCAAGGATGGCGTTGTCTACGATTCCAAGGCTTTACTAAATAACGTTCGAGCAATGGTGGAGCAAGCAAAGTCTGAACGCGGACTAGATAGACTTCCAAGCATAGAGGTTCCGCAATAGTAGCTAAAAGAGAAGCTAAACTTTCGGCTTGGCGGCAGGTATTGGATCTGTTGACCAATGCCTTTCCTGATTAGCCCTGATCCTCAGCTCGTCATTCCCGCGAAGGCGGGAATCCAGAGCCTTTTGCTCCTTGACAGCGCGAAGAGCAGAAGCCAGTCACTGGATTCCCGCCAAAAGCACGCGGGAATGACGAGCCAGAGCCATTCTCCGCCGAGTGTCCAGCTGAGGATCGAGGCTAATCAGGATGCCTTTTTACAGCTAAAGCCCAATCGAGCTAAATTCCGCCCAAAAGAAAACCCTCCAGATTGCTCTGGAGGGTTTTGGATGAAGCCCCTGGCGATGACCTACTCTTGCATGGGCGAACCACACTACCATCGGCGCGTGTGCGTTTCACTTCCGAGTTCGGGATGGGATCGGGTGGTGCCACACAGCTATATTCACCAGGGAGAGGGTGGAGGGTCGCGGTGCTGTTGGGAGTGATGTCGATGGATTGACGCCACAGCCATAAGCTCGCGCTCACGCTCTCAAAGGGGGGACGTAACAGGTTTGTTTGGTATGTCTTTCACGTGTGCTGAGGTAAAGCGACTTAGGGTTATATGATCAAGCCGCACGGATCATTAGTACTGGTTAGCTCAACGCATTGCTGCGCTTCCACACCCAGCCTATCAACGACGTAGTCTTCATCGTTCCTTTAGGGGAGTCAAGCTCCCGGGAGATCTCATCTTGAGGCGCGCTTCCCGCTTAGATGCTTTCAGCGGTTATCGCTTCCGAACGTAGCTACCCGGCAATGCCACTGGCGTGACAACCGGAACACCAGGGGTTCGTCCACTCCGGTCCTCTCGTACTAGGAGCAGCCCCTCTCAAATCTCCAACGCCCACGACAGATAGGGACCGAACTGTCTCACGACGTTCTGAACCCAGCTCGCGTACCACTTTAAATGGCGAACAGCCATACCCTTGGGACCGACTACAGCCCCAGGATGTGATGAGCCGACATCGAGGTGCCAAACACCGCCGTCGATATGAACTCTTGGGCGGTATCAGCCTGTTATCCCCGGAGTACCTTTTATCCGTTGAGCGATGGCCCTTCCATACAGAACCACCGGATCACTAAGACCTACTTTCGTACCTGCTTGATCCGTCGATCTCGCAGTCAAGCACGTTTATGCCTTTGCACTCACTGCACGATGTCCGACCGTGCTGAACGTACCTTCGTGCTCCTCCGTTACTCTTTGGGAGGAGACCGCCCCAGTCAAACTACCCACCATACACGGTCCCTGACCCGGATAACGGGCCGAGGTTAGAACGTCAAGCACATCAGGGTGGTATTTCAAGGTTGGCTCCATGTGATCTAGCGACCACACTTCAAAGCCTCCCACCTATCCTACACAGATGAACTCAACGTTCAGTGTAAAGCTATAGTAAAGGTTCACGGGGTCTTTCCGTCTTGCCGCGGGAACGCTGCATCTTCACAGCGATTTCAATTTCACTGAGTCTCGGGTGGAGACAGCGCCGCTGTCGTTACGCCATTCGTGCAGGTCGGAACTTACCCGACAAGGAATTTCGCTACCTTAGGACCGTTATAGTTACGGCCGCCGTTTACCGGGGCTTCGATCAAGAGCTTCGCTTGCGCTGACCCCATCAATTAACCTTCCGGCACCGGGCAGGCGTCACACCCTATACGTCCACTTTCGTGTTTGCAGAGTGCTGTGTTTTTGATAAACAGTCGCAGCGGCCTGGTCACTGCGACCCCGGATCGCTCAGCTACGCTTGTAGCCACGATCTGGGGTGCACCTTCTCCCGAAGTTACGGTGCTATGTTGCCTAGTTCCTTCACCCGAGTTCTCTCAAGCGCCTTGGGATTCTCACCCTGCCTACCTGTGTCGGTTTGCGGTACGGTCTTCGTGAGCTGAAGCTTAGAGGCTTTTCCTGGAAGCGTGGATTCGGTGACTCTGGTCCGAAGACCTCGTCTCGGTGCTCGGTGTATGACCCCCCGGATTTGCCTAAGGGATCCACCTACCTCCTTTCCCCGGGACAACCAACGCCCGGTACACCTATCCTTCTCCGTCCCCTCATCGCACTCACGCGAGGTGCTGGAATATTAACCAGCTTCCCATCGACTACGCGTTTCCGCCTCGTCTTAGGGGCCGACTCACCCTGCGCCGATGAACGTTGCGCAAGGAAACCTGGGGCTTTCGGCGTGCGGGCTTTTCACCCGCATTATCGTTACTCATGTCAGCATTCGCACTTCTGATACCTCCAGCAGCCTTCTCAAGCCACCTTCGCAGGCGTACAGAACGCTCCTCTACCACGCACACTTACGTGTGCATCCCAAGCTTCGGTATACCGCTTAGCCCCGTTAAATCTTCCGCGCAGGCCGACTCGACCAGTGAGCTATTACGCTTTCTTTAAAGGGTGGCTGCTTCTAAGCCAACCTCCTGGCTGTTTTTGCCTTCCCACATCGTTTTCCACTGAGCGGTAATTTTGGGACCTTAGCTGTGGGTCTGGGTTGTTTCCCTTTTCACGACGGACGTTCGCACCCGCCGTGTGTCTCCCACGCTCGCACGTCTCGGTATTCGGAGTTTGCCATGGTTTGCTAAGTCGCGATGACCCGCTAGCCATAACAGTGCTCTACCCCCGAGAGTGATACGTGAGGCGCTACCTAAATAGCTTTCGAGGAGAACCAGCTATCTCCAGGTTCGATTAGCTTTTCACTCCTAGCCACACCTCATCCCCTACCTTTGCAACGGGAGTGGGTTCGGGCCTCCAGTCGGTGTTACCCGACCTTCACCCTGGACATGGCTAGATCACCTGGTTTCGGGTCTACTGCCCGCGACTATGCGCCCTTATCAGACTCGGTTTCCCTTCGCCTCCCCTATACGGTTAAGCTTGCCACGAACAGTAAGTCGCTGACCCATTATACAAAAGGTACGCAGTCACCCTTACGGGCTTCCACTGCTTGTACGCATACGGTTTCAGGTCTATTTCACTCCCCTCACCGGGGTTCTTTTAACCTTTCCCTCACGGTACTTGTTCACTATCGGTCGGTCAGACGTATTTAGCCTTGGAGGATGGTCCCCCCATATTCAGACAGGGTTTCACGTGCCCCGCCTTACTCAATTTCATTCCTGATGCCCTTTCGCGTACCGGGCTATCACCGTCTATGGCCGGCCTTTCCAGAACCGTTCCACTAGAACACCAAGAACTTAAGGGCTGCTCCCCGTTCGCTCGTCACTACTAGGGGAATCTCGGTTGATTTCTTTTCCTCTGGGTACTTAGATATTTCAGTTCTCCAGGTTCGCTTTCCAACCCTATGTATTCAGATTGGAATACCGCTCGCGCGGTGGGTTTCCCCATTCGGACATCCCCGGATCAAAGTCTGTTGCCGACTCCCCGAGGCTTTTCGCAGGCTGCCACGTCCTTCATCGCCGCTGACCGCCAAGGCATCCACCGTATGCGCTTGTTCGCTTGACCATATAACCTCAAAACGCCTTCGCGCCTTGAAGCGGTCTTCGAACCTCAATACTTCGCTTACTTGCCTCAACGACACATTCAAAGCTCGCTTTCATCCGACAGTTACCCGTCGCATGAGGCTGAGCCCCAAACGCTTGTTACGTCCCATCTTGTCAAAGAGCGAGGCGGATTACAGTATCCGGCCTCTAAAACACTGAGGTTGATTGTCGTTCCAGGCTTCGAGACAAGATGGAATCTCTCCATCCACATCCCCGGTCGATCTGCGATCGACCACCCCTTGACACAAGGGGTTAGAAGCCTTCTTCCCACCATTTCGGTAGGCAAGAACAAGCAATCTCAGCGTTCTATTTTGTGCGTGCTATCCAGGTGATATGCGATGTGATCGCTGCGAGTCGAGTAGAACTGGTGGAGCCAGTCGGGATCGAACCGACGACCCCCTGCTTGCAAAGGCGCGTCCTCTCCCATTCTACTCAAGCTCTTTACTTAAACTGGTGGAGCCAGTCGGGATCGAACCGACGACCCCCTGCTTGCAAAGCAGGTGCTCTCCCAGCTGAGCTATGGCCCCAATGGGTTTCGTAACTTTCGTGGCTGACTAGGCGCGGTTTGCCGAAGTTGGCTATAAGCCAATGAGCCAATCCGCAACGACGTCAGACGCGAAAGTGGTGGGTCTAGGAGGACTCGAACCTCCGACCTCACCCTTATCAGGGGTGCGCTCTAACCACCTGAGCTACAGACCCGGTCGTGATTGTCTTCTTATTCTTTCATCAAGCCCCGTCGCCGAGACCCAACAAAAAAGAATCCGCTCTTGCCCGTGGCCATGCACACCCGCGCTTTCGCACGCGCGCGCAGCTCAGGCTCGCTATCTTTGGATTTTTACAGGTGTCTTGTGTGGGTGCCTGGCAGAGTCCTGCCAGTTCTCTAAAGGAGGTGATCCAGCCGCACCTTCCGATACGGCTACCTTGTTACGACTTCACCCCAGTCATCGGCCACACCGTGGCAAGCGCCCCCCTTGCGGTTAAGCTACCTGCTTCTGGTGCAACAAACTCCCATGGTGTGACGGGCGGTGTGTACAAGGCCCGGGAACGTATTCACCGCGACAATGCTGATTCGCGATTACTAGCGATTCCGACTTCATGGAGTCGAGTTGCAGACTCCAATCCGGACTGAGATCGGCTTTCTGGGATTGGCTCCACCTCGCGGTATTGCAACCCTCTGTACCGACCATTGTAGTACGTGTGTAGCCCTGGCCGTAAGGGCCATGATGACTTGACGTCATCCCCACCTTCCTCCGGTTTGTCACCGGCAGTCTCCTTAGAGTTCCCGCCATTACGCGCTGGCAACTAAGGACAAGGGTTGCGCTCGTTGCGGGACTTAACCCAACATCTCACGACACGAGCTGACGACAGCCATGCAGCACCTGTGTTCTGATTCCCGAAGGCACTCCCGCATCTCTGCAGGATTCCAGACATGTCAAGGCCAGGTAAGGTTCTTCGCGTTGCATCGAATTAAACCACATACTCCACCGCTTGTGCGGGCCCCCGTCAATTCCTTTGAGTTTCACGCTTGCGCGCATACTCCCCAGGCGGTCGACTTAACGCGTTAGCTTCGATACTGAGCACCAAAGTGTGCCCAACATCCAGTCGACATCGTTTAGGGCGTGGACTACCAGGGTATCTAATCCTGTTTGCTCCCCACGCTTTCGTGCCTCAACGTCAGTGCTGGTCCAGAGAGCCGCCTTCGCCACGGATGTTCCTCCCGATCTCTACGCATTTCACCGCTACACCGGGAATTCCGCTCTCCTCTACCGCACTCTAGCCTATCAGTTTCGGATGCCATTCCCAGGTTGAGCCCGGGGCTTTCACATCCGACTTAACAGGCCGTCTACGCACGCTTTACGCCCAGTAATTCCGATTAACGCTTGCACCCTTCGTATTACCGCGGCTGCTGGCACGAAGTTAGCCGGTGCTTATTCACCCGGTACCGTCAGCACGACAGAGTATTAATCCATCGCTTTTCGTTCCGGACAAAAGTGCTTTACAACCCGAAGGCCTTCTTCACACACGCGGCATTGCTGGATCAGGCTTGCGCCCATTGTCCAATATTCCCCACTGCTGCCTCCCGTAGGAGTCTGGACCGTGTCTCAGTTCCAGTGTGGCTGATCATCCTCTCAGACCAGCTACCGATCGTCGCCTTGGTGGGCTCTTACCCCGCCAACTAGCTAATCGGACATAGGCTCATCCCATCGCGTGAGGCCTTGCGGTCCCCCACTTTCACGTCGCCGTCTTATGCGGTATTAGCGTAAGTTTCCCTACGTTATCCCCCACAATAGGGTAGATTCCTATGTATTCCTCACCCGTCCGCCACTCGCCACCCAACGTATTGCTACGCCTGTGCTGCCGTTCGACTTGCATGTGTTAGGCATGCCGCCAGCGTTCAATCTGAGCCAGGATCAAACTCTTCAGTTAAAACTACATCGCATAATCAGCACCCGAAAGCACCTCTCATACGAAATTTCTTTAGCCTCACAGAAGCGTCCGAACCCAACAGTACTACTTCAATTAAAAAGCTGACTCTTAGGTTGTTCGACTCGTGCCTCACCTCGAAAGGCAAGACCTCAAGTCCGGACGTCCTGCAAGATGGACTTCTCGTCCATCCGCCAGACGCCCGCACAAATTACCTGCGCACACTGTCAAAGATCGTCCCAATCAGCCTCAACGCTGATCCGGTTTTGTCATCTGCCGGTCAAGCAATTCACTCAACCGAGCCGCGCATCTTACAGCAGTTTCTGCTTCCGTCAACACCTTCAAGCAAGGATTTTTTGACGCCCCCCCGCGATCTGCTGCGGAGGGCCGCGCACTTTAGCCGCGGGTTATCGATCACGCAAGCCCCAATTCAGAGAAAGTTGCTTGGTGCCTGTAGTAAGGTCTGACTTCACCAACGAATGCCCTTGAACATGCGCCAATTCATGCTTGTCCTGTTCCTTCTAGTGGGCTTGTCCCAAGGCGTGCAATCGTCTGAACGGCCTTGGGTAGAGCTTGCAGGCAAGCGATATGTCGTTGAGTTGGCGGCGGACGACTACAGTCGCATGCGTGGGTTGATGTTCCGCGAGTCCATGCCTCGCGATGCAGGGATGCTCTTTGTGTTCGAAGCGGAATACCCGCAAGCGTTCTGGATGAAGAACACTTTGATCGCCCTCGACATCCTGTACTTTGACTCGGCGGGCAAGTTGGTCTCGATGTCGACGCATACGCCCCCGTGCAAGACGGCGTATTGCCCCAGCTATCCGAGCAGTGCTGCCGCACGTTATGTACTTGAACTCAACGCGGGAGAGGCTGAACAGTTGCAGTTGAAGCCCGGCGCACGCTTGCAATTCGGGCCAGACATCGCCGGTGCACCATCTGATAGGTAGGGCTTGATTTTCTTTAAACAGGAGGCCACGTCGTGAGCATGCTTGACCTTCGTACCGACGCCGCATGGGATCGCCTCGCGCAGCTCCCCGATGACGACATTCCACTGCTTCAGGCTAGCTTGTTGATCGCTCGCGACGAATATCCTGAGCTTGACGTGGCGAGCTACGAGGCGCAGTTGCAAAGCCACGTGGCGGAATTGGCACCGCGCATGGCTGCACAGCCGGACACGCGGCGCATGCTGGCGGAGCTCAATCGCTATCTGTTTCAGGAGCAAGGCTTCTGTGGCAACCAGCAGGACTACTACGACCCGCGCAACAGCTACCTCAACGACGTGTTCGACCGCCGCCTCGGCATTCCGATTTCACTGGGAATCATCCAGATCGAGTTGGCACGGCGACTGGGGTTGCCGCTGGAGGGCATTTCGTTTCCGGGACATTTCCTGGTCAGCCTACCCATGGAGGGTGGTTTGCTGGTGCTTGATCCTTACCACCAAGGTCGCTCTATCGACGCCGAAGAGCTGAAGCTTCGCGCGCGCCCGCACATGGGCGGCGACATCGATGATCAGCAATTGCTGGACATACTCGCGCCTGCTGGGCACCGCGCGATTCTTGTTCGCATGTTGCGCAACCTCAAATCGCTGTATACCGAGCGCGAAACTTGGGACAAGGCCGTTCGTTGTGCAGATCGCCTGGTTCGTCTGGATTCCACGCAGGCCGAAGAATCACGAGACCGCGGCTTGTTGTATCTGAAGATTGGACACATGAGCGCGGCGCGGGAGGATCTTTCTCGCTATCTCAAGGAGCGTCCGCAAGCCGACGACGTGCAAAGTGTTCGGCTCGCCTTGATTGACACGGGATCGCGTCCAGCACGCTTGAACTAAGCCCGGCGCTGGGCGAGCCGGTGCACCTCAGCTCATCTCAACCATTTCGAAATCTGCCTTGGTCACCCCGCAGTCAGGGCATGTCCAGGTCTCGGGAACGTCATCCCACCGCGTTCCAGCCGCAATCCCTTCGCTGGGTAACCCATCGGCTTCGCTATAGATGAATCCGCACACCACACACATCCATGACGTAAACGGGCGAGCTTGCTGGGCACTTGATGACATGATTGATCGAAGGGGGAATACAGAAGGGTGCGAATTGTCCCATCGAGCGCCGCTGGGCGAAAGCGCTTGGCGGCATTGCGGTGGGTGAAACATCGAGGTTAGTACTGCGCGGGTTGTATGCCATTACGCCGGATGACTCGGACACGCCACGCTTAGTGAGAAAAGTGGAAGCTGTACTGGCGGCAAAACCCGCTCTGCTGCAATTCCGCAACAAGCTGGCGTCACCGAAACTGAAGGAAGCACAAGCGCTGGCATTGGCGGCCTTGTGCCGAAAAGCCGGCGTTCCGCTCATCATCAACGACGACCCAGGGCTTGCCCTGCGCGTCGGTGCGGATGGCGTGCACCTTGGGGCAGAGGATGATGGGCTCGTGTTTGCGCGCGCATTGCTCGGGCCCGGCGCGATCATTGGGGTGTCGTGCTACGGCAACCTGAAGCTGGCGCAAAAGGCAGCCGGTGACGGGGCGAATTACGTTGCATTCGGCAGTGTTTTCGCCTCGTCTACCAAGCCCAACGCCGTGCGTGTCGAGTTGGGCTTGCTGGCGCAGGCGAGACACACCTTGCACGTTCCGCTCTGTGCGATTGGCGGAATCGAGCGAGGCAATGCCGGCCAGTTGATCGCCTTGGGCGTCGATCTGGTGGCCGTGATCAGCGACGTGTTCGACGATCCGCAACCGGGACTGGCGGCAACACAATTCGGAAAGCTGTTCCAGCGCGACTGCTGAAATAGATGAATACGATGCGCTGTGTGCCATGGACGCTAACGCTGCATCTGCTGCGGGATAATGCGGCCCAACCATTCGCACTGGCTCTCGCATGAACCGCAATCACGAACTATTTCAGACGGCTTTGCAGCTACTTCCCGGTGGCGTCAATTCGCCGGTTCGCGCGTTCAAATCGGTCGGCGGCGAGCCGTTTTTCGCCAAGCGTGCGGCGGGTGCCTATCTGTGGGATGTCGAGGATAAGCGTTATATCGACTACATCGGCTCGTGGGGCCCGATGATCGCCGGCCACGCCCATCCGGCGGTCATTGAAGCCGTCACGCGGGTGGCGCGCGATGGTTTGTCGTTTGGCGTGCCCAATCCTCTTGAAGTGACCATGGCGCAAACCATCACTCGATTGGTACCCAGTTGCGAGATGGTACGGATGGTCAACTCTGGCACTGAGGCTACGTTGTCGGCTGTCCGACTTGCGCGTGGTGCGACCGGACGCTCTCGCATCGTCAAATTTGAGGGCTGCTACCACGGCCACGGAGACAGTTTTCTGGTTAAAGCGGGATCTGGTGCGTTGACGCTGGGCGTCCCCGACTCGCCGGGTGTGCCGAAGGCTTTGGCCGACCTAACCTTGACCTTGCCTTACAACGATTTTGATGCCGCCACCACGTTGTTCGCCACGTTTGGCGAACAGATTGCAGCACTCATTGTTGAGCCCATCGTCGGCAATGCCAATTGCATCCTGCCGCGCCCGGGCTTCTTGCAGCACTTGCGAACGCTATGCACGCGGTATGGCGTATTGCTCATTTTTGATGAAGTCATGACCGGCTTCCGCGTCGCCCTTGGTGGCGCGCAGGCTCTGTACGGGGTAACGCCTGACTTGACCACGTTTGGCAAGATCATTGGTGGCGGGATGCCCGTGGGCGCCTATGGGGGACGCCGCGACTTGCTGCAACAGATTGCACCCGCCGGGCCGATCTACCAGGCGGGAACCTTAAGCGGCAACCCGGTAGCGATGGCGGCTGGGCTTGCCACGCTCGAGTTGATTCAAGTGCCGGGCTTTCACGATGAACTGTATCGCCGCACCCGCCTGTTGACTGACGCCTTGCAAGCCGTCGCCGATGGTGCCGGGATTGCCTTCAGCACGACCCGTGTGTGTGGGATGTTTGGGTTGTACTTCAACGCCGAAAAAGTCGAAACATACGCCCAAGCTACGTCAAGCGACGTCGCCGCGTTCAGGCGCTTCTTCCATGGCATGTTGGATCGCGGCATCTACTTTGCTCCGTCAGCGTTCGAGGCTGGATTTCTTTCCTCGGCACACAGCGAACAGGACATCGCTGACACCGTGCAAGCGGCGCGCGAAATTTTTGCGGAGTGGTCAGCATGAGCGCGTTGCACCCGCACACTCAGGCGGTGCATGCGGGGGGTCAGCCCGACCCCAGCACCGGTGCGTTGAGTCCCCCGCTGCATCTGGCAACCACGTTTCAACATGGTCCGGCAGGCGAACGCATCGCCGGGTTCGAGTACCAGCGCGAGGGCAACCCGACTCAGGAGCGCCTAGAGACGGCACTGGCAACGCTCGAAGGTGGCGCTGCCGCGCTGGTGTATGCCACGGGCATGGCGGCGATGAACGCCATGTTGGAGTCGGTCCCTGCCGGCAGTCACATTCTGATTCCTGCCGAGTGCTACGGCGGCTTGCGCAGCTTGGCGACCGAGTTTTTGCCGGGCCGCGGGGTGCGAGCCAGCATCGTCAACACCTCCGATCTTTCCGCAGTGGAAAATGCGTTTCGTGAAAACACGCGGCTGCTGTGGATTGAGACACCATCCAATCCGCTGTTGGCGGTGACCGATATTCGCGCGGCGGTCGCGCTGGCGAAGTCCCGAGACTGTCTGCTGGTCTGCGACAACACGTTCGCCACTCCGCTGTTGCAGCAGCCACTGGCCTTGGGTGCCGACATCGTGATGCATTCGACGACCAAGTATTTCGGTGGCCACAGCGATGTGATGGGCGGCTCCCTGGTGTTTGCCCGTCGCGATGAAACCTTCGAAGCACTCGCACATCGCCGCCATATCACCGGCGCGACGATGGCACCGTTCAACGCCTGGCTTACCTTGCGCGGCTGTCGCTCGTTGCCCGCACGATTGGCGTGGCATTGCCGCAATGCAGGCGTCCTGGCGACCGCGCTGGAGGCCCACCCGGCGGTTAGCGGCGTCAACTATCCAGGTCTGTCCAGCCATCCGGGTCATGCCATCGCGCGCAGCCAAATGAGCGACTTCGGCGGCATGCTGAGCTTCACTCTACGCGGCGGTCGCGAGGCCGCCTTGCAGGTGGCAGGCGCGTTGAAATTGATCGTCAACGCGACCTCACTGGGCGGTTGCGAGTCGTTGATCGAGCATCGCGCGTCGGTGGAAGGCCCCAATCCCAGCTCGCCGCAAAATCTATTGCGGTTGTCGGTGGGACTGGAATATGCCGACGATCTATTGGCCGATCTGACCCAGGCCTTGGATTCGGCCTAATCGCGAAGCGGCCGAATATGGCTGATCGCGCTTAGGCATTGAACCTCCGCAGAAACGAAGTGATGCGGCGGCTTAATCGCCCGCTTTCGCGGCGGCCGCTTGCTTGGCCTTGGCCGAGGCAAAATCACCGGCGCTGAAGACTGAGTAGTTGCCGGGATTGAGATGCTTGCGCAGCGCCGCGTTGACCACTTCGGGCGTCAGCGCGGCAAGACGGGCATCCAGCTCGGCACTCCATGCCATTTTCCTGTTCAAGTAAGCGTTGTTGCCCAGCGCAGCGAGCAGGGCAGCGTCTTCGCCACGCGAACGCTGGCGCGCTTTCAGCATGCCGTCGATGGCATCTTTCAACTCGGCGGCCGACACTCCGTCTTTCAACAACAAAGCCAACTCATCGCGGAAAGCCGCTTCCACGCTCGCGATGTTCTCTGGCGCAGCGATCGCGTAAAGCACCTGACCCGCCGCTGCATCGATCGAGTCGGCGCTGAACTGGGATGCCACGCTGTAGCTCAAGCCATCTTTCTGGCGTACGCGATCTGCCAAGCGTGACTTCAAAGAGCCGCCTCCAAACACATAGTTGCCTGCGATCAGCGCGGGATAGTCCGGATGGCTGTCGTCCATCGGCAAACCCAACGCCATCAGGATCAAGGCATTGGCCTTGTCGGGAGTCTCAAAACTACGGCTGACAGCAGCCAAATCGAGGTAGGGATCGGCGACGCGCACGAAAGGCTTGGTCGACGTCCAATCCGCAAAGCGCGCCTGCAAATCGGCTCTGACCGCTGCTGCATCGAAGTCGCCGATCAGGGTGATCTCGCCGCTGCCCGCGCCGTGGAAATCGGCACTGAATTGCCGAGCCTCATCCAGCGTCACGGTTTTCAGGCTCTGCAGTTGCTCGTCGAAGCTCTCGACGTATTTCGGATGGCCTTTCGGCCAGCTATTGCCGTAACGATTGAGCTCAAGCCCGGCAATGGCGGTGGGTTCGGTGCGTGATGACTCAACGTCGGTGATCGATTGCGTGCGCAGCTGCTCAAACTCGGAAGCAGGAAAGCTCGAGTGCTTGAGCAACTCATCGATCAAGGCGAGCAGCTCGGGCAGGTGCTCGCGCGTGCTGTTGGCACCCACCGACAGGCCTTGGGCGTCTCCGCTAATGTTCAATTGCGCCTTCAGTTCATCCAATCGCCGCGCAATTGCTTCACGACTGTACTTTTCGCTGCCGCGGGTCAGCATTGCTGCTGCAAATTCGGCCGCTTGGGCTTTTCCGTGCACATCATCGGCGCTGCCAAAGCGCAGGTTCATCGATAGCAGCACCGTGTTGCCGCGCGTCTTCTTCGGCAACAGAACAAGCTGGGTGATATTGCGATTGTCTTGATCACCGTTGACTTGAT
>Ga0163151_10002008_pt1 | contig 32870 bp, 29 predicted proteins | sample OliLakLV19MP5IB2_FD_145596 | JGI IMG/M metagenome (GOLD analysis project Ga0163151, IMG submission 145596) | Freshwater microbial mat bacterial communities from Lake Vanda, McMurdo Dry Valleys, Antarctica - Oligotrophic Lake LV.19.MP5.IB-2 | ecosystem: Environmental > Aquatic > Freshwater >... | reverse complement strand
GCCGATGAGAATGGACTTCACCTCGTCGAGCGTGCGCGCGCGGTGCAGCAAGTCCCGCCATTTCGCGGCGCCGGGAACGCCCGCGATGTACCACGCGCCGATGCGGCGCATGTGGAATACGGCGCGCGTCACGCCCGCGTATTTCGCCTCAAGCTCCATGTGCTCGAGCGCGGTCTCGAGGCGCTCTTCGGGAGTGGGCTCGGTCACCTCGCGGTTCTCAACCAGCGCCTCGTGAATCTGACGATAAATCCAGGGGTTGCCGAGGCCGCCTCGGCCGATCATGATGCCGTCGCAGCCGCTCACTTCGCGCATCTTGCGCGCGTCGGCGGCGGTGGTGACGTCGCCGTTGCCGATCACGGGGATTTTTACGGCGCGCTTCACTTTGCCAATCGCGACCCAGTCGGCCTTGCCGGTGTAGCCCTGCGCGCGCGTTCGGCCATGAACGGTGACCGCGCTGATGCCGGACCCCTCGGCGATGCGGGCGATTTCCACGGCCTCATCGCCCGACTCGTCCTCGTAGCCTTTGCGCATCTTCACGGTGACGGGAATGTTTTTGACAGCCGCCACGACACTCTTGAAAACGGCCTCAGTGTTCTTCGGGTCCTTGAGCATCGCCGCGCCGCTGCCGTTCGAGGTGATCTTTCGGACCGGGCAGCCGAGATTCAAGTCGAGGAGGTTGAACCCGAGCTCCTCCATCTTCGCGGCCGCAGCGCCCATGACAACGGGATCGCAGCCCATGAGCTGGACGCCGAGCGGACGGTCTTCAGGAATGGTTTTGAGGAGATCGAAGGTCTTGTTGCTGGCGTGCATCAGGCCGTTGGCCGAGACCATTTCGATGAAGCAGAACTTCATGCCGCGCTTGCGCGCGACCATCCGGTAGGCGAGGTCGGTGCAGCCGACCATCGGGGACTGGATGACGGGGGAAGGAATGCAGAGGGACTTCAACTGAAGCATCATGAAACCAGGTGCCCGACGGGGCAAAAAAGAATAGCGCGGGGCGCCCCAACCAGACGATGCCTTCGGCATGGTTGGGACAGCCCCGATCTGGGGCTGCCCCGGCGACTGTGACTGAAAATAATAGCGCGGGGCGGGATCGAACCGCCGACCCTGGGCTTATGAGTCCCATGCTCTGCCAACTGAGCTACCGCGCCAAAACGAAAAAACGTGATCGACGGGGATTCTACCGATTGTCGGCCTCCCCGGCAACGGGATGGCGTGGCGGGCTGGAGGTGATACACTTAAGGCCATGGAGACGTTTCTTTCGACTTTTATTCCGCTGTTCGTGGCCATCGACTCAATCGGCACGCTGCCGCTGTTCCTTGCGCTGACCGACGGCTTCACGCGCGCCGAGAAAAACCGGCTGGCGGTGCAGGCCGTCGTGACGGCGCTGATCGTGGGCGCCACGTTCGGCGTGGCTGGCCACTACATCTTTAAACTGATGGGCATCACGAGTGCCGACTTCCGCATCGCCGGCGGCATTCTGCTGCTGATCTTCTCCATCCGCGAGATTCATGGCCGCACGACCAAAGACCCGCACGCGGACGCCACCGACGCCTTCATCGGCATCGTTCCGCTCGGCGTGCCGCTCATCGCCGGCCCGGCCATGATCACGACCCTGCTGATCCTTCACGACGAGTACAGCTTCTTCGCGATCATGGGCTCGCTCCTGGTCAACCTCCTGATCTCGCTGACCCTTTATATCTTCTCGGACAAGATCATCGCCGTCGTCGGCGAGGCCTTCTCGAAGGTTTTCGCCAAGATCATCGCGATCATCCTGGCCGCCATCGGCGTGATGATGATCCGCCGCGGCATCGAAACCATCTTCCAACCCTAGTTCAGGCTTGCCCTTCCAAATTGCGCCGGATCCGGTGGCGCCGGCCGAGCAAGGGGTCCGCGCCCCCTGTCCTCTGTTCCAAAATGACCGCCGGGTTCGCCCAGAAATGAATGCCCGCCACAAATGCCGCAACCACAAGCACCGGACCGCCCCCAACCTGCATCAGCGGAGGCAGAGCCGCGACGAGGCCGCCCAGCCCCAAGACCTTGAGCTGCATGCGCGCCGGGATCTGAAGAAACGACATCCACCCGCGCTCACTCCCTTTGGTGACGAGGACAGAGAGATGGGAAAGCATCCACACGACGAAGGCGGTCGCGGCGCTGATGACGGCTACCGCCCAAGGGTTCGCGAATGGGTTATGCGCGAGAACGACCTCCTGGGTCTTCAATCCCAACGCGGCGAAGAAAATACCTTCGGTAATCGGAGCCAGCCGGATTGAGACCTCCATGGGGAGGCTCGTCAGGCGGGAGAAGAGCTTCGCGATCCAGCGAATCGCGCCGGACACCTCGGCGCGCGCGACCTCCGCCTTCAGGGCTCGCACCCGTGCCTGCAGGATCGGCTGGATGGCCTGCCCGGACACCTGGTTTTCAGGAGAGTCGAGCAGCATTTCCCGATCTTCGAAAAGCGAGTAGTGCCGGTACCGCCACGTCATGTTGACGTCCGCACCCTTGTTGTTGAGCGGCCCCAGCCGGTCAGGGTACTCGATGGCCTCCAGATAACGCTCGAACCAGGTGATCGCCGCGGCCTTGCCCGCGGCTGACCCAAACTGTTTTTCCAGCGCCGCCTGAACGCCGTCGAGAAGCGCCGCCGTCTGATGCGCAAACGGCTGCCACTCTTTCCGGGCGAGCGGGGCCTTCCCGTGAGATCGGGGCGCCGTCTGGTAAACCACGGTCATCTGCATGTGGAAGACATGGAACAGGAACTGTTCGACGGAAACGTTGCGGAGGTTCCGCACCATGCTCAGGCCCGCCTTCTTGTCCATCGGATCGTAGACGAAGTCGCGCTCAAAATCGATGTTGTCGATGAGATGGCCGGTGATCGGCGCGGCCGTGAGCGGCTTGTCGCGGAACAGCTGCAGAAAGCCATTGGTCATCATCTCGGCGGCGGACGCCGCCACTTCGGTTTGTTCCGTCGGGTTGAGATGACGGCGCTCGGAGCGGTCAGGATGGTCCCAGAACGCGTCGAAGACGGCGTCAGCGTCCATGCCGCTCGGGTCGGCCTTGGTGACGACCATGGAGTAACGGGCGTACTGGTCTCCCGTCCACTCCTTGGCGATGATGTCCTTCTTGTAAGGACCAAGTTTGGGAAAGCTTTCCATGGCGTGGTCCGAAGCGGTGCGCGGCCGGTAACCCGGGCCCATCGCGCGCCGGCGCTGCTCTTCGTTGGCCTCGTCGGCGCGCCGCGCGCTGTAGACGGCCTGGGCAAACTGCTCGTTGCCGGAGATCCGGGACATCACGATGGCGACCTTCGGGCGGCTCTCCACGAGCTCGCCGCCGCGGCCGAATGAAACGAGGAACGTGGCTTCGTTCACGTTCGGGTCCCAGAGCTGAACGTCGATCGTCTGGATCTGCTCGGGGACGAACTTCTGAGTGGCCACCTGCTCGGACACTGTCACCAGCGCCGATCCGTTGGAGCGAAGAAAGTACTCCTTGATGTCGGCCAGCGCGTGTTCGAACTCGCGCGGAGGCGGGCGGGCCCAGTGGAACGCATCCGAGAGCCGCGCAAGAACATCCGGAGCCAGCGGCAGAACGTTCTGAGGGTTGCCCGCGGCGACCAGGTCCTTGTCGTAGTCCTTATAGGGAGCGAGAGCCGCCACGATGTCATCGTGGAGCCCCCGGGAAATCTTGTTGGCCGCGAGGAGCTCGGCGAGATTGATGTCGACGAGCCGGTCGTACCCGACGGGATAGCGGTAACCGCTCGCGACCATCACCATGGCCTCCGCCGTGTCGCGGTGGCCGGTGCCGAGGGCGATGATGCGCCACTTACCGGTCATGTTCATGGTAAGTTCAAGAAGGTAGCCGTCGCCGAGAACGTCCATGACCTTGTGGCGGGCCAGGCGCTCGCGCGTGTCGGCGCTTTCCCAGGCCGCCGGGTCGCTTACATCGACGTAGTTGGGCCTCGGCTTTCGGTTCGCGCGGTTCAGATCTTCCACTTCACCTGGCTTGTAAGGCTCGGCGCCATTGAAATGGGTGGGTCGAAGCTGAGCGAGCGGCCGCTCCGCGAATGTCGGGTGCGAGCCAAGCTCTGCGATGAGCTCGCCCATGTCCCGGGGGTCGGCGGTGATCCGGAACTCGAGGGGGTCTTTCTGAAGCGTTCCGTAGTTTCCGACGAAGATGACTTCCGAGTTGGTCTCATCTTCAGCCAGCGGAAGGAGCATGATCGCGGTGCGGTTGTCGCGCCGGAAAACCACGGGTTCACGCAGGCGAAAGTCAGGGGCTGGCGGAGACCAGTTGTTCAGCGGCTCGAGCGCATCGATGAACATTTGCGCACTTCCGTCGAGAATCGGGAGCTCATCGCCGTAAACCCGAACATCGGCGTCGCGGATGCCGCGTACCTTCATGGCCAGAAGCAGATGCTCCACCGTTCCCACGCTCAGGCCGTGGTTCTCGAGGCCAGTGAGACGGCGGAGGTTTCGCCGAATGTGGCTGAGCAGGGCGGGGACCCTTCTCGCCGACATGGAAATCGCCGTTCCATCGACGCGATAAAAATTGATTCCGTGCCCGGGGCTCCGGGGGATGACGCGGATCCACGCGCGGGTTCCGGCGTGCAGGCTCACATCGACGATCTTCACGCCCACCACCGAGTAGTAGGCCCGCCGCAAAGCGCGCCGCGCTCTTCCCACGGTGTGCGCCAGGAAGCCTTGAACCGCGACCAGCGTCACGCCCGCAGGACCAAACGTCACCACGAGCGTCGTGGCAATGCCGCCGCGGCTTACCGTCACGCGAGCGACGGCGCCGGCCTTGGAACGCTTCACCTTCACAGAGTCGAGCGTGAGCGCCATGCGACCGAGCGCGTCGCGTCCCCACTGCACGGACTCGGAGCGGTTGCTCATCGTTCCGCGGGCGATCACGGTGGCCGCCAGGCGGGCGAGCGCGCTGACCGGGGCGGGCGCGGGTGCAAGCGTCTGTGAGCGCGCCTCAACCACTGCGTCCCAGGCGTCGCCGGGCCGTGTCAGTTCGCGAAGGGGCGCGCTGGCGTCCCATCCGCGCAGATCGCCGGTAGACGGCGTGAAGGAAACGTAGCGCCGGCCGTTGCGGGCGGCCGCGCGCGCGATCGCGTCACCGTGGTAACCGCCGGCGACGACCACCATCGGCCGCGCATCAATCGCCGAGGAAAGGCTTTGGATGGCGGCGGCGAAATCAACGTTGCGCTTTTCGGCATAGCGGTAGAAATTTTTCGCGGCCTCGAGCGCGGCCAGCGTTCCGTCGATCTCGCGGGTGAGGCCGGACACTTCGGCGTCGTCTGACGCCGGGAGCGGTGAGCGCAGCTCGGCCCATTCGTTCGGTGAGAGCGCGAGGCGGGAAAGCTTGGCGAGCAGGCGGGTCCGGCGGTCCAGATTGAGAAGGTCGCGCTCCGTATCGGTGTGCGCAAGCGGCGTCAGCACAGCGGGACGCAGGCGCTCGACCGCGGCGTAAAGCCGGTCGGGCGAAACAGACTGGACCAGGAGCGCATGCTCCAGGTGGAGGCGAAGGTGCGGGTAGGACGCGATGTCGATGGCGTGCGCATCGCAAAGGCGGCCCAGCGTCTCGACGAATTCCTCAAGCCGGAGCCCGCCCTTTTGAAAGCGGAACGCGGCGTCGAAGAGCGCGGCCGATTCCGTTGAAGTCAGGCGCCCGCGCAGGCGGCCCATCAGGCCGCGAATTTCCGACCCGACGTCGGCCGAGTCGTACATCTGCTCGAGCGTCTGCACTTTCAGGATGGCCGCCATCGCCGCGTCCAGCGGCGCGCCGCGGTGGAGGAGCAGGGTGAGCAGGGAAACGAGCGGCATGCGGCCGTCCTCGTATCGCGTCACGGCCAGGTCGGTGAGAAAGAGCTGCTCGTTGTAGATTTTTTTCTTGAGCTCGTCGATCCGTTCAACCAGCGGCCGGAGCCCGGCGGCGGCGCGCGGGGCTGCCGCGAGGGCGGCGGGCACGGCGGCGAGGTTGGCCCGGTAAACGCGCAGGTCTTCCAGGCCGCGAACCGTGGGCACGACGTTTGTCGAGCGAAGGAGCGCGGCCGCCGCGCCCGAGAGCCGGTGATCGCCAAGAAGCTTCTCGATCGCGAGCGCGGCGCCTTCCGGGTCAGGCGACCCGCGAAAGGCGTTGACGTCGAGTTCGCCCACGAGGCCTTCGAGGAGGATGCCGCCCGGGCGGCCGCGCGAAAGAAGCCGCTCGAGCGCCGTTTCAATGTTCCGCTGGGCCCGGGCGTGTCCGTGGATGTCCTGAATGTGGATGAGAAGCGGAGCGGCGGAGCCGGAGGGGACGCCGCCGGTGAATGAGCCGGCGCCGGCGAGGAGGGTGCGAAGATCAGAAGTGGCGGGAAGGACGGGCGTGGATGAAGGGACAGCAGACGGGCGGGAGACGGAAACGGTCTTATGCGAGGGCGGAGGAAGGGAGGCGAAGGCCGGCAGGTCGCCGAGCACCATCTGTACGGATAGAACACCCGCCATCAAGCGGGAGAGGTTCGCCGAGAGGGAGCGATACGTCAAGAAACCTCATGAACGGGAACAGATTTGGGAGCGACATCATTTTATCGGGGAGGGATTAAGAAGCGGTTAATGGCGTGTAAATTTTCAGTTACAGATTTGAACTCTTTTCGGACTGAAAAAACGAGGCGTTTCCTGCTTTATCGACTGACGTTGACGATATCGCCCGCGTGGGGCATCACCGGCGCGCCGCCTGACGTCATCCGGATCTGATAATCGCCCGGTTTCACGCCGGGCTTGGCTTCGATGTCGGCGACGGCGCGCCGATCGTCGACCCAGGTGAATGGCCCGACAATGACGCCCGGCTCGTCCACCTCGATCGAGATCCCTTCCACGAATTCCTTATCAAGCGCGCGGCCCGATAGGACGAGTTGCGCGGCGGTGCCCGGCTTGAGCGGCGGCTGGGGGCGAATGTCGCGCGCCCAGTTTTTCGGCACCACGGTGAAGGCTGTCGGGACCTCGAGAAGGACCGCGTCGGCCGCGCGCACCACGAGCGCATGACGGCCCTCCGGGGCGTTGTCGGGAAGCTTTAAGTCGAGGCCGAGCCGGCCGGGCGCCAGATAGAGGAACGTCGCCGCTTCCCCCTCAATGGTCGCCGCGTCGGCGGTGAGGGCCGAAGCGTCTTCAAACCGGAAGCCGCTCCCCTGCACCAGGAACCGCGCGATGTCGCCGGGACGATGAAAGCCGTCTTCCGCCTGGAGATGCTGGACGAGGCCGCTCTGCCCAAGATTCGGGCGAACGATTCGAATGATGCCCTCCCGCTGCCAGATCGGCTTGCCAGCCAACTGGATGGTCACGCCGTAGTCACCGGTGACCGCAGGACCGATCATTACGGTGCCGTCGACAATAAAAGGAAGTTGCGGAGAGAGACTGGCGATCTGAATGGTCGATGTGGCGGGAATGACCGAGAACCGGGTGAACATTTCCTGCGTCAGGTTGGTGAAAACGCGAAACCGCCCCGTTCGACCCGATTCCCCCATCTCGGTGAACACCAGGTTGAGGACCTCGCCCGGCCGGATGACGGCGAACGGCTCGCGCGCCTGGAACACCGCCTTGCCGCCGATGGAGACGGTGGGGAACGAGAAATCCGTTTTGGACGCCGCGTCGGTGATAAGCCGTCCATGGATCTGGTTGGGCGTCACGAGCGTCAAGTCCTTCACCTTCACATCGGGACGGCCCGACTGCACGGTGATCATCTCCTGAAACTCCTGCGTGAAGCCGGAACCGTTGATGTCGAACTCGATGATGTCGCCCGGAGCGCCGATCATATTGACGTAGTACACCCTGACGATGTGAATGTTTTTAGGAATGAGCTCCGGGTGAACATCCACGCGGGGCTGCGTCGCGACGGGCGTGGCCTTGGGCGAGGGCGTGGCCGCAGGCAACGGTTTCCCGGTGGGACGCGGCGGAGCGCTGGCCGCGGGCGTCGGCGGCGGAGGCGGAAGCAACGGAGGCGCGGTCGCCGCGGGAAGAGGCGTGGGCGTGGCGACGGAAACCGGGCCGAGCCCTCCGCATCGGCGAAGCAGCAGAAGAACGATGATAATAACGACAACGACCAGCGCGATGCGTTGCGACCGTTGCTGTTTATTCACCGATCACCTTCACCACGACGCGCTTGCGCCGCCGGCCGTCGAACTCCACATAAAACACCTGCTCCCACGGCCCGAGGTCCAGTTTCCCCTTCGTCACGGGCAGCATGGCCTGATGATGAACGAGCGTTCGCTTGAGATGCGCATCGCCGTTGTCCTCGCCGGTCTGGTGGTGCTTGTAATCGGCGACGGGCGCCAGCTTCTCCAGCCATTCGAAAAGGTCCTGCTTGAGGCCGGACTCCTCATCGTTCACCCAGATGCCGGCCGTGATGTGCATGGCCGATACCAGACAGAAGCCTTCCTGAATTTTCGATTTTGAAACGCGCTCTTCGATGTCGTCGGTGACGTTGACGATGTCGTGACGCTTGGGCGTCTGGAACCAAAGATAGTCTGTGAAGGACTTCATGACGGCAGGCCCTCCGCGGACGCGGTCGGCTCCTGGACCTTCGACTCCAGCACACCGCTGGGCTTCATCTCGACGTGGAAGTGCTCGCCGTCGATGCGGGTGGCGTCGGTCATCTTCATCTGAGCGCGCAGGGCGTCGGCCATCTCGTCGCGTTCGCCTTCGAGCTCGCGAATTCGCGTTTCGATCTTCCCGAAGCGATCGGCGATGGCGGAGATGGGCTTGGAGGTGGGCGTGGCGGTGGCCGACTTCTTGCGGGCGGCGAGAGCCGGGCAGATCTGGGCGTAGTCACAGTACTGGCACACGCCGCGCTCGTCGGGCTTGGCCTCGAACACCTGGTCGCTGATGCCGTGCGCGGCCTCCACCACCATCGCCTTCACGTCTTCTTCCATTTTCGGCGCGTGCGCCGGCACGGTCAGCGGTGTGAGGGAGTTCAGGTGGTAGAGCGTGACGCTCTCGACGGTTTTCCCGAAGAGTTTCGCGCAGGCGATCTGGTAGAGCGTGAGCTGCGGGTCGGTGCGCACCCGGGACTTGTCGAAGGCCTTTCCGGTCTTATAATCGACGATCGCCAACCCGCCCTTGGGCGTGTTGTCAACGCGGTCGATGTAGCCGGTGACGGGCACTCCTTCCACGGAAATCGTGAATTTGAGCTCAACCTCCAGCACTTTGGAATTGTCGGCGCCGTGCTTGGCGTAGAACCCGCGCAGGATACGCTCGCCTTCCTGGAAGAACCATTTCTCCTGCGCCGGAGACTCGTAGCCCTCTCGCAGCCACTGCGCGCGGAACTGCGTTAGCATGTCGTCGAGCGTCGGCCTCGTCTCGCGCTTTTCGAAAAGAAATTCGAGTCCGGCGTGGACGCTCTTGCCGAAGGAGAAGAACGAGCGCGGCTTGTCGGGGACCTTGTCGATGTACCTGAATTTCCACTTCAGCGGACAAGCGCGGTAGGTGCTGATGGACGAATGCGAGAGCACGCGGCCCTTGTACCAGGGCGCGACTTCGACGGGGGCCACCGGCGGGGCCGCCGGAACCGCCTCGGGTTCTTTTCCAAATCCGGTGAAACTCAGCTGGCTCACTTGTACCCCCCCGCCGTGTCGCCGGGCTGGTAGGAGAGAAGTTCGATGTTCCGCCGCTCGCCGGCGTCCGTGGAGAAGGACGTGAGGATGCGGCCGACGGACGGAGCGTAGTACTCGTTGGTTCCTCCCGGTACTCCCTCGGCGCGGCCCTGGACGAGCAGGCAGCGTTCGAACGTTCCGGCGCTCACCGTCACCGTGCGGGTGGTCGAAAGAATTTCATATTTGTACGTGCGGCCTCCCGCCTGAGCGGTCCACCGCGCGCCTTCTTCGAGTGGCGCCTTGAGCACCATGCGGGGCGTCTCGCCGCCGGCGGGGTGCTCCCACACGGTGGCGCCCTCTTTGCGATAGAGGACGTCGATGGTCTTGAACTTGTTCGTGCCGGCGAAGTAGCTGCGCGAAAGAAGTCCCGTGGAGAACGGCAACCGGGCCGATGTCGACGAGACCTGACACGCCGACTCGATGCGCGCGTTGCGCCCGCCCGTGTCGGAATCACCCTCCACCCACGACATCTTCGGGACGAGCGGAAAATAGTCGGGGCAGTTCTGGGCGTGAAAGGCGGCTGCGCCGGCCCACGGATCGCTACCCGGGTATTTCTGGCCCACACGGTCGTAGAACGCCAGGGCGACCCCGCAGTCGGCCAGCTCGTTCTGCGCGAGCCAGCCGGCGCGAAACACCGCCTCGGCGGCGTTCTTGTCATCGGGAAAGCGGGCGGCGAACGCCTGATATTTCTGCCACGCCTCGTAGGCGCGGCCCTTGGCCTCCGCACCGCGGGCGCGCTTGAAGGCGGCATCGGGCCCGCAACCGGCCAGAACGCCCGCGACGATGATGATGACGACGAGTTTCTTCATGGAAGCCAGAACGCGCTCCTCTTTCAGCCTGAAAAACCGCCGGGCGATCCAGACCGCGATGACGATACCGACCGTGTCGACAGCGACGTCGCTGGCCGAAGGCCCGCGGTTTGGAACGAAAGCCTGGTGAATCTCATCGGATATCGCATAGAGAAAACTGAAGGCGGCGGCGAGGCCGATGGCCCCGGCAGGCGCCAGCGCCGTCCAGGTGTTCGTCAACGCCCGCGCCACCAACGCCACCAGGATTCCGTACTCCGCCATGTGCGCGATCTTGCGGAAAATCAGGTCCCAAATGCCCCAGCCGCTGTTGAGTCCGGGAATGGACGACAGGTAAAAGATCAGGCTACACCAGAGAAGCGGAGGCAGCCAGCAAGAGAGAATAAGCGCTAGTCGTCGCATGTGTGATCGTCGACGGAGAAGTTAATAAATCGATGCCGACCGCGCCACTTACCGCTGGTCATGCGCCTGGACCTCGTAAAGCCGGAACCGTTCCCATGAACCCCGCGAAAAAGTGAACGGCAAAGCTCCCCAGCCGGCGGCGTAGAAGCCGGCGGACGCGCGAAAATCCATCACCTTGATCGGGAACCATCTCGGAAAATCGTACGTCGCCACCGCGCGCAGCGGCAATCGCTTTTGCGAGAACCACACGAGGGGCATGGTCACCTCTTTCGAGAGAACCAGGTCTCCCGGCTCGAACGCCGTGCTCGCGAAGGCCGGAACCCATCCCTCCTCACGCAGATAGCTCATCGTAAACGAATCGCCGAGGTAGAAATGACGGGGACCTCCGCCGATGCCGTTCGCTCGGAGGACCGGCCCGATCCGCCGCGCCGGCTCGGCCTGCTGGTAATCGGCGTAACCCAGGAGGCCGGTGAAAGCGATCATGGCGGCGCAGCTCCAGGCAATCCACCTCGTCGCGCCCGCCCCCCGCCGCTCGAAGACGCGGACGGCCGCGATCGCGGCCGCCGGAGCCACGATGTGGTAGTAGCGCACGGCCACCCAATCCATCACGACCAGCATCATCGCGACAAAGCCCAACACCCAGGCGGCCAGAAAGGCGTCTCTGGGCCAGACCCATTTTGGCGCGTCGCTCACCACGCGGGTCAGGAAAACGGCGGACGTCGCGATCCAGACGCCAAGCAGCGCCGCCGACAAGAGCGGAAAGCCCCCCGCCGACGAAAAGAACAACCCCGTCAGCAACGTGCCGACGGCGATTCCCATCGCGGTGAGCCACCGGGGCGCGCCGGCCCAGGCGGCGAGCGGCGTCAGACACGCGCCTGACAGGAAGATGGCCAGCATGGCGAGCTTCGGCCAACCGAAGGTCCCAACCATACGCGAGGAGGCGGCGAGGATGTGCGGCCGGCCATAAAGATGCGCCGTCCAGACGCTGTAGGCCACCAGCGCGGCGGCGCCGATGGCCCACGCCAGGAAAAGGGGCGGGCGTGACGCCACCTTCTTCCAGCGAAGAACCAGCCACACGGCCGTCAGCGGGAAAATGAGGGCGGCCGTGTACTTCGATAGCATCGCCAGGCCCATGAACAGGCCGCTGAGCGCGCCCGAAGTCCAGTCCCCCTTCTCCGAGCACCGGATGAAAAAGAACAGGGCCCCGACGAAAAAAACCCCCATGGTCGAATCGATGAGGAGGCTGTGCGCGGTGAGCCAGTACGGTGGACTGGCGGCGGCGAGAAGGGCGGAGAAGAGCGGATGGTCCGTCCACCGGCGCGCGAGCTCAAACACGAAGAGCGCCGCGAACCCGGTGAGCAGAACGGTGCCGAAGCGAAGAACCCACACCCGGTCACCGGCCGCCTTCATGATCGCGGCGAGATAATACTGGTGCGCGAGCGGGCCCACCATGCGCACGAAGCCGTCCTTCTCCCAGCCGTGGGTGCTGATTGTCGCGTCGTCCGCCGTGAAGTCGTAGGGTCGCGATGGGTTGTCCTTGAGCCACGACGCGATCTGCACGACATGCCTGTCGTCGACGAAGAACGCGCGGTTAAGAAAGGGAGCCGAGAGGAACAGCGGAATGAGAAAAGCGATGACGCGCTGGTGCCGAAGGATCTGCTCGAGGGACTTCATGTGCGGAAATTCACGCGGATCTCGTCGCCGGGCCCGAGGTGAGTGAGCGCCGCCGCGTTGCCGTCGCGCACGGAGATCTCGATGAAACCGGCGGAGCCCTGAATGGCCAGGAGCTTCCCGGGCTCCACGCTCGTATAAGTGTCGGAGAGGCCGCGAAGCGAGCCGGGGAACGCGCCCAGTTCGAACCAGAGTTTTGATTTCGCCGCCACGGGAGCGACTTCGTCGGATCGGAGGTTTGTGACGAGGTTGCCGAAACCGTCGACCGCAATCACTTCAATCTTCCACAGCGTGCCGAACTTCTTCACTGTCGGGAACGAAAGTTTCTCCCACACGTCCGTGACGTCACCGAAATTCGTCGGCGCTTCCCCCTGCACCAGGCGGCCCGCCACGGGCGCCAGGATGTCGCGGCCGTGAAACGTGCGGCTGGGAAACGGCGGCAGGCCCGGCGGGCTCGAGATGTCGATGACGCGCGAGGGCGGCTCGCTCTCGAAAACCCAGGAAAGGAGTCCGTTGTCGGGAGCGAGGAACCGCCACCCGCCGGCCTCGGCGTAAAGAAGCCGCCGGCTCGAACCAACGCCCGGATCGACGACGCACAGGAAAAGTGTCGCGGCGGGATGATAGCGGTAGGAAGCCAGGAGCTGGTAGGCGCCCGCGCGGACGTTCTGCGCGGGCACCTTGTGGGTGATGTCGACAAACTGGACCGAGGGCGCGTGCGACAGGATCACGCCCTTCATCGTCGCGGCGTAATGGTCCACAAGGCCGAAGTCAGTGAGAAGCGCGACGACGGGAGCGGTCACGGAACGTTCCAGATCTTGTGCTGCTGGGGCATCACGAGCACCCGCTCAAGGCGGGCGTTGGCGCGCTCGTAGGCATCGGCCACCTGGTCGGCCGAGGGTGCCTCGGCGCGGGGCGGAATGGGCGTGGCCGGTTGAATGACGAGCAGCGGGGGCGTTTTCCGCTCGGCCAGAAGTTTCACGACGGCAGAAATCTCCGCGCCGGTGGAGCGCTTTTCCAGCACCACCTTGGCGACGGTCTTGTCGCCCGCCACCGCCAGAAATTTCCGGTGCTCGGTCCAAAGTTGCTTGCCCGTCGCGCTCGGCAGCTTGATGTCCATGGAAACCACGTCGCAGAAATCGATGATCTCGGAGAGGCGCTCCGGGTAGATGCCCGCGGTCTCGAGATGGATGCGAAACCCGCTGCGGCGGAGCTTCGGCAGAAGCTCCACGAGCAGGCGGTGCTGGGTCAGCGGTTCGCCTCCGGTGACGCTCACGGTTTTCACCCGCTGACCGGCGACCTTCACCACGCGCCGGTGAATGTCGTCAACCGTGGCCCGCTCGTGTCCCTTGGCGACCAGGCTTCCGGGCGTGTCGCAATAATTGCAACGGAGGGGGCAGCCGGCCAGGCGCAGGAACACCTGGCGCTCGCCCGCGTAGGGGCCTTCGCCCTGCACGCTCTCAAAGATCTCGCTGACGAACCCTTCCTTCATTCGCCCGCCTCAATGAAACCCTTGTCGCGAAGCACGCACGAGTCGCACGCACCGCAGGGCTTTCGGCCGCCGGCGTAGCACGACCATGTTTTCTCGAGCGGCGCGCGAAGCTTCCGTCCGAGCCGGACGATCTGCGCCTTCGTGAGGTTGACGAGCGGCGCCAGGACGGCGAGCTTTCCGCCTTCGGCGCCCGTCTTGCTTCCCAGGCGCGCGGCCTTCTCAAACGCCCGGAGGTAAGGGCCGCGGCAATCCGGGTATCCGGAATAATCCACGGCATTCGCGCCGATGACGAGCGCTTCTGCGCCAATCTGATCGGCCAGCGAGAGAGCGAAGGCCAGGAAAATCGTGTTGCGGCCGGGGACATAGGTGGAAGGAATGCCGGCGCCGATTTTTCCCGCCGAGCGCGTGGGGAGGGCTTTCCGGCGGCTGGTGAGCGACGACCCGCTCCAGGGGAGGGCGAAGCGGACGACGTGGAGCCGAACGCCTGCCTGGCGGGCCAACGCGCGCGCGGACGTTAACTCGCGACGGTGGCGCTGGCCGTATTGGAACGTGAGCGCGTCGCAGGAAAAGCCGCGGCCAAGCGCCCACCACAGGGACACCGTGGAATCGAGCCCTCCGGACAACAGAACGACGGCCTTTCGCTTGCGGGAAGGTGGAGTCGACATCGACGGCAAGATTACAGGTTTTCGAGGGCGAGACGGCGGGCCGCGGAAAGGCCCTTTCCAAGGAAGCGGCCGCCCAGACGGGCGAACTGCGCGGGGGTGTCGGTCACGAAATATTGCGCCGATCCGGCGCGCGTCGACGGGTTGAGAGCGTCCTGCCGGCGCAGTCCGTTCTCGACGTCCCGCGCCGTCTCTTCGGCGGAATCGATGAGGCGCACGGAACGCCCAGCCACGCGGGCGATGGTGTTCTTCAAAAGCGGGTAGTGCGTGCAACCCAGGACGAGGGCGTCGATCTTCCGGGACAGCACCGGCGCGAGGTACTCGCGGGCGATCTGAAGCGTCACGGGCCGATCGGTCCAGCCTTCCTCAACGAGGGGCACGAACAGCGGACAGGCGGTTTCCCACACCTGGGCGCGGGGCGCGTGGCGCTGAATGGCCGCCTTGTAGGCGTGGCTTCCGACGGTGGCCGGCGTGCCGATGACGCCGATCCGCCGGGTCTTGGACCCCATGACGGCGGCGCGCGCGCCGGGCTCAATGACGCCGTAAACCGGAATCGGGAGAGAACGAAGCGCCTGAAGCGCCACGGCCGACACCGTGTTGCAGGCCACCACGATGGCCTTCACGCGGCGCTGCATCAGGAAAAAGGAAATCTGGAGAGCGTAGCGGCGGATGGTGTTGGGCGATTTGGTGCCATAGGGCACGCGCGCCGTGTCGCCGACGTAGACGATGTTTTCGTGGGGAAGGCGTTTGCGGATTTCCTTCACGACGGTGAGGCCGCCGAGTCCGGAATCAAAAACGCCGATGGGCAGGTTTCGCGAGGGCGCGGTCATCGATCGATCCGGCCGTTGTTCCGGCCGGGCTGCGATACGTAGGCGCTCTGCTCCTGCCGGTGCTGCCGGTCATAGGTCAGAATTCCATCGACGATGCCCCGTACCAGCTGGCTTTGGTAGCGAGACGAGCGAAGTCGGACCTCGGAGACGGGGTTGGAAAGATACTCAAGCTCGAGCAGGACCGACGGCATCTGGGCGCCGCGCAGGACGAAGAAGTCGGCCTCCTTCACCGCAGCCTTCTCCACGTTCGATTTATCGCGGATCTTCTTGGAGATGATGCTCGCGAACTTCGAAGACTCGTTCATGAAATTGTACACGGCCATGGAGGCGAGGAGCTGCCCGAGCTTCGAGCGGTCGGCGCCCTTCTCCGCTTCCAGTCTGACCACGGAGTTTTCGACTCGGGCCACCGCGGCGGCCGCCTTGTCGGTCGCGTCCGCCGCCAGGTAATAGCTCTCGAAACCATTGCCCTTCGACGACAGCGCTGAATTGCAGTGAATTGAAACGAAGAGGTCGGCATTCGCGTGGTTGGCGATCGCCGTGCGCTGAGCAAGGGCAATAAACTCGTCCTTGTCGCGCGTCATGATCACTTTGACGTCCTTGACCTTTCGGAGCTGCCGCGCAAGCTCGCGCGCCACGGATAAATTGATGTCCTTCTCTAGCGTTCCACGAACGCCGATAGCGCCGCTATCGAGTCCGCCATGACCGGCGTCGATCACATAAGTGCGGATGCGTGAGGGGCGCACGACCAGCGGCGCGGTCTTGAGTGGCTTCGCCTTGATAACAGGCGTCTCCGCGGGACCGATCTTCGGCTCAACGATCGCGGCGGCTGCGCCGCCGACGGAGATGACCGGCGAGCGCTCGGGGATGGAAAGCTTTGCTGATTTCGCGGGACGGGACGGCGCTGGTGCCTTGGGCGCCGACGCGGGCGCGGCGGCAATGACCGATTTCGCGGCATCGCTGCCCTCACCAGCGGCCATGGCCAACTCGCGGACGCGGGCGCTGGGCGTTACTTCAATAACGAGCCGACGCTTCCCGTCTTCATAATAGACATCGGCGGCGGTGGCATCATCGCCGAGATTAAGGATGAGATCGGCTGAATGGCGGCGCTGCGTCACGCGCACGTCATGGATGACGGTGTCGCCTTCGAGGACCTGCGAACCGTTGCTGATCGCGCGGCCGAAGCGAAGCCAGACCCGTCGGCTGTTCTTCTCGATGAGCTGCGGCTGCGACTGGGGGTTCACGTCGAGCGCGAGCCGGTAGATCCCGTTGGTGCGCTCCACCTGAGGGATGCGAAGGTTCACCTCCGGGTCCTGCATGAGGCGAAGGCGGTCGGAATTCCAGGTCAGCCGCGTGGCGCTGAACGCGCCGAACCGCTCGGACGTGACGAAGGAGATCGGCACGAAAAGCTGTTCATTCTCGAAGCGCATCGCCACGGTCTCGCGCAGGCGACGGTCGTCGAGGCTCACGGCATTGGATTCCCAGTCGAAGCAAAGCTCGCCGTTGGCATTGTTCAGGCATACCTGACCGGCGACCGGCTGCCAGCGGATCTGGGCGTCCGACAGGCGGGCAAGCTGATCGAGCCTGAAGTAAGCGTTCCGGCCGAACTTGTGAACGGTGATGTCCCGGAGTTCACCCGCGTGAACCCACTTCGCGGCAATTTCAATCGGAGCGAGGGCCGGCGCGGAAGAAGCGGGTGGGGTCAGGATGGTCAAGGCCAGGAGGAGCCTCACGGCGGCAAAAGCCGGGCGGGACAAGCGGAGGATGCGAGTCGGGAGAGTCACGAAGCTAATGGGAATCGAGTTCCGAGTTCCAGTAAACATTATCGATGAACCGCTGCCAGGAGGCCTTGATCTTGAAGCCGGGACGGTAGCAGATCGCCGCCGTTCCGGTCCATCGCGGTTTGCTCGGTTTTACCAGAAGCTCCATGCCCGCTTCGTACGGGAGACGATTTCCCTTTCTGAGATTGCAGGGAATGCACGTGGTCACGACATTCGTCCAATCGGTTTTTCCTCCGCGGCTTCGCGGGATGACATGTTCGAGGTTCAGTTCACTCGTGCTGAAATTCTTGCCGCAGTAACCGCAGCGATAGCTGTAGTGCTCGTAAATGTTTCGCCGCGTAAACTTCACTTCGGCGCGCGGCAGACCGTCGAAATAGCGAAGCGTAATGACGTCGGGGATCGCGATTTTGAAAGTGGGGGTGCGGATGTAGCCGGAGGGCTCGCGGGCGATGATGGAGGAGAATTCGCGCCAGTCGTCGAACGTATACGTCCGGTATTCTTCGTCGACGACGCGCGCATGGTCCAGGTAGAGGAGGCTGAGCGCGCGGCGCCAGCTGATGATCTGGACGGCGAAGAAACTGCGGTTCAGGACGAGAACGTCACTCATAAATCGGTCGACTCCGCCGGTCGTCCGCCGGCGAGGTCTCGGGAAAAATTAACTTTCGATCGTGTCGTGAGTGATCGGCTCAATCTTCAGGCCCTGCGCCGTCAGCCAGGAAACGGCTTTCTTCAGCACCGGCTCATCACCCTCGAGCTCCAGCACGATCTCCCCGTTGTTTTCGTCCACCTTCGCGCGGCGCAAGTTGAAGACGACGTCGAACTGTTTGACCATCCGGTAAATGACCGGTTCTTTGATCAGAGTGCGGGGAAAAATAAGACTGAGGGCTTGTTTCATGGGTTAAGTGTGCCGGGAAAATGAGTTGATTTCAAGAAGCGTTTATTTCGTGCCGCCAGCTATGGCAGGAATGATCGAGACTTCGGCGCCCTCGCTAACCGGCGTCGCCGGACCCTGTTTGAAGCGAATGTCCTCGCCGTTGACGAAAATATTAACGAAGCGGCGGATCTGGCCGGACTCGTCGCAGATGCGTTCCTTGAGGCCGGGATACTGCTTCTCCAGGCTGGCGAGCAGGTCCTGGATGGTCTGGCCGGTGACTTCCACGACCGCCTGGTCGTTGGTCAGCTTACGGAGTGGGGCCGGAATTCTCACTTTCGCGGGCATGATGCCTCCTTGCCTAAATTGTCGAGTGGGCCGGAACGTTGTTTAGCAGTTGCTCATAGAGAGAGCGGAAATCCTGCAAACGCGCCGCTATGACGTGGGGCCGGCTCACCTTTCCCTGAACCGCATCCAGGGTCTTCAGACCATTTCCCGTCACGTAAACCACGGTAACATCGTCGGGAGCAATTTTGCCATTTTGAACCAGTCGTTTCAAGGAAGCGACCGTCACGCCGCCCGCCGTTTCGGTAAACACGCCTTCGGTGGAGGCCAGGAGCTTGATGCCTTCCACGATTTCCTCGTCGCTCACACTCACGCCCTGCCCGCCCGTCTTCATCACGAGCTGGGCGGCGTAAACGCCGTCTGCCGGGTTTCCAATCGCCAGGGACTTGGCGATGGTCTTCGGGCGCACGGGACGGATCAGATCGGTATGCTCGTTGATCGCCGTGGCAATCGGCCCGCAGCCGGCGGCCTGGGCACAATTGAGCTTGGTCGTATGGCGGTCGATGAGGCCCAGGTCCTGAAACTCCTGGAGGCCTTTGTGGATCTTTGTCAGGAGCGACCCGGACGCCGCCGGGACGATCACCTGGTCGGGCGCGCGCCAGCCGAGCTGTTCGGCCACTTCAAAGCCGAGGGTCTTCGAGCCTTCGGCGTAGTAGGGGCGGATATTAACGTTCACGAAAGCCCACTTGAAGGCGTCAGCCACTTCGGCGCAGAGCCGGTTCACCTCGTCGTAGGTGCCCTCGATGGCGATGATGTGCGGATTATAAACGCCCGCTCCGATGACTTTCCCCTCTTCCAGGTCGGCGGGAATGAAAACGAAACGCTTGAGGTTGGCTACGGCGCCATAGGCGGACACGGCGCCGGCCAGGTTGCCGGTGGATGCGCAGGCCACCGTATCGAAACCGAGCTCTCGGGCGCGGGTGAGCGCGACGCTGACGACGCGGTCCTTGAAGGAGAACGTCGGGTTGGTAGAGTCGTTCTTAATGTAAAGGTTGTTGAGGCCGAGAAGCTTGCCCAGGTTCCTGGCGCGCAGGAGCGGCGTGTAGCCTTCCTCAAGGGTAATGACGTCGTGGGATTCGACGGGGAGCAGGTCCCAGTAGCGCCAGAGGGAGATCGGCCCGGCCTGGATGGATTTGCGGGAAACCGACGATTGGATAAGGTCGTAATTGTAGTCGACCTCGAGCGGACCGAAGCAAAACTCGCACACATGGAGTGCTTTGGCCTCATACAACTGGCCGCACTCCTTGCACTTGAGTCCTTTGATCTTCTTCACCGCCATCGTCATTCTCCGGATATAAAAAACCCCAGAGGCCATTGCCCGGCTTCCGGGGTCAACTGGTCCTCTTATCGGTTCCCGCCTTGCGGCAGGTTTAGGCTTTGGCACGCATTCGAGTTTTTCGAACCGTTGCCGTGGTTTCGCAGGGCCTATCCCTCCACCACTCTTGATAAGGGTGCTTCGTAACGAAGCGATCCTAGCAAATTATTCGACGGTGACGCTCTTGGCCAGGTTGCGAGGCTGATCGACGTCGCAACCCAGAAACACGGCGATCTGGTAGGCCAAAATCTGCAAAGGAACCACTGTAATGATGGGGGCGAGGTCCTCCGGGACGTCCGGAACGTAGATCACCTCGTCGGCTTTGTCCTTGACCATGGTATCTCCTTCCGTGGCGATGGCGATCACGGAGGCGCCCCGGCTTTTGGCCTCTTCAATGTTCGAGACCATCTTGTCGTAAACCGACGACTTCGTGGCGATGGCCACGATCGGCATATTCTCGTCGATCAGGGCGATCGGACCGTGCTTCATCTCGCCGGCAGGGTAGCCTTCGGCGTGGATGTAGGAGATCTCCTTGAGCTTGAGCGCGCCTTCAAGCGCGATGGGATAGTTGAGGTTGCGGCCGAGGAAAAGGAAGTCCTTCCGGCGGAAGTATCGCTTGGCGATTTCGGTGACGTGGGCCTCGCACTGAAGGGTCTGCGTTACCCAGCTCGAGAGATGCTGAAGGTTCCGCCCCATCTCCGCGAGTTTCTTCTCGGGCACCGTCTTGAGGGTGCGGGCCAGATCGAGCATGAGAAGATGCATCGCGAGAAGCTGGCCGGTAAAGGCTTTCGTTGAGGCGACGCCGATCTCCGGGCCGCAGTGCGTGAGGAGCGAGCCGTGGGCTTCGCGCGTCATGGAGGAACCGACGACGTTCGCGATCGTGAGGACCTGCGAGCCCTGCTTTTTCGCCAGGCGCGCAGCCGCGAGGGTATCCGCAGTCTCTCCTGATTGTGACACCGCCACCACGAGCGTTCCGGGTTCAATCACCGGGTCGCGATAGCGGAACTCCGACGCGATCTCCACCTGGCACGGAATCCGGGTGTACTTCTCGATCAAATAGGAGCCGATGAGCGAAGCGTGCCACGACGTCCCGCAGGCCACGAATCGAACGCGCTTGACCTTGGCGGCGTCGGCTTCGGAAAGACCGGAACCGTCGAGACGGACCTCGCCGGTGTGGCTGTCGAGGCGGCCGAGAAGCGTGTTCTCAAGCGCGCGCGGCTGCTCGTGGATCTCCTTGAGCATGAAGTGGCGGTAGCCGGCCTTCTCGGCCTGAATGGCGTCCCACACCACGCGGCTGACCTTGCGGTCAACTTTCTTTCCCTCGAGATCGATAATCTCCACGCCCTTGGACGAAACGAGGGCGATGTCGTTATCATCAAGGAAAATCACGTCGCGCGTGTACGCGAGGATCGCGGGTACGTCCGACGCCAGGAAGTTCTGCCCCTGGCCGACGCCGACAATGAGCGGGCAATCGCGGCGGGCCCCGATGACGAGGTCCGGAAGGTCCGAGCAAACGATGCCGAGCGCGAAGGTGCCTTCGACCTCCTTCAAGGCCGCCTGAACGGCGCGGATGAACTCGTTGCGCTGGACCGGCTTGTCCTTGCCGCTCTTGATCAGGCGCTCGTAATGGTGGCCGATGAGGTGACCGACGACTTCAGTATCCGTCTGGGATTTGAAAACGACGCCGTCTTTCTGAAGGCGGTCCTTGAGCTTGCGGTAATTCTCGATGATGCCGTTGTGAACGACGACGACCTTGCCGGTCGTGTCCGAATGGGGATGGGCGTTCACTTCCGTGGGAGCGCCGTGGGTGGCCCAGCGCGTGTGTCCGACGCCGAGGTGCCCCGAGGCGGGGTTGGTCATCAGAAGGTTCTGAAGCTCATTGAGTTTTCCGACGGACCGCCGGATCTCGAAGTGGCCGTTGGTAAGCACCGCCACTCCCGCGGAGTCATAGCCCCGGTATTCGAGCTTGCGGAGGCCGTCGATGAGGACGTCCGTCGCGTTTAAATTTCCTACGTAGCCTAAGATTCCACACATACGATTGAGGTCCTCTCTTTCATTTCGCGCACCGCTTGTTCCATTCCCACGAAAAGCGCCCGCGCCACGATGGCAAAGCCGATATTAAACTCATGAAACCCATAGGCGCCCGCCAGCAGCTTCACGTTATCGTAATCGATGCCGTGACCGGCGTTCACCAAAATCTTTTTCGCGTCGGCCGCCTGTGCCGCCCGGCGGATACGATCGATCTCCTTCCCCGCTTCGGTGCGAGAGGTTTTTGAAAGCCGGGCGTATACCCCGGTGTGAAACTCCACCGCATCGGCGCCGCACCGCGCCGACGATTCGACGGCGGCGGCCTCGGGCTCCACAAAAAACGATACGCGCGTGCCCGCCTTGTGCAGGCGCTTCACCGCGGCGGTGAGAACGGGTTCCATGGCCGGCACGTTGAGCCCCCCCTCCGTCGTTAGCTCCTGCCGGTGCTCCGGCACGAGGCATGCCCACGCGGGTTTCACGCGCTCCGCGATTCGAAGAATCTCGTCCGTCGCCGACATCTCGAGGTTCAGCGGGACAGTCAGATCGCGTTTAAGCCTTTCAATGTCGTGCTCCTGAATGTGCCGGCGATCCTCGCGAAGGTGCGCCGTTATTCCCGTTGCCCCGCCCTTCACCGCCGCCTGCGCGGCATCGACAGGGTCAGGAAATGTCTCCCGGCGGGCCTGGCGAACGGTCGCCACGTGATCGATGTTCACGCCGAGGAGGATCACGTCACTTTAATACGGTGAAGCCACGTTACCGTTCGTGGCTTCAATGGCCGGCAAGGCGGACTTCGTCGGCAATTTCATTGGCGTAGACCTGGAGGGCCTTCTTGTCCGGACCTTCCAGCATGATGCGCAAAAGAGGCTCAGTCCCGGAATAGCGAACCAGGACGCGGCCATCGGATCCCAGCGTTTTTTCAATTCGTTTGATGGCGTCCGAAACCCCGTTGAGTTGAGCCAGAGGCACGCGCTCCTTCACCGTGATGTTATGAAGGACCTGGGGATACTTTCGCATCCAGCCAACGAGTTGGGACACCGGCTTGGCTTCGCCCAGAACGAAGGCCACCGTGTGAAGCGCCGTCAGGAGGCCGTCGCCGGTCGGAAGGAACTCGCCGAGAATGATGTGCCCGGACTGTTCTCCGCCAAGGATCGCGCGATGCTTCTTCATCGCTTCCGAAACGTAGCGATCGCCGACGGCGACTTCCACGGTCCGCACGCCGATCTTCTGGAGCGCCTTCTTGAGGCCCAGGTTCGCCATGACAGTGATCACGGCGATGTTGTTTTTGAGGCGGCGTTGCTTTTTGAGCGCGCGGGAAAGCAGGGCGATGATGTGGTCCCCGTCAATGTGACCACCCTTCTCGTCAACCATGATGACGCGGTCTCCGTCTCCGTCGAAGGCGATGCCCAGGTGGCAGCGCTTTGACTTCACGAGGGCGGCAAGGCGCTCCGTGTGCTGGGAGCCGCAATCGACGTTAATGTTGCGACCGGTCGGCCTTGTGCCGATGGCGTAAACCGTGGCCCCAAGCCGGGTAAAGAGTTCAGGCCCGACCTTCGAGTTGGCGCCGTGAGAGCAATCAAGGGCGAGGCGAAGCCCGGAGAAGTTCGCCCGTTTTCCCAGGCTGGCGATCAGGAAATCTTCGTAGTCCTCGGCAAGGTTGTCGGCGACGATGCTCGAGCCGTTCCCGCGACCCGCCGATTTTCCTTTGCCGGCAAAAAACTTCTGCTCAACCGCGCGCTCCCACTGGTCGGGCCACTTGCGTCCATGCGAAGTGAAAAACTTGATGCCGTTGAACTGAGGCGGATTGTGGGACGCCGAAATCACGACGCCGGAATCAAACCGGTGCGACTGCACGAGATGCGCAACGGACGGCGTGCAGAGAACGCCCGCGTCGAAGACGTCGACCCCGGCCTCCCGGAGTCCACGGGACAGGTGCAGGAGGAGCTCCGGGCCGGACCACCGCGTATCGCGCACGATGAGCACGCGCGGCCGAGGTTTGTTCGACTCTTCGCAGAGCACCTGGCCCGCGCACCGCCCGAGGCCAAGAACGTCTTTTGAAGAAAGCGGGTACTCGCCGGCGACGCCGCGAATGCCGTCGGTGCCGAAGAGGCGGCGTTCGGTCATCGGCCGATTCCCGAATAAAGCGAAGATCCGTCGATGAAATGCACGTAGGCCCACAGAAGCGTGGCCAGAACAACGGAGATGACCTTGAGTCCGATGTTGTCCATCATGATGAGATCCTTACGCAACTATTTTGGGGGGCGTCTTCGCGACGGCCGATCTAAAAACGTTCAACAGGTGCTGCCTGAGTTCATCCGGATCAACCGGCTGAAGCTTGCCGTCGTGCGCGAATGAAACGTTGCCCGTTTCCTCGGAGACGCATACCGCCCAGGCATCGGACAGTTCCGTGATGCCCACGGCCGCTCGATGACGAGTGCCGAGCAATTTCGACAGCGACGGATCCTGTGAAATCGGAAGAATGCACCCGGCCCCGGCGAGCCGGTTGCCCTGGATGATAACGGCCCCGTCGTGAAGCGCGCCGGGCGGCTGAAAAATGGACAGGAGAAGCTCGCGCGTCACTTCGGCGTTGATGGGCGTCCCTGACTCGACGTACTCCCGAAGCCCGACTTCCCGCTCGATGGCGAGAAGCATACCCATCTGGCGGCGGGCCGATTCCTTGACCGCGGCCACTATTTCGTTAACCACATACATTTCCTGATGAATGCTGAAATGGAACGACGTCCGTCCGCCCAGGCGCGCCAAGGCCGAGCGCAGCTCCGGTTGAAACACCACCGCGATGACGATGACGCCCGCGAACCAGAATTTTTGGAGGAGCCATCGCAGAGAAGGCAGGCCCGCGAACTGCGCGAGGACCGTGATCGCGGCGATCACGCCAATGCCCACGGCAATCTGAACGGCGCGGGTTCCCTGGATAAGCAACAAGAGTTGGTAGATGAAGAAGCTGACCAACAGGATGTCGGTCACATGGACGAGGTAGCGGCTCCAGACCTCTCCTAGCATCGACTCAGCTGCCCCACGCGGCTTAGGACGGGCCGGTCACGAAGACGCCGGAAGACCGATCAGGGCATTCACTTCCTCGGCGTTCAGGACTTCCTTCTCCGACAAGGCGGCGGCCATCCGTTCAAGGGTGGCGCGATTCGATTCCAGAAGCGTTTTCACTTTCGCCAGCGCGGTGACAAGGATGCTCTTCACTTCCTCGTCGATCTTCTGAGCGGTGTTCTCGGAAAAACCCCGGTCCTGGTTCATGTCCCGTCCCACGAAAACCTCGCCTTCGGGCTTCTTGTAGGCGATCGGGCCGATGCTGTCGGACATACCGAACTCGCACACCATCTTATTGGCAATGCTGGTGGCCTTTTGAAGATCATCCTGCGCACCGGTGGTGATTTCGTTGAAAATCATCTGCTCGGCAACGCGCCCGCCGAGGAGAACATGGATACGGGCCATCAGCTCCGTTCGCGAGGTAAGCACCTTGTCTTCAAGCGGAAGCTGCAGCGTGTATCCCAGCGCGTGTCCGCGGGAAATAATAGAGACCTTGTGGACTGGGTCGGTGCCGGGCGTAAGTCTGGCGACGAGCGTGTGGCCGCACTCATGGAAGGCAACGATCTTTTTATCGTGCTCGGAAATGATACGCGAGCGACGCTCCGGGCCCGCCATGACGCGGTCGACGGCGGCCTCGAGCTCCTTCATGTCGACATAAGGCCGGTCGTTGCGCGCCGCGAGAAGGGCGGCTTCATTGACGACGTTGGCCAGGTCCGCGCCGACGAAGCCCGGCGTGCGGCGAGCCACGACGCTCCAATCAACGGCGGGCGCGAGCTTTACGTTCTGGCAGTGAACTTTCAGAATTTCTTCGCGGCCTTTGAGGTCCGGCGGGGGCACCATGACGTGGCGATCGAAACGGCCCGGGCGCAGGAGCGCCGGGTCGAGGACGTCAGCCCGGTTGGTGGCGGCGATCAGGATGACGCCCTCCCGGCTTTCGAATCCGTCCATCTCAACGAGAATCTGGTTGAGCGTTTGTTCGCGCTCATCGTGACCGCCGCCGATACCGGCGAAGCGGTGACGGCCCACGGCATCGAGCTCGTCGATGAAAAGCAAACACGGTGAATTTTTCTTGCCCTGTTCAAACAGGTCGCGGACGCGCGAAGCGCCCACACCGACGAACATCTCCACGAATTCAGAACCGCTGGCGGAGAAGAACGGGACGTTCGCCTCGCCGGCCACGGCCTTGGCGAGCATGGTTTTTCCCGTGCCGGGCGAGCCGTAAAGAAGAACGCCCTTCGGCACTTTCCCGCCGAGGCGCTGAAACTTCGCCGGGTCTTTGAGGAAGTCGATAATTTCCTTGAGTTCTTCCTTGGCCTCATCGACGCCGGCAACGTCCTTGAACATGACCTTGCCTTTCTTCGTTGCCTGGTTCTTGGCTTTGGACCGGCCGAAAGCCATGGCCTGGCGGCCGCCATTCTGCATCTGGCGGATGACGAACACCCACCACAGGAAGAAGAAAAGTCCGATCCACATGGCGTTGGCGAGAATCGAGGTCACCCAACTGCGATCCTGAGCGCCGGTGTAATTCTTGACGCCGTATTGCTCGAGTTCGTCAACGAGTTTGATGTCGTTGAGGGGAATGGTCTGGAATTTCTGCTCAATGCCACCCTCGCCCTTATAGGCGCCTTCGAGAAGCCGGTCGGTCACCTGGACTTCGGTGATGCGCCCGTCTTTCAGGAGCTGCTTGAACTCCGAATACGGAATTTTTGCCTTGGCCGGAAATTTGGAGGTCTGGATGAAAAACAAGACCAGAAGGAAAACGATGATCCAGAGAACGAGGGTTCTCGCGTCTATTTTTTTCATCCGTTGGTTAACGTCCTTTTTTGAATTCGAGAGTCCGTGACCGTTTCGCGGTGGCGGGAGTCTGTCGGAACCAGAACATTGCGGGTGATGGTGAGCCGCCAGACTTCGAGAGGCGTTCCACAATCCAGCCTTTCCTCAACTGCCAAATCCGGCCATTTTTCGGCGGAGACGCCATCCATAACCGGAGCCTTTCAACGCCGTCGAATGTTAGCAAATCACGACCTGCAGCCTTTCGAAGAACCCGCCGCTGGACCGCCAATGGATGGCCCTCAAAGCGTCGGCGATCGAGAAGCCACCCACCTTTATACGGTTGACCCACTTCATCTTTCGCCTTTTCTGCAAGTACATCCAGAATCGGCAATTCGTCGCGGATGAGCTCGGCCAAGCGGGCGATCCGGTACTGAAACCCGGGGCTGCGCTGATCCAACTGATCGAACAGGTTGATTCTGATATAGTTCCGAAAAAACTTGGGGTCAGCGTTGCTTCGGTCGGTTCGAAACCCCCCTTTAGCCTTGGCATAGGCGCGAACGTCGGCGCGCTCGGCGCTCAGCAGGGGGCGGGCAATGGTGACCCTCAGCGAATCATCCTGGCGGACCGGGCGCATGCCCGCCAGCCCGTCGAGACCGGCGCCCCGCAGGAGGTTCATGAAAACGGTTTCGGCCTGGTCACCGATGGTGTGCGCCATCAGGATCGCGTCCGAGCGACGCTGGCGCGCCATGCGGGCAAGGGCGGCGTGGCGCAGGTCACGGGCGCGCTCTTCAACGTTGCCGGGACCTGTGACCGGAGAGGCGGTCACGTTCACCTTCCATCCCACGGATCGCCCGAGGCGCTCAACGAACCGCTGATCCGCGTCGGATTCCCGTCCGCGAAGGCGATGGTTGACGTGGCCGATCTCGACCTTCAGCCCCCGCGGGATCGACAGTTCGGCCAGGGCATGGACCAGCCCCACCGAATCAGGCCCGCCTGAACAGGCGGCGAGAAACCGGGTCTTTCTGGGCAAGTGGGTGCGAAGGAACTTGTCGATCAGGACCGCCAATGGCGACAGCCCGGGTTGCTGCATCGGGCGGGAGGCGGCGGTCACGGGCGGATGCGACTATTCCCGGTAGGAAACGGGCCGGCCCATGCTGCGTTGGGCAAGATAAGTGAAGAGGATCATTGATCGCGTGGCTTCGATGTCCTGGAACAGCATGGAGCTTCCCGAGCCCTTGGACTGGGGAAGCGTCGGGTCAGCGGTCGCCTGCTCGGCTTCCGGAAAGAGCAGGAACGGATCGTTGGAGTCGCTGTGAGCAATGCTGCTGATGGTGACCTCGCGGTCGCCCTTGGTCTTAATCAACTGGGCCACGTTCTCGAGAATCGGGAGCGACTCATCGCGGAGCGTCTGGAGGCCGGGCAGAAAAAGCTGGTCGTGGAAAAGCACGACTTCGAGGCCGCGCTTCGTGTCCTGGATCTGGACGATGTTGTCGGTATTCTGCGAGCGATTGCGCATCCGTTCGACGAGCGACCGGCGCGCCGCAATGATATCGGTGGCATTGTTCGCGTAATCGGAGCCGCCCTTCTTCTTGAGCAAATTGTCCCAGGTCGCATCCTTCGCCTGCGGGCGCTCGCCGCCCTGCGTCTCCCACTCAAGGATCCGCTGTTCGCAGCTTTTCACGTATTCTTCGGCCGTCTTGTTATCCGGCTCCAGGCGCTGAACCTGCTTGAAAAGATCGAGTGCGCGGACGTACTGACGCTCACTGTAAAGATGCAACGCTTCCTCGAGCAATGGCTTCGCGCGCGCATCCGAAGCGGCGAGACAAAGAGCCGATGGCATCATCAGGCCGAGAGCGAAGACGAGGAGAATCAGGCGCCTTGTGATCGTCATTTCGTGATCTCCAGACGCACCTGTGTGATCTCTCCGCGCTCGGCGGGCAGGGCGACCCTCACATTGAACTTCTCTTGAGGCTGAAGAAGATTATTCTCGAGTGTCCGCTTCCAGAGCGTGGCGCGCTTCTGCCCCATGTCCAGATCCTTGTCGTAGATGGTGATCTCGAACGGCGAACCTTCGTACTTTCGCAACTCGTTGAGAAGCTGGTCGACGAGGACTTCCAGCGCCGCCGAAAAAGCCGGAGAACCTTCGTTGTAGACGCGCTTGTTTGAGAACTCAAAAATCACGTTGTTATCTTTCGCGTAACGGAGCGCCGGAAGCCAGATCGGGTCGCCCACGATGGTGCGGTTCACCTCGGGCGATTCCTGGATGATGAGCATCGAGCTGTAAATCTCATCGGTGCGAAGCATGAACTCCCCGCGCGTCATCCCGTCCCATGAAATCGGTTCCGGCGGGACGGTGTTTCCATCGATCTTCTTGAGAAGCTGGTTGTTCTGGTCGACCACGATGAAGGTCCACGTTTCGTTCTCACCGGGAGGCGGCGGCGCGTTGGGGCTGCGATCAATGACCACCGGCTGCGGCGGCGGCGGATAGGCCTGAACGAAAAAGGGCGGCTTCGGAAACTCGATCATCGATGGACGGAAGGTCTTTGGACTACGGACATCCATTAGCGCCACCTGGCGTTCCTCATCCAGATAACCCAGTTCTTCGCTCAGGATCCAATCCGTCTGACCGAGGCGCGAGAACGGAATAACGTCCTTGATCTTGATGTCCGTGCTGGGCGCAACGCGCTCAATCGTGATCTTGTCCCGGTTCTCCCCTTTGATGGTCATGTCGAGCGGCGCGGCCGAAACGGTTCGGAGAGCGGCGGCGAGGGCGAGGGTGACTGTAAGGGTGTTTTTCTTCATGGTTCTAGCTCAGTGAATAGTTGAAAGTGATGAGTCCGACTTCTTCCTTGTTCTCCTGGCCGGCGGGAAGCGGCGCGAATTTCCACTGCCGCAGCGCCCGAATCGCCGACTCGTCGAGCTTCGGATATCCGGTCGTCCTGCGAACCACGACGTTCGTCTTCACGCTGCCCGCGGCGTCGACCGTGAACTCAAGGACGACCGACGCTTCGACTCCCTGCGCCTGCGCCCACGCCGGATACTCAGGCGTCACCTGCCGCACGATCTGACGGTCGGAGAGTTCGCCTGTGATGGTAAACATCGACTTCTTTTCGCGCGCACGCGTAACGGCCGCGTTGCCAGAGGCGATGACGCTGGAGCCGGTGCCGCCCACAACGCTACCGCGGCCTCCGGCGACACCGCCGGCGACTCCACCCTCGGTGCCTCCGAAACGACCCGCATCACGTTTGGTTCCGCCGGGCACTCCTCCTGGAACGCCGCCCGTCACGCCGCCGGCCTTGGCGCCGGAAATCTGGCCCGGGCCCGCGTCACGCGCAATAATCGAATCTCGAAGCCCGAGCTGAGGGCCGCCCACCGACTGGACCGCGACGCCGCCAATGCGGCCCTTGTCGCTTTTCTGAACCGGTGCGGCTGAAAATTTCTCAACGCTGCCTTTGCCGGCTGTGTTGATCGCGAGGGTCTGCGCGGGAGCGGCGCCAGCCAGGGTCGGCCCCGTGTCTCCGCCGATGTCGGCCACGGACTTAGAGCCCACGGCGAATTTCCCCTTATCGGACTTGTTGATGAGGTCCCGGTTCTCAATGACGCCCACGCGCTTGGCGGAAAGGGGCGCGATGCCGCCGACGGCCGTGTTCATCGCGAGCTGCTTCTGCTCGATCAACTTCGAATCGGCCTTTGTCTCAAATCCAACTTTCGTCTGAAGCTTCGGGGCGATCTTGTCGGCCACGTCCAGCTTTGGCTGAATCGCAATTTTATTCGGCGCATCAGCGAGTTTCTGTTCGACAGGCTTCGCCTTCACCGGCGCGGCCGGCGGCGGGGGCTCCTTCCGGACTAGCTTCATGATTCGATCCCGCATCGAGTTACCTTTGGGCGCGGGCGGCGGCGGAGGGGCCGGCTCTTCCTTCTTCAAAGTGTCGATCAAGTCGACGGAAACCAGCCGCTCGCTGGATTTGTCTTCCTGTTTCTTATGCGAATCCAACCTGACGAAATAGAGCGGAGCATGCAGGAGGAGGGCAATCACCAGGCTCACGGTGTCCATTCGGATGGACGTGCCCTGGTTCGCCCAGCTCGAGCCCGTGTTGATGCCAACGGATGTCATGGTTCGGCTAACCATTGGTTTTCGTCTGCTCCGTCCCGATTGAAATGTTGGTCGCGCCGGCTCGTTTGCACTCCGCGATGAGATCGGTGAGGGTCACGTAGGCCGACGCACGGTCCACGCGAAGGATCACCATTGTCGTCGGGTCCTTTCTTAAAAGGGCGCGAAGAGAGGGCACGAGCTGTCCCGCGTCAACCATGTCCTGGTTGATCGCGATTCTCCCATCGGGCGACACAGTCACGGCGATGTTCCTTTCTTTGCTTTCAATCGTCGCGGCCTGCGGAAGTTTCACCGGAAGGTCCGCCGTTTCGAGCAGAGGAGACGTCACCATCAAAATGATTAGGAGCACGAGACAAAGGTCGATGACCGGAACGATGTTCACGCCCGCGATTGTCGGCTCTTCCGTGAGAATGTCCTGAAGCTTCAAGATTCCGCTCCGGCCTTCAAAAGGGAGACCTTATTGGCACCGCTCTGCTTGGCCAAATCGAGATATTTGACGACGTCTCCCACCTGGATCTGGTCCTCCGCCGAGACGATGACGGGCCGCTCCGCGTCATCAGCAATCTTGATCGCGATCTGCTCGGCGAGAAACTGGTCAGAGTCGATCATGTTGTTGTTAAGAAAAACGCCCTGGGCGGTCACCTTGATGAGAATCGGATCTGGCGCCTTCGTGGGCTGCTTCGGACGGGACTTCACCTTCTCGAGGCGCGGCGCCTGCACCTTGATCATCGATGACATGACCATCGGCGAGAGGACCATGAGGATGATGAGAAGAACGAGAGACAGGTCGGCCAGAGGAACGACGTTAATCGTTTCTGTCTCCGTTCCATCCTCGGTCATCTCAGCTGACATGGTTTCTCCGTGGTCCCCTGAACGCTTACTTGCCGCTGCTCGTCAGGAAGATCATTTCCTGGCCGAAGATGTCGCCGCTGGCGAGCGTGCTCTTCATCCAGATGTTGAAGTAGTTGTAAATGATGGCCGCCACGATGGCCACGGCGATGCCGCCGGCCGTCGCTATCAGGGCTTCGGAAATACCAGCCGCCACGATCGTCGGGCCACCCGAACCGGAAATGGCGAGGTCGCGGAACGAGCGCATGACGCCGAGCACCGTGCCCAGAAGACCGATGAGCGGGCAGATAAAGCTGAGCGTTCCGAACACCCAGAGGCGTTTGGAAAGCAGCGCCTGCAGGCGCTGGTGGTAATAGAGAACGAGGCTTTCGCGCTCGTTGCGAGGGAGGTGCATCGCGTCAAGTTGGGCGGCGATGGCCTCGGGAAGCAGGCCGCTCGCGCGGGACAGTTCCTTTTTGGCCTCTCCAACGTTGCCCGACTTCACGAAGGTGCGGATGCGATCCATCATCCCGCCGTTAACGCGTGCATTGCGCAGGAAATAGATCCAGCGTTCGAAGCACACCGCGATGCACACCACTGAAAACACGAGCAGGACTGGCATCACCAGGCTCTGCTGCATGATCTCCTTAAATGTCAAAGCTTCCATTTCCACCCTCCTTGGGTATTGACGCTGAACGTCATCGGACGTTCCGAAATTTTCCGTCGATAAACGACGCTAATTCTGAAGCACCTTCTGCAGCTCTTCCAGCCGTGACTTGGCGTTCGCCAGGGCCTGCTCATCCTTGGCGTTGTCCGCGACGTCCTTGTAGACCGCCGTCGCCTTCTTCGCGTTGCCGGCGCCGATGTAAAGCTCCGCCAGGCGGCTGAGCGCGGCGATACGGTACGGATTATCCTTCGGCTGGAAACCGGTGAGACGCTCATAGGCCTGCGTCTCAAAATTCGTCTGCCCCGCGCGAGCGTAGATCTGGCCAAGGGAATACATCGCCTCGCCGAACTCTTCCTGGCCCGCTTCCACCCGGTTGTAGTACTTGATCGCTTCCGGGGCGTCGCCGTTCTTTTCCTTCATCTGGGCGACCTGCAAATTGAGGACGGCCTTCTTCTTCGGATCGGTGGTGTGCTGGAGAAGCGCCTCGTAGGCCTTCTCGGAGTCGGCGGTCTTGCCGACCTTCGCGTAGGCGAGAGGAATGTTTTCGGCGGCGGAAGCGGCGAGCGGATCGTCCGGATATTTCTGAACGAGGCTCTCGAACGTCAAGGCCGCTTC